>CXWL01007855.1_pt1 | contig 24784 bp, 27 predicted proteins | sample 590931 | NCBI WGS metagenome assembly CXWL01 (sample SAMEA3498368, study PRJEB10139) | groundwater metagenome | biome: water well; material: biofilm material | place: Germany | collected 2015-04-27
TCCGGCTGGTCGAGCAGCAACCGGGCCCGCACCTGCACCTCGCCCTGCGTGTCGATGATCATTTTTTTGATCTGGTGGCCGAAGCCGCCCATGACGCTCATCGTCACCAGCATCAGGGCCACGCCCAGCGCGACCCCGAGCACGGAGATCAGTGTGAAGAACGGCAACCGCCGGCCCGACGGGAAGAGCTGCTTCAGCGCGAGATAAACGGGCCAGGGCATTTTATTTAAACCACAGAGACACAGAGGACACGGAGAAGAGGACTTGGTGGTGCTTTACCTCTGTGTTCTCTGTGGCTCTGTGGTTGATAATCACTTGGCCTCGGACGGCCGGAGCGACGGAAACAAAATCACGTCCCGGATGCTCTCGGCGCCGGTCAGGAGGATGCAGAGACGGTCGATACCGACGCCCATGCCGCCGGCGGGCGGCATGCCGTGCTCGAGCGCGAGGAGAAAATCGGTGTCCATCTTCTGCTGATCCTCACCCGCCTGGGCCGCAAACATCTCGCGCTGCACGAACGGGTCGTTCTGCTCGGAGTAGGCCGGCGCGATCTCCATGCCGCCGATGATCAGCTCAAAAACGTCGATCAGGCCGGCGTCCTGCTGGTTGAGCTTGGCCAGCGGACACAGCTCCTTCGGCAGGTGCGTGACAAAGGTCGGCTGGATGAGCGCCGGCTCGATCTTCTTGGAGAATATCTCGTTCACGATCTCGAAGGCCTCCCAGCCGGCGTGGATCTCCAGCCCGAGCTTTTGCGCGGCGGCGGTTGCGGCGGCCCGGTAGCCGTCGGTGCCGCGGTGCGCGCTGAGCTTGGAGCCGACGGCCTCGTCAATCAGGTCAAAGTAGCGCGCCTCCCGCCACTCGCCGGCGAAATTGATCACCTGTCCGCTGGCGGCGTGCCTGATCTCGAAGGTGCCGAGCACGTCGCGGCACACGTCGGTGAAGATGGCCTTGATGAGATCCATCATGCCGCGAAAATCCGAATAGGCCTGGTAGACCTCGAGCATGGTGAACTCCGGGTTGTGCTTCCGGGAGATGCCCTCGTTGCGGAAGATGCGGCCGATCTCGAACACGCGGTCGTAGCCGCCGACGAGCAGCCGCTTGAGCCGCAGTTCGAGCGCGACGCGCAGGAAAAAATCCACCCCGAGCGCGTTGTGGTGCGTCGTGAACGGCCGCGCCGCCGCGCCGCCGGCCACGCCTTCGAACACGGGCGTCTCCACTTCGAGGAATTTTCGCGCGGCCAGCGTGGCGCGGATGCTGGCCACGATGCGGCTGCGCAGCATCAGGCGTTTCCGCGACTCCTCGTTGACGATGAGGTCGAGGTAGCGCTGGCGGTAGACCTGCTCCATGTCGGACAGGCCGTGCCATTTTTCCGGCAGCGGGCGCAGCGCCTTGCACACCAAGGTGCAACGGGTGACGCGCACGGTGATCTCGCCGGTCTTGGTCTTGAAGAGCGTGCCCTCGGCGCCGATGATGTCGCCGAGGTCGAGCTTCTTGAACGCCGCGTAGGCCTCCTCGCCGATGACGTCCTTCTTGAGGTAGAGCTGGATCTGGCCCTGCTGGTCGAGAATCTTGACGAACTGGCTCTTGCCCATGTCGCGGATGACCACGAGCCGGCCGGCCACCTTGACCGTGACGGCATTGTCCTGGCCCTCGACGTGAAGCTGCATGGCGTCGGCCGAGAAATGCGTCTGCTCGACATTGGCGCGGAACGGGTCGAAGCCCGCCGCGCGCATGTCCGTCAGCTTCTTCAGCCGCACCGCATACTGGTCGTGGGAGATATCCTCGGGAAGGTCACTCATGGAACGCCGCAGGCTTGGAGGGCCGGGCGGCGGGCGCAAACGGAAATTATTGCGCCCGGCGTCCCTGCCAGTAGCCCGGCCGCCGGTGCAGGTGCATGATGGCCCAAACGACGATCTCATCATTCTCGACGGTGTAATAGACGCCGAAGGGAAATCGTCGGACCAAACAACGCCTGATGTTCTGATGCAAAACCCGCCAAATCGTGGGTTTTTTCCTGACCAGCTTGATCGTCGCCTCGACCTGGTCGACGAAAGCCGCCCCGATTCGGGGGGATTCCTTCAAGTAATGCTCGGCGGCTTCGCGGTATTCGTCGCGGGCCGCCGGATCCAACCGAAACTTCATCGCCGGATGGCGGACCGGACTTGCTTCAAGGCTTCATCGCCATCGATCAACGCCGACCGACCGGCCAAATAATCCGCCCGGCGCTCTTGCACGGCTTGCAAGTGGGCCTGCTCGATTTCCGGGTCCAGGAGACTCTCGACCAGTTTTTCGGCCATCTGCTCCCGCTCCACCACGGACAGGCGGAGCGCCGCATCAAGGACTTGCCTGGCATTCGCAGTCATGAGCTACAAGTCATCCCTTGGCCTCGCGAAGTCAAGATTGCGCCCGACAGATAGCTGGGGATAGTCGGACAACATGACCACCGCGTCCCCCGCCTCGCTGGCCAACGCCACCCTCGATTGGGGGCGCACGGGCTATGCCGATGCATGGCGGCGGCAGGAGGAACTCGTCGCCCGGCGCAACGCGGGCGACATTGGTGACACGCTCNNGCCGTCTTCAAGACCAACCGTGGCGGCGACATCACCTACCATGGCCCGGGGCAGATCGTCGGCTACCCGATCATCAGCCTCACCCCCCGCAAGGATCTGCACGCCTACCTCCGCCTGCTCGAACAGGTGTTGATCAACGCGGTCGGCACCTTCGGCCTCGCGGCGGCCCGGCGGGAAGGCAAGACCGGCATCTGGCTCGGCCCGCGCAAGATCGCCGCCATCGGCGTGGCCGTGAAAAAATGGACCACCTCCCACGGCTTCGCCCTCAACGTGAACCCCGANNCGCGTATTGGCGCTTGAATTCTGGAGCCTCCTGCCGAAGTTCTTCGCCGGATCATGACGCCCACCAACCGCAAACCCGACTGGCTTCGGGCCAAGCTGCCCGCCGGTCCCGCCTACCAGGCCACGCGCCGGCTCGTCGAGGACAACCAGCTGCACACCGTCTGCCAAAGCGCGCAATGCCCCAACATCGGCGAATGCTGGTCGCGCGGCACCGCCACCGTCATGATTCTGGGCAACATTTGCACGCGCTCCTGCAACTTCTGCGCGATCCAGACCGGCCGCCCCACCGAACTCGACCTCGGCGAGCCCGCCCGCGTGGCCGATGCCGTCGCCAAGATGGGCCTGCGCCACTGCGTCATCACCTCCGTCGCGCGCGACGACCTGGCCGACGGCGGCGCCAGCGTCTGGGCCGCCACCATCCGCGCCACCAAATACGCCAATCCCCGGTGCGCGATCGAGGTGCTCACCCCGGATTGGAAAGGACGCACGCACGATCTCGACACCGTGCTCGACGCCCGGCCCGACATCTTCAACCACAACGTCGAGACCGTGGAACGGCTGCAAAAACCCGTCCGCGTGCAGGCGCGCTACGACCGCAGCCTCGGCGTGCTGCGCCACGCCAAGGGCCGCGGTTTCACCACCAAGACCGGCATCATGCTCGGCCTCGGTGAAACCGCGGAGGAGATCGCGCAGTGCCTGCGCGACATCGCCGCCGAGAAAGTGGACATCCTGACGCTCGGCCAATACCTCCAGCCCACACCCCAGCACTGGAAGATCGACCGCTGGGTGCCGCCGGACGAATTCGCGCATTGGAAGCAATTCGCCCTCGCGGCCGGCCTCGGCACGGTCGAGAGCGGCCCGCTGGTGCGTTCCAGCTACCACGCCGACGAGCAGTCCCTGAAATACACCGGCGTCGAGCATCTGAACATTTCGCCCACTCTGGCGAATGCCTGAGTCCCGCTCCGGCCGGTTCAGATTTGCCTCGCCGAATCCCACGGCGAGGTTAATTTTTTGCCGGCAAAAGGCCCTCCATGGAAACCAAGAAGAAAATCGTCGAAAACTGGCTGCCGCGCTACACCGGCGTGCCCCTCAAGAACTTCGGCCGCTACGTCCTGCTGACCAACTTCGACCGCTACGTCGAACAGTTCGCCCACTGGCACCGCGTGCCGGTGCATGGCCGGAACAAGCCCATGCGCAGCGCCACGGCCGGCGGCATCACCATCATCAACTTCGGCATGGGCAGCGCCACGGCCGCGACCATCATGGATTTGCTCAGCGCCATCAAACCCGAGGCCGTGTTGTTCCTCGGCAAGTGCGGCGGGCTCAAACACCGCGCCAAGCTCGGCAGCCTCATCCTCCCCATCTCCGCCATCCGCGGCGAAGGCACGAGCAACGACTACTTCCCGCCCGAAGTGCCCGCCCTGCCCGCGTTCGCCCTGCAGAAGGCCATCTCCACCACCATCCGGGACCATCGCAAGGACTACTGGACCGGCACCATCTACACGACCAACCGCCGCGTTTGGGAGCACGACGCCGACTTCAAGAAATACCTGAAAAANNGTGAAGACCGAGCAGAGCGACCAGAACGTGGACGATAGACACGTCGGGCTGCACCTGCGCATCGGCATCGATTCGCTCAAACAGCTCATCAACAAGGGCGTCACGGTTAAGCATCTGAAGTTCTGATCTGTTCCAGGTAGGGCGGACCGGGCCGGTCCGCCCTACCCGAAACACCGCCATGCTGATCCGGATCAAAGGCGCGATTTCCAACTGCTACCTGCTGCTCGGTGAAAAGCCCGTGCTGGTGGACACCGGCGCGCCCGGCGACTTGCGGGCCATCCTCGCCGCCTTCCAGGCCCACAAGGTCAACCCGAAGAGCCTCGCCCTCATCCTCCTCACCCACGGCCACAGCGACCATGCCGGTTGCGCCGCCGAGCTGAGACGCCGGACCGGAGCCCAGATAGCGATCCATGCCGGCGACACCCCGCTCGTCCGCGCCGGCCGCAACGGTGTGCTCGCCGTGCAGGACACCCTCGGCCGCATTCTCCGGCCATTTGTGGACGAGGAGTTCGAGGCTTTTGAGCCCGATCTGGTTTTCCATGAGGGCATCACGCTCGAACCCTACGGCCTGCGCGGCCGGGTGCTGCCCACGCCGGGTCACACCGGCGGCTCCGTCTCTTTGGTGCTCGCCAGCGGCGAGGCGCTCATCGGCGACGTGCTGCGCGGCAGCCTGGTCTGGCCGAACAAGGCGCGCGATCACTACTTCTGCAACGACCCCGCCCGCAACCAGCGCAGCATCGTCCGGCTCGCGCGCGAGGGCCTGCTCCGCTGCCATCCGGGCACCTTTGGCAGCTTCCCCGGTTCCGAGCTGGGCCGCTATCTCTCCACCGACGGCGGCGAGGTGCTGGAACTCTCCGGCGAAACCGTGTGAGCCTCACCCGTCTGGCCCCAGGCTGATGTCAACTAATAGTTGACATCAATCACGAGGCCCGGCGCAAGGACGGAGGGGGAACAGGCGCGACTCAGGGCGAGACATCAACCCAGAAGGGCGCAAAAACCTCATGGCCGTCGAGGTTCACCTGCGCCCAGATGGCATAGCGGCCGGGTGCCGGGATTGTCACCTTGAAGGTCAGTTCGGGTCTTTTCGCGTCCGGTGGCTTCGTCAGGTCAGCCTCATTCGGATGCAGGTGGGCGAAACCGCTGCGCGCCTCGTCGAACGCCACGAGATGGGCGAACGCACCCATGAGCGGCTGCAACGGCACGGGGATTTTCTCCCGCCCCGGGCTCGCGATCAGGAATTTCAGTTCCGCCGGCTGTCCGGCACGGAAGGCCGGCGGAACGATGAGCGTGAAATTGAAACCCGCCGTCTGGGTCGTCGTGTTGGGTTCACGCACGACCGTCGCCACCGGGCCGGACACGGTGAAATCGGCCGAGGCGTAAAGCCCGCGCTGGGTCGCGGCCGGGGTGAAATCGGCGAAGACGCGATAACGGCCGGAACGCGCCGGGGTCAGGGTGAACACCCATTCGCCAGCGCGCCGGCCCGGTTCGGGGTGGACGTGCTGGTAGTCGTTGAGCGTGGGATCGACGATGAGCAGGTGAAGCTTGCGCGTGTGCGCGATGAGCAGGTCCGCCGGAGCGACCGGTTTGCCGCTGGCGGTGCGCAGGGTAAGCGTGAAGCTGACCGGCCGGTCGCGGGCCGGTTCGCGGTCTGTTTGCAGGGTGGTCACGACCGGTGAGCGCACGGCGACAACCGGAATGAATTGTGGGTTGGCGGGGTCGCAGAATTCGATGGCCCCCTTCCCCTCTGTCCGAAAATCCATATGGTTCAGGTTGCTGCCGGTCGGCAGCAGCCGCACCACCACGTAGAGCACCAGCGCCACTGCGGTGATGAGCGCGACCTGCCGGTTTGTGCGCGGATCGGCGGGCATTTCAGCCTTTTTTCAACCGGCGGACAAAGTCATCCACCAGCCACATGCTGCCGTCCGCCCGATAGGTGATCTTGCCCTCCTCGTTGATGAGCACGGTGGCGAGGGTGTGCTTGATCGTGGCCCCCTCGAATTCGCGGATGACACCGAGCTGGGCGAGCAGGTGGCGCACCGCGGCGTCCGGCCCGGTGAGAAACGACCAATTGGAGGTGTCGAGGCCGCGGAGCTGCGCGTAATCCTGCAGCACGCCCGGCGTGTCGTATTCCGGGTCGAGCGAAATGGAGATAAGCTCAAAATCCTTCGCCCCGGCCTCCCGGGCTGCCTTTTGCAAGGCGGCCATGCGCTCGGTGGCGGCCGGGCACATCGTGGCGATCGGGCAGCGGGTGAAGATGAAGTTGAGCACGATTTGCCGGCTCCGGAACCGGCTGCCCGCCACGGCGCGACCCTCCTGGTCGAGCAGCGTGAACTCGGGCAGCTGTTCGCCGATCTCGCGGTAGGCCTCCCTGCCGCGCATCGTCGTGTCCTGCGCGAGGGCCTTGGCGGCGGCGGTGAGCGCGCGTTGGGTGGCCGCGTCGTCCGGCCAGATTTTTTCGAGGTAGAAGCCATCGGACCGGTCTACGAGCTCGGCACGGATGTGCCGGCCGGGTTGGGCTATGGCAAGGTCGCCCTTGGTCACCTTGAACTCCATCGTCATCGCCGGCATGTAGCCCTTGATCTCGTTGTGTGCGACCAGGAGGGTGCTGCGCTCCGCGTCGGCCTTCACGATCTCGCCGGTGATCGGGAAGCGTTTCTCGGCGGGGGCCGCCGACGCAGCCGCCACGGCCTCCTTCGCCGCCGTCTCCTGCCTGCCGCAGCCCGGGGCCAGACCCGCCAATGCGATCATGAGCAATTTCGCGGTTAACCGCAAAATTGGCGAATAGCTGGACTTCATCGGACACACACATTTGCCACCCGGAGGAATTGTCAAAAGGTTTGCGCTGCCCGCGCGCGAAGTATCACCTGCCGATTCCCGCCCAGAACACCACCTGATGAACCGCCCCACCACCTACCAGCCCGGCCTCGCCTGGTTCGCCGCGCTCGGCAGCGTGTGGGTGTTCGTGCTCGTGGCACTCGGGGCGCTCACGACCACCATCGGCGCCGGGATGGCGTTCCCCGACTGGCCGCTGTCCAACGGCTCCGTCAACCCGCCCGGGTGGCTGGCCGAGATCGACAAGTTCGCCGAGCACTCGCACCGGCTGTCCGGCACGATGATGGGATTGATCACCATCGTCATCGCCGGCTGGTTGCACCGCTGCGAGGGGCGCCGCTGGCTGCGACGCCTCGGCTGGTGGGCGCTCGGCATCGTGATCGTGCAAGGGCTGATCGGCGGCAAGCGCGTGCTGCTCGACTCGCTCAGCGTGCCGGGATTCGAGATGTCGTCCGGACAGATGTTGCGTATCCCCCATGGCATGCTGGCGCAGGTTTATGTGTGCATGCTTTTCGCCATTTCGGCGGGGCTCTCCCGGGCGTGGATCAGCAACACCCTCGGCACCGCCAGCGACCGGGTGCGCCGGCTGGGTTGGTGGTGCGTGGCCTTGATTTTCGTGCAGCTCGGCGTGGCGGTGATGATGCGGCACAACCATGCCGGCATGGCCATCCCAACCTTTCCGTTCTCGACGTCCGATGGCGGGCTGTTGCCGGCGACCTGGGATTACCGCGTGGGGCTGCACTTCTCCCATCGCGTCATGGCCGCCGTCATAGGGGTGATGCTGCTGGTTTACGCCCACTTTCTCTGGCGCGAGAAATCGCTGGTGCCGCCGCTGCGGGCCGCGAGTTTGCTGCTGGTCGTCATGGTGGCGCTGCAAATCTACCTCGGGGCGCAGATCATCTGGACCGGTCGCAGTATCACCATGACCACGGGTCACGTTATCCTCGGTGCGCTGACCTTGGCGACAACGTTCGTGGTGGCCTTTTTCACGCAGCGCAGCTCGATTGAACCGGACCACCCATGACCCAGACCCAGGAACAGAACCCGGCCAGACCCGCCGCCCCTGCCGGGCGTGCGACCTGGCGGCACTACCTGGAGCTGACCAAACCGCGCCTGAGTTTCATGTCGGTCATCACGGCCCTGGTCGGTTATCTGGCGGCACTGCCTTTTTGGGATTGGGCCCGCACGATCTACCTCATGCTCGGCACGGCACTGTGCGCCGGCGGCGTGGCTGCGCTCAACCAGTGGATGGAAAGCGAACTCGACGCGAAGATGAAACGCACGGCGGACCGGCCCATCCCGACGGGCGCGGTCCAGCCGGGCTCGGCCTTCGTCGTGGGCTGGCTCATGTGCGTGGCCGGCCTCGCGGTGCTGTTCAGGCAGGTCAACGGGATGTCGGCCTTTCTCGCCCTGGCCACCATCGTGGCCTATCTCGCGATCTACACCCCGGCCAAGAAGTGGTCGCGCTGGAACACCGAGATCGGCGCCATCAGCGGGGCGCTGCCGCCGATGATCGGCTGGGCCGCCGCCGGACGCTCGAACGACCCGCTCGGGTGGTCGCTCTTCGCCATCCTCTACACCTGGCAGATGCCGCACTTCTTCTCGCTGGCCTGGACCTACCGCCAGGACTACGCCGCCGCCGGCATGCGGATGATCTCCGTCACCGATCCGGGCGGCCGCCGGACGGCACGGCGGGCGTTCATCTGGACGGTGCTGCTGGTGGCCGCGAGCGCCCTGCCCACGCTGCTCGGCTATTGCTCGTGGTATTATTTCGCCTTTGCCGCCATCCTCGGGCTGTGGATCCTGAAGTCGGCGATCACCTTCCTCAACCCGGACAGGCGCGAAACCGAGGCGCGGCGGCTGTTCCTCATCTCGATCGCTTATCTGCCGGTGCTGTTCGCCGCCCTCGTGGCTGACCGGCTCAGCTTCCGTCTCTGACATGACCATCTCCGACATACCGACCATCAACGCCGCCCTCAACGCCACGGCGACGCTCCTCATCATCGCGGGCTTTGTCTGCATCAAGCTCGGCCGGCGCGACCTGCACCGCGCAAACATGCTGAGCGCTGGCGTGGTATCGGCGCTTTTCCTAGTGGGCTATGTGACACACAAGATTCTGGTGCACGGGGTGCACACACCCTTCGGGGGCGAGGGCCCCCTGCTCCGGGCCACCTACTACACGATGCTGTTCACCCACATCGTGCTGGCCATGGCCATCGCCTACCTCGTGCCCCGCACGTTTTTGTTCGCGATCAGGGGCGACTACGAGACCCACAAAAAATGGGCGAAGACCACCTTTCCCATCTGGTTCTACGTCTCGATCACCGGGGTGCTGATCTACTTTTGCAACTATCTCTGGTGGCCGGCGACGACGCCGGCCGGCTGACCAAAAGAAAAACCGGACCAGTGGTCCGGCTTGATCTGACGGCGGAGAGCAAACCCGTGCCTGCGGCGGTCTTACTTGACGACCATCACGCCATGCATGCCCGACAGGTAATGCGCCGGGAAGGTGCAGACGAACGGGTATTCGCCGGGCTCGGTCGGAGCCTTGAAGGTGATTTCGTCGCTCTGCTTGGCCCCGATCATCTTGGTGTGGACGATGACCTGGCCGGCCAGCGCGGGGGGAAGATAGTCGGTGGCGAGGGCGGTGACGGCGGCATCGGTAAAAGCTTTGCCGTCAGTGCCCTTCTTGAGGAGCACCCAGTTGTGCGCCATGGCGGCCTTGGGCATGCTGCCGGTGTTGGTCAGGATGATTTTCACCTCCTGGCCGGCCTTAACCTCGATCCGGGTGAGGTTAAACTTCATCGTATCGTTGGCGGTGAACTCAAAAGTCGCCACGGCCGAGGCGGGGGCGGTCGTGGTTGCGGCCTGGTCTTTCGGGCCGCAACCCGCGAGCAACAGGCTGCTGACAAGCAAAGGGAGAATCAGGTGATTTTTCATGGGCCGGGACTATCNNGCGCGGGCGGGCATAAATAGGGGCATGGTTTTGTGGTTGAAATGGGTTCCGTTTTGCAAACGCTGGCCCCACACATTTGCCTCAGCGCACCGTGCTGATGGCGCCTTTGTTGCACATGACCAGTCCACGCTCCGACCAACGCGCCGTTTCCCGCCTTGCCACCGCTTTTTTTGCCTGTCTTGCCCTGGTCTGTCTCACCGGTTGCACCTGGCTGCACCAGGTCTTCAGCCTCAGCGGCCCGCAATCCACCATGGTCACCGAGGGACCGGTCGCGAAGATGCAGTGGGATCTCTTCATGGTCACGGTCGTGGTGACGACCTTCATTTTCGTCGTGGTCGGCAGCGTGCTGGCTTACGCGCAGATCAGGTTCCGCGCCAAGTCTGAGGCCGCTGAAAAATCTCCCCCGCCCCCGCAGGGCCACGGCAACCCTTTCATCGAAGTCGGCCTGATCGTCGCCTCCGTCGTCCTTCTGGTCATCATCGCCATTCCGACGGTGCGGGGCATCTGGTATGCCCACGACGTCCCCGAGGCGGAAAAAGGCAACGCCCTCGATGTCACCGCCACCGGTTACCAGTGGTGGTTCAAGTTCGAGTATCCCTCCGAGCTGGTGAAACTCCCGGGCGGGGGCGAGGCTCCGCTCGTCACGGGCAACGAGTTCGTCGTGCCTGCGGGCCGCCCGGTCCGGGTGCATCTGCGCACCATCGACGTCATCCACAGCTTCTGGATCCCCAAGCTGGCCGGCAAGGTGGACATGATGCCCAATCGTCCGAATTTCCTCTGGTTCAAGGCCGACCGCCCCGGCTACTTCTACGGCCAGTGCGCCGAGTATTGCGGCGAATCACACGCGATCATGAAGTTCCGTGTCATCGCACTCGCGCAACCCGACTACGACAGGTGGCTCGCCATCCAGAAGCAGCCCGCGCGCATCGTCACGGCCGGCATCCTCGCCGCCGCAGTCGAGCAGCCCCGGGTCCAATTCGCCGGTTACAAGATCAATGACGGTCGGGCCCTTGCCGGCTCCCGGCAATTCGACGCCGACCCCCTCGCCGCCTGGCGCAAGTTGCAGGAACCCGCCGCCGGCGAGAATGCCGGGCTTATTGCGGCCGGCCGAAAGCTGTTCCAGGACAAGACCTGTGTCTCCTGCCACACCGTCCGCGGCCACGAAGGCATTGGCATCACCGGCCCCGACCTGACCCGCGTCGGCGCCCGCTCGACCATCGCCGCCGGTGTGCTGGAGAACACCCCGGAGCGCCTCGCCCAGTGGCTGCATGATCCGAACCACTTCAAGCCCGGCAACAAGATGTATTTCGGCGGCTACCTCGTCCAGGATCCCACGGGCGCGTGGAAGCAGAATTTCACGCTCGATGATCTGGAGATCAACGCCCTCGTCGCCTACCTGCACAGCCTGAAATAAGCGCACCCAACAAACCATTTTATGGCAGAAGCACTGGCAAAATCCGCCTACACCGGCGGCACCCACACCCCGGCCCAGAAGGCGACCTTTGATCTGTTCGCCCGGCCGACCGCCAAAACCGGGCTCGTCAGCTGGCTGACCACCGTCGACCACAAGAGAATCGGCATGCTCTATGGCGGGTTCGCCATCCTGTTCTTCCTCATCGGCGGCCTCGAGGCCCTGCTGATCCGCACCCAACTCATTGTCCCGAACAACCGCTTCATCAGCGCGCAGTTCTACAACGAGCTGTTCACGATGCACGGCACGACGATGATCTTCCTCGCGGTCATGCCGCTCAATGCGGCGTTCTTCAACCTGCTCGTCCCGATCCAGGTCGGCGCGCGCGATGTCGCCTTCCCCCGCCTCAACGCGTTCTCACTCTGGGTCTGGGTTGTCGGCGCCATCCTGCTCAACGTGGGCTGGATCTCGCACGTCTTCCCCAACCTGCAATTCGGCGGCGCGCCGGACGTCGGCTGGTTCGGCTACGCCCCGCTGACCTCGAAGGTCTTCACCCCCGACCTGTCCACCGATTTCTGGGTGCTCGGCATCCAGGTGCTCGGCCTCTCCTCCATTGTCGCCTCGCTGAACTTTATCGTCACGATCATCAACCTGCGGGCGCCGGGCCTGACCATGATGCGCCTGCCGGTGTTCACCTGGATGGCGCTCGTCACCAGTTTCCTGCTCATCCTGGCGCTGCCCGCCATCGCCATCGCGCTCGTCGAGGTCATGTTCGACCGCAATTTCGGCACCAGCTTTTTCGAGGTCTCCGGCGGCGGCCAGCCCATCCTCTGGCAGCACCTTTTCTGGGTGTTCGGCCATCCCGAGGTCTACATCCTGATTTTGCCCCCGATGGGCTATGTCTCGGAAATCCTGCCGACTTTCTCTCGCAAGCCGCTCTTCGGCTACCCGATCATCGTGTTTTCCGGCGTGGCGATCGGCTTCATCGGCTTCGGCGTGTGGAGCCACCACATGTTCACCACCGGCCTGGGCAACGTTGCCACCGCGGCCTTCGCGCTCGCCACCATGGCCATCGCCGTCCCGACCGGCGTCAAGATCTTCAACTGGATCGGCACGCTCTGGGGCGGCCAGATCATGACGCGCGTGCCGATGATGTTCGCCCTCGGCTTCATCTGGATGTTCATGCTCGGCGGCTTCTCCGGCATCATGCATTCCGCGGCCCCGGCCGATGCCCAGCAGCAGGACAGTTACTTCATCATCGCGCACTTCCACTATGTGCTCATCGGCGGCGCCACCTTTGCGCTGCTGGCCGCCATCCACTACTGGTTCCCGAAGTTCTTCGGCCGGATGGTCCCGGAGTTCTGGGGCAAGGTCTCCTTCTGGCTGATCTTCGTCGGCTTCAACGCCACGTTCTTCCCGATGCACTTCCTCGGCCTGAACGGCATGCCCCGCCGCACCTGGACCTATGATTCCAACATGGGCTGGAACGAGGGCAACCTCTTCGCCACCTGCGGTGCCTATCTGCTCGGACTCGGCATCTTCACCTATTTCGCCGTGCTCGTCTGGTCCCTCTTCAAGGGCCAGAAATGTGGCAACGACCCGTGGGACGGCCGCACGCTGGAGTGGTCCATCCCCTCCCCGCCGCCCGAGCACAATTTCGACTCCATCCCCAGCGTCCACGCCCGCGACGCCTGGTGGTATGAGAAGCACCACCGGGACGAGATCGCCCAGGAGAAGGCCGCACTCATCAGGGCCGAGGCCTCGCATGGCGGCATCCACATGCCCGACCAGTCGTGGTATCCGATCATCGCCGCCTTCGGGCTGCTCATCGGCGCGTATAACATGGCCCAGCTCCACCACCCGGTCGTGATGTTCGGCAACCAGGTCCTCGCCTCCCACCTGCCGCTCGGCATCCTCGGCGGTGTCATCCTGCTCGCCGCCTGCTACCTGTGGTCCCTCGAAGGCCCCGGCGGCTACCACCTCCATCTCGGCGCCGACGGCAAGGTCACCGAGTCCCGCGGCGCCCACCATTAAGCCTACCCGAATCCACCCATGAGCAGCCACGCGGCCACCGGTCTTATCGACCACCATCACGACCACACGACGGCGACGGGCATCCCGAACAAGAAGCTCCTTTGGTGGGCCTTCCTCGCCTCGGACTGCATGTTCTTCGGAACGCTGATCTCGACGCACCTCGTCTACCGCCTCAACCCGCCCCCGGGCAACGCGGTCCCGACGGCCGTCTTCAACATCGAGCTTACATCCTTCTCGACGTTCATCCTGCTCATGTCGTCGCTGCTCATGGCGCTCGCCGTGAACGCCATCCAGCGGGGCAACATCCGGAGCACGCGCACCATGCTGCTCGGCACGATGTTCTTCGGCTGCATCTTCCTCGGCGGCCAGGTCTATGAGTTCACCCACTTCGTCGCGGTGAAAAAGATGACCCTGGCGAACAGCATCTTCGGCTCCACCTTCTACACCCTTACCGGCACGCACGGCACGCACGTCGCCATCGGGGTGCTCCTGCTGGGTATGATGTATGTGCGCACCTTCAAACCCGCCAGCGGCGGCGGCCTGATGATGAATCTCCTCCATCTGCTCGCCGTCGCCGTCACCTTTGGCGTCGCCTTCATCTGGTTCGTCCCGGGCATGATCGAGGTCATCTACGGTCTGCCACTCGGCCAGATGCTGTCGCACCACGCGGCGCAGTTCGGTGCCGGCCTCGCCGGCCTCGTCGCCCTCTTCTGGCTTGGCCGCACCCGCGGTGCGGTCGAGTTCGGAGAAAAGAACGCCATCGATGTAGAGTCCATCGGCCTATACTGGCACTTTGTCGACATCGTCTGGATCATCATCTTCACGGCCGTTTATCTCCTGGAGTATCTCTAACATGTCCGCTCCCGCCGCCCCCGCCCCCGCCGCCGGCCACCACGAGCCGAGCAAATTCCATTTCTTCATCCAGATCGCGATGATCCTGGCCGTCATCACCGGCGTGGAGGTCGTGCTGGTCTACCTGCCCATCGTGAAGTGGTTTGTCGTCACGGCGCTGTGCCTGCTCTCGGCCGTCAAGTTCATGTTCGTCATTTTCTACTTCATGCACCTGCGCTGGGACAAGGTGTTCTGCACGATCCTGTTCTTCATCGGCCTCGTGCTCGCCGGGGGCACGATGTGGGCGCTGTTGCACCTCTTCGGCGCCGACGCCGGCAAACCCCTGACCTCCGCCGCGCTCGACCTCGCCCGCGTGTTTCCGGCCTGAACTCCGGCCCGTCCGCTTCCCTGCCGCGCAAACTGCGCGGCTATTTTTTGGCCGGTTTTTCGTCGCCGCCGGGGTCGGACGGGCCTTTTTTGGATTTGCTCTCCGCGGGAGCCTTTGTCCCGTCGGTGAAGTCATATTGAATTTCCATTGAGACGAAAATGGCCTGTTTGTCGGCCATCGTCTGGGGTGTGAATTCGAGAATCGTCGCCGCCATCATGGAGGGCAGGGCAAACTCCGGATGGGTCGTCTTGACGATCTTGGGATTGATGACCCTGCCTGCTTTGTCGATCACGACTGCCACGACCGCTTTGCCGCGCTTGCCGCTGCCCCGGAGTTCAGTCGGATACCCGGGTTGGTGGAAGCGTTTCGGCAGGGGCCATTTCGGCAGCTGCTCGGCCGGAACGACTGTCTCGTTGACCTCCACAAAAACCGGTCGACGGGCCAGGGTCTCGATGATCGTCTCGCGCGACATGCGGAACGCGATGGGAATCTTGACGCGCATGGGCACAGGCTTTCCCTCGCTCTCACCGGCCTTGAATTCCCACTGGCGGATGGCCTCAAGCGCCGCCTCGCCAAACTCGGGATGCGAGGCGGAACTGATTTTTGCCTCATGGATCTTGCCGTCAACCCCGATCAGGCACACAACCTCGGCGTCGCCATTCGTCAGTTGCTGGCGCAATTCCGGCGGATGCACCGGTGCCACGGACCGCATGACCACCGGGGCGCGAAGACCCCCGGTGGAGACGGGGGCGGGAGCCGCCGGCTCGGCCGCGATCGCCAGGCTCCATCCCGCCATCCCCAGAAAAAGAAACCACCTCAACGTCCGATTGGGCTTCGGCCTGACAATGGGGCGGCGCGTCATAGGGGGCGGTCGGGTGATCATCGATTATTTGATCAGGACCGGTGTCTGTTTCCGGCCGCTTTGCTGGTAGACCTCGAGTGCCTTGGGCATCAGGTCCATGAGCTGCAAGATGCGCTCGGGGCTGGACGGGTGGGTGGACAGCCAGGCGGGCGGGAGGGGTTTGCCGGCTGATTCTTCCTCCAGTCTTTCCAGCACCTTGATGGCTTCCTCCGGATTGTAACCGGCGCGGGCGAGATAAATAAGGCCGATGTGGTCGGCTTCCTTTTCCTTCTTCCGATCGAAACCCACCGCCGTGATGCCGGTGGTGAGGCCATAGGCATCAAGCACCGCTCCCGAGGTGATCGAGCCGGAGCCGGAGCCGGCCATCACCCCGCCCACGATCAACCCGCCGCCCTGAATCGCCATGTCTTGGGAAAGCCGCTCGTTGACATGGTGGGCGGCCACGTGGGCGATCTCATGCGCCAGCACGGACGCCAGCTGGTCGTCGTTCTGGATGATTTTGAACAAGCCGGTAAAGACGCCCACCTTGCCTCCGGCCATCGCGAAAGCGTTGATCTGCTGGGGGACCTCAAGAACTATGAATTCCCACTCCGCATCAGGCACATCCCAGAACACCACCTTGGACAAACGGTCCCCCACCCGCTGCACGCGCTCATTGTATTCCCGGTTCCGGCTCAGCGGGTAGCGTTTTTTCAACTCCGCGAAAGCCTCTATGCTCTGCTGGGCGACCTGCTTGTCCGAGACCATGCTGACGGCGGAGCGACCCGTGACGGGGACTTGGTAGCATCCGGGGCTGAAAAGCGTCCCGAAAAGGACGGCGGTGGCGGCGGTGCAAACGGCTGCTTTCATGGGGTAATCCGGAAGCGACTGCGTGACGTTAGCCTTGTTGATCGGATTGGCAAGGGCGCGTGGCTGGATATTTGGCATTTGCGCAACGGGAAAATATGCCCAATTTCTGCGGATCAGGCTACCCCCTCTCACCGGCAATCCCCGGACGGTCGGTGAGAATACGCCCCCCCACGTATGAGCGACCAACCCGACCCCACAACAGTGAAAAAGCCCCGTCGGATCATTCACTGGGATCCCGAACATGGCCGGGTCGTCGGACAGCGCAGGTGGACCGCACTCCGCATCCTCGGCTGGGCCACCGGGGGATTCTTGGGATTACTGCTCGCCGCCGGCCTGGTGATCCGTGGCATCCGGCTGGTTGTCGGGCCTGAGTTCCTGCAAACCACCAGTTCCATCACTCCCGGCACCGCCGAGATTCCTGGCGACGCTTTCGTCAGCGAGTCCAAGGCCTCCCTGGCCCGGGAGACTGCCGCCAAGACCCTCGGCGAATTGCGCCGGTTGCCGCATGGGCACCCTGCGTTGTTGCAGCGGCTCATCTTGATTGAAAAGGCGTTTCTGGGCGGCGAAGCGCTGCTTGACTCCAAAGACTACGGCAAAGCCTACGCCCACTTCGATGCGCTCAACCACGAAATCGACGAATTCAGCCAGGACATCAGGTTGAAGCAGGAGACCCAGAAAGCCTACGACGAGGTGCTCCTGCGCATGAGGGATATCGACCGCGCCCGAAGCCTGGCTCCGCAGGAATTCGACACGGCCTTCGCCGAGGCAAGCACCGGCCGGCAGTTTTTCATTGATGGCCGCTTTGCCACGGCAAAAAAGCAGTTTGATTCCGCTTTTGCGGCCCTGGGCCGGGCCGAGCAAGTCCTGCGGCGGTATACCGATGAGCAGTTGCGTCAGGGGCAACTCGCGGTCGCCGCAGGCCAACGCAACGCGGCCCTGGCGGCCTTCCAAGCCGCGCTGGACAAAGATCCGGGCAATGATCTTGCCCGCCAGGGCATGAAACGTGCCGAGGTGGCCGACCGGGTGCATGCCTTGCTGCTGCAAGGCGCCGGTTTCGAGGAGAACAAGGAATATGCCAAGGCCCGGGACGCCTATGCCAAGTCATTCGAGCTGGATGGCTTCTCCGCCGTCGCCCAGCAGGGCAAGGCGCGAGCGGAGCGGTTGGAGCGGGAGTCCGAATTCTCCGACGCATTGCAGGCCGCCCAAGCGGCCCGGGCGCAGCGCGCCTGGCCCAAAGCCATCCTCGCCTATCAGCGCGCGCTCAAGGTTGATCCCAAACGGGAGGAGGTCATCAAGGCGCTCGCCGAGACGCGCGAGATTGCGCACCAGGAGGCAGTGAAGCAGTCGCTGGCCAAGGCCTTCGACCATGAAAACAAACACGAATGGGAGGAAGCGCGCACCGCTTACAACGACACCATGCAGCTTGACGCCCAGCATGGCGAGGCGAAGGAGGGCTATGTGCGCACCGGCCGGGTCATCCGCGCGCTCATGCAATTCAACCGGCTGATCGGAACCGCCGGGCAACGCGCCCAACACGCCGAATTCCAGGCGGCCATCCGTCTCTTTAACGAGGCCATGGCGGTCAAGCCCTCCTATCTGCCCCTGTCCAACGAGGTCGAGCAGTTGCGCGGCCTGCTGCTGACCCAAAACAAGCCCGTCGAGGTCACCTTTCAATCCGATGGCAATTCCTGGATTTCGATCAGCAACTACCGTATGCTGGGCAAAATCAAGACGGAGACCGTGAAAATCCTGCCTGGCGACTACGAGATCGTCAGCCGGCGGAAGGGGTATCAGGATTTATTGCTGCTGCTGCAGGTGCGCAACGGCACCACCCCGCCCGTCGTCAACGTCGCCTGCACGCTTCGCGCCAGCAGCTGACTTTCATCCCATGAAATCCGGTCCCCTCCTCTCGGGTCTCATCGCCGCCACCTTCGCAACCGCGACCTGGGCGCAGACTCCGACACCTGCGGCAACATCGAACAGCCCGCGCATTGACGCCGCCAAACGCACGGACAAATCCGCCAAACCACGCAAGGCGGTCATCCCCGATCCGGACCTGCTGGACGGATCGGCCTTGGAGCCCGAGAAACGTCCCCTGTATGGCATGCTGTCGGAAATTGAAATGGGGGAAAAGGAGGGCGGCAACGCCGCGAAGATTTCCCCCGATTCAGGTCAGGCCGGCGCGGAGGAACCCGGCAAGGACAAGACTGGCGGCGCCAAAAACGCCTCGGCCGAGGCGGGCGGAAGCGACGCAAAGATCACACCGGGACCTGAAGCACCGGCTGAGGGTGTGCAAGTGGCAGAGCTGAAAGTGCCGGAAGGTGCCGCATCCGGCGGCCCCGATCAGAACACCTCCAGGCCGGGTGACCTGCAAATCGGCGACGCGACCTTGCAAATCCAGACCCTGAGCAAAAACACCCCCCATGTCGTCGGGATGGAAAGCAGCACGAACCAGCAGTATGAGAAGAAGCTCCCCAGCGGTTCCCCTCCCTCTGGCAGCAACCGTAATACGGGCGTCGAGAAAGGTCGCGTGATTCCCAAGGGTCTCTGATCCCAAGCTTCGCCCAGGCCCATGAAAATACCGCGGCTTTGCTTTCTCCTGGCGTTGCTGCCCGCCGCCACGCCCGCCGAGACGGTGATCTATCCGGTGGAAGGCATCGCTGACATGTGGCGGTTGGCCAACGAGGAATTTCGGGAAAAATACGCCGGGATCAACATCACCGGCCTGGGCCCAAGTGATGAGGGTTGGTTTGTCCGATATCGTCACGAGAATCTGACCTACTTGTTCGGTCCGCTACCCAGCCGGGAAGATGCGCTTAAAGCCCGATGGGAACTCGAGGCCGTCCGCGATGCCGTCATCCGTGAGCGTCCCATTTTGTCGAGCAGCCGGGTCGATGTGGTGAAATTCACCTACAGCGGAGTCTACGGCACCCGCGGCAATCAGCCATATGACGGGTCGGGCGACTCCGGCGCGAGGGATGTGGATGGCAAGCTCCTGGGAGGCAATGGCGACATCGACGGTGATGGAATCCAAGACAACCAGGACAGTGATATGGACGGAGACGGCACCCCCAATGATCAGGATGGCGACATGGACGGAGACGGTATCCCCAATGATCAGGACGGCGATATGGACGGCGATGGCATTCCCAACAATCAGGACGGTGACCGGGACGGTGATGGCATTTCCAACAGTCAGGACGGCCAACCCGCCCGTTATGATGCCACGGAGGAGAATCAATCTGGCGGCACAGGCACGGGCACTGATGGCGGGCAGCAAGGCCAAAAAGGAGAAAAAAATGGCAAGGATGGACAACCAAACCCCCTGCAACTTCCCCCATCGGGCGATCAGCAGCAAAGCGGGCAACCGGGACAGCGACAGCCACCTGGATCAGCGCAGCAGAAAAGCAGCCAACCTGGACGACCCGGGCAGCCGGGGCAATCAGGACAGCCCGGGCAGCCGGGACAGCCGGGACAACCGGGCCAGCAGCAGCAAAAGCAACAGCAGGGCAGCAGCGTTAATATCATCCAGTTAATCAAGTGGATCTTGGGCATCCGCTGAGGTGATGCCTCTCTGGTGCCCGGATTGGTGCTGGGCATCTCGGACTGGCAAGTTGGACTGTGGCCGACAGTCCAAAGATCCCCATTCTAGGGATCAATTTCCTGCAAGGCGATGAATGCGCCGCCGTGCTGATGGGTGACCTCTCGCATCAGGTTGGCGTATTTAACCCCGGTGTTGCCCATGGAAAATCCCATTCTCACCGCCGTCGGAAACCCGATGGCGTTGATCACCACCTTGCGCTTCCCCGCCTCATCCCGCGGATTGAGCTCATCGAGGCGGCGCAGGACGGCATCGGCCGTGCCGGTGAATTCGTCGCCAAGGATGAAGACCATCATCTTCATGTCCGGGTTCTTCTCATCGTGCAGCGTGCGCAAGGCCCGCACGATGCCGGGCACGGGATTGCTGTTGCTGAAGACGTCGTAGCGAAACAGCGCCTGTTTGATGGCATTGCGCACCTCGGGCCCGTCGGGCAGCCACTTTTCGTCGGCCCGTCCACCCATGATGAACCGGCCGTCGGCATCGAGGAACTGGATCCCCTCCACCAGCGGATACGCGTCAAGCACCTCGTCGAATTTCCGCAGCACCACGGGCCAGATCCGTTCTGTCGCCGGGCTGCGCATGCTGCCGGAACTATCGATGACGAAGACGATAAAATTGCCGCCGGCCGGCAGGCCGATCGGGGTTGGCGATACTTCCAGTTCCAATTCGGGCTTTTTTTGCCGGGCCGCGATGTCCTTCTTGAGCTCGTCGATCTCCACCAGCAGGCGTTGCCGGCCCGATTCCTGGTATTGGAGCTGCTGTTCCAGTTGGGCCAGCAGGGCCTTGAGTGTGTCCTGCTGCCGCTGAACCTGCTCCACCATGCTGGCCCGGCTTTGGGTGCGTAACAGATTCTCCTTCTCGGTGCGAAACTGGGCGAGCGAGCTCAGCTGCAACGCCAGCGTGCGCTGCAGCTGCTGCCGCAGATCGCGCATCGCCTGCGTTTGCGAACCCATCGTGAGCACAAACAAGAGGATGATCGCCCCGAAGCCGCAGCAGATGCAGTCGAGAAACGACAGGCTGAACAGGGTGATGGGACGGCGGCGGATCATAGGTCGGGCCAGCTTGCGGCCGGGCTGACCAAGGCTCCGCGGGTGGCGCCGGCGAGTTCCCAATAGAGCGCCGCGGCCCCGGGATCGCCGGTCATGGGAAACAAAATGGTGCTGACGGGTATGCGGGGTGGCAATTGGCGCTGCGCATGGCGGAAATAGCGGATGCGGGCGTCGTCATCCGCGTCCCCCGGATTGGGTGCCGTGTCGCTCGTGGTCGGCAAACTGTCCGTCAGGAGCACGATGGCGTCCGGGAGTTGGTCCATATACCGCACCGTGGCGAAGGCCCGCTCGAGATTGGCCGAACCCTGGGGCACGACCTCATACAAACGCGTGAGCGCCTCCTGCACGCCCTGCTTGTCACTGCGCGCAATCCACCCGCCGCCGCGACTTGGCAGCAGCGGCACGGTCTCCTCATTAAAGAGCAGGATTTGAAACTGCGTCTCGGGGGCCAGGGTGGCGACCATCCAATGGACGGATTTGATGACCCGCTGCCACTTGGGTGATTCCTTCTTCTTGAAATCGGGGTCCGCCAATCGCCCGATGGCGTCGTCAAGGGAATCGCCCAGCATGCTGCCCGACATCCGCACGAGAAACAGCACATGGCTTCCCTCCATTTTCACGCCGGTCAGGTATTGGCGCCGGTCGATCTCGGGTATTGGCACCGGCTGCTCGTCCTCCCGGGGCAATGCTTTGCTGTCTTCCAACAGCCGGGCCACTTCCTTTTGCAGCAGCCCCATTTGCCTGAGCAGGAGCGTCAGCTGCTCCTTTTGTTCGGTCATCTTTTTCTCCCCGGCGGCGTTCAGTTCCAACAGCGCCGCCAAATCCGCCTCGGTCGCCGGGCTGGGGCGTCCCAGGCGCTGCAATTCCATCTGCTCGGCGATGATCTGCTGCTCCAGCCTGCGGACCTGATCGCGCAGATCCTCCAAGGTCTGCTGGCTGAAATCGACCTTCTGGCCGGTGGTCAGGATGAAAATCAACAGCACCGCGCCAAAGCCGCAGCAGATGCAGTCCATGAAGGAGAGGCTGAAGAGCTCAACCTCTTTGCGCTTTTGTCTCAGCATGGCGAAGGGGCCCGGTGGCTAGGCTCGACGGGGTGAGAGGTCGGGCGTGGCGGGGCAGTTGGCGAACAACACCTCGGTTTCAGCCGGCCCATAGCGCAAGGTCAGCCGGTCGCCGGTTTCGACCACCGTGCCACCATCAGCTTCCGCCACCTGCTGATGGAACAGCCACCACCGACCAGCCTGGTGCTCCAGGCGGATCCGGCCGCTTTCTCCGGCGTGTTGAAAGGCCACGGGCAAAGCCAGATCAACGGAACCGTCGTCCGGCCCGATGGTGAAGCCGATCTGCCCGGCGAGCGCCCGGCCGAGACCCTCGCAGATGGCATGGGTGGGTGGCACCGCCGCATCAGTGCGGCGTGCCCGCAGTAACCGGATTTCACAACCGCTGTGGCGCACCGGTTCCGTGCTGGCCGCGGGCGAGGCGGTTTCGACCGAAACATCAGCGAGATGCTCGGGCAGCGGACGATCCGTGCCGGCGCAGGCCGCACCGCTGGCTGCGGCCCCGCTGGGAAGTTGCAGCAAAGAAGTCAGCCCGGCAGCCCGGAATTGCGCGGCGATCCCAGGCAAAAGGCCCGCGCGATCTGTCAAAGCGACCGTGCAGGACTCCGGCCGGCCGGNNCGCGAGTTGCTCTCGCGTGGCCGTCAGCTCGTAGGCGTGGCTGCCGGTGTTGATCTGAAAATGATGGTCCTCCGCACCCGAAGTCAGAAACTGCTTCATCTGCCGGTAAAAAGCCTGCTCGATGTGTCCGTTTTCGAGGATGTCGAAGGTGGTGTGCCGCAGAAACCGGTTTCCCATCGCCGTCATGGCATGCCGCAGGAACCCGGCATATCCTGCTTGCGGCAGCTCGGAAAAATCATGGCGCAAGAACCGCCCTCCTTCTTTCCGGAGCAGGGTGATCTCCGCCCCGTGCAGGTGGATATCTATCACCAACAGTGGCTGGGTGCGGTCAAAGTAATCCAACCGGGGATCATTCACCGCCGCGCACGCCATGTCGATGATCCCGGCCAGAGGCAGTTTAAGCTCGCTGGCCATGCCAAGCAGGAGACCGATTTTCTCATCCTCCGTGGCCGCGTCCTTCAAATAGGCTCCCGGGACGGCCAGCATCACTTTCTCCGGGGTTCCGGACACAGCCGCCAAACGATCCCGGTAGTCGCTCAGAAAATAATAGGCGAGTTGGGAGAATGACAGTGCCCGGCCCTCGTGGGTCAGGGCGGACGATTCGCGGGACAGTCGGCTCCAGAAATTGTGACAGATCCGGCGGGGATGGACGAACCAGTTGTCCTCGGCCTCACGGCCGAAGCTGATTTTTTTCCCATCATGGCTGACTAGTCCCATCCAGCCCAGCGTGCCCCCGGCGTCGGGCAGCGGGAGCGGGTTGTTCCGGCCGTGATCATGCACCGTCGCTTGAAAACCCGCGTCACAAAGCTCAAGGCCCAGTGTTGCCATGGGAATTGCGCCCGCTCAGGCCCCGGGGGTTGGGTTTCCCTCCGCGATGGCGGGCACCTTCATGATATCCAGCAGTTTTTCCCGGCTGTAATGTTGCAGCTCGAGGATCAGGGCCTCCTGCCGGGATTGCAGCATGTGCAGCATGAACATCAAGACCATGCTGATGAGCAGGGCGACGAGCGTGGAGTTAAAGGCCAAGCCGAGGGAAGAGGTGACTCCGGTAAGATCGCCCTTGATCGCCTCATCCGCGTGCGACAGCGCCTCACCGATGCCACGCACGGTGCCGATGAAACCTATCGCTGGTATCGCCCACGCCACGTAGCGCAAGAGCGAGAGGTCGGAATCAAGGGTGTCCGCCACCAGTTCGGCCCTCTCATTGATGGCACTCGCGGCATCCTGCACCGAGTGGGTGGCGTGGAAGCGGTGCAAGGCCGCCAGCAGGATATCGGGCAGCACCCGGTCACTCCAGCGCCGGGAAGCCTCCACGGATGTCTTGAGCTCCTTGTAGCGGTCCAGCGCATCCTCGGGGATGATGCGCTCACCCTGCCGCGTGCCGATGAAGTCGTGCTTGAGCAGCGCCCGCTCCCGCCCCACCTGCAAGAGTTTATAAGTCAGGATGATGGTGGCCCAGACCCACAGGATGATTTCAACCTCCTGCTCGGGATCCTTGATGATAACAATCAATGACCGTTCCGTCTTGGCAGGCTTGTCCGCAGCTTGGGCGGCGATCAGCCGGCCGGTGATGTCGAGCTCGGCCGCGCGAGGGCGGACGATGGTGCTGAAGAGCGACTCGACCAAAATCACGGCAAATACCAACCCGAGGTTGGGCACCAGAAAATTGAGCGAAAAAATCCCCTTGTTTCTGGAAAGCATGGTTCTAAAGTGCTGGCGGCAGTAGGGACACTCTTGATACCCGTCAGATGGTAGCCAGAAAAAAGTAACCAATGGAATAATTGCAGGTCTGCTTTAATCGTAAGATTTGCGAAAACCCCCAATCCGGCTATTCTGCCGGTCACTCCAGCCCCGCTCACGCCTTATGACCCGCCTTGCCCCC
>CXWL01007831.1_pt1 | contig 24780 bp, 21 predicted proteins | sample 590931 | NCBI WGS metagenome assembly CXWL01 (sample SAMEA3498368, study PRJEB10139) | groundwater metagenome | biome: water well; material: biofilm material | place: Germany | collected 2015-04-27
GGTTGAACGATATCTGCTCCTCCCGTCATCCCTTTGACCAATAGGGCGTGAAACTTTGCAGAATGCGCTCACGGCTAATCATCTTTTCTCAATTTCGAAGGATTACCTTACTGATGATGAGGCAAACTAAAGTGAAAGACCTGGCCAGATAACTCGATTGCAACAGCATAAAGCCACGCGGCGCAAGCCCGTGGGAGAGCAGATAAACCCGGATTTCGCGTTAGGGATATTCCAGTAATCCCGACCGTTGTTTGTTTTCTAACAGTAAATAGTGGGCTAGTTATAAGTTGACAGTTAAAGCAACTTGCAACTGTAAACTCTGTAACTATTAACTGTTAGAACGAGCCGTCTCGTCTCGAAACGAACCGTGGAATCGAACCACGAATCTTGCCATCCTCTATCACCCGCTACGCGGTCTCGCGATCATCCGTCCCCTTCAGGACAAACCGGCTATTTCATATCAACCCACCGCACCGCCAGCGGATTCCCAAACGCATCCGAAACGCTAATTTCAGAGATCGAACCCCCAAACGAAACCGCCTCGTCGCCTACAACATCAAATGTCACGACCACAACGCTCTTCGCTCCCTTCGCAGCAGCCCAAGCCGTCCCCGAATCGACCAAAACGGCGATCCGCCCTTTTTCATTCGCATTCACCGTAAGAACAGCCTCGTCCCCAACCGCATCGCCCAACTCAAGGTGCGGATTCGAAAATCTCTCGGCGTCATACTCCAAAGTAAAACTCACGGCTGCCTCGTCGCCCTTTCGCTCCATCTCAATCGGCAAACTAACGGTCAAACCATCCTTTGAGTCAGCATGCCTAATCGTCATTCGACGCCCGAAAAGGTACGCATAAACATCGCCAAAAAAATCCGAAACCCCAGCCGGAACCGCCGCCGGTCCCGTCGGCCCCGCAGCGGCAGCCTGCGGATCGAGTCCGGTAACATATCGCCTCCCCTGTACGACATCACCGGCTGTTATTGCCCCATCGCCAAATGAAGCAAGCGGGGCGCAATCGGCACGCTGAAACTCATTCGGGCTCACAGCCGGCGTATCGAGTCCGGTCACAAACCGCCGCAGTTGTGTTACGTCGGTCGAGAGCACTATTCCATCGCCAACGGCCCTTGGTGCGACATCCGCCTCAAAACCAGCCGGCGTTGGTGAAGGCGTGGGTGTGGGCGTGGGGGTCGGTGTAGCAGTTGGCGTTGCGGTTGGAGTTGGAGTCGGCGTCGGCGTCGCAGTTAAGCCACGTTTCACGATGGTTCCGTTATGGCCTACCGCGTAACCCGTGTTGGCATTGACGAAAAAGACCCGGCGCAGATCCGCAGTCACAGTGCTGGTTTCGGGCGTCCACGTCGCGCCGCCATCCGTGCTCCTGACGATCACACCGCCGTTGCCTACGGCCCAGCCCTGATTGGCGTCGACGAAATGGATGCTCCTCAGGTTCGCTGTCGTGTTGCTGGTCTGCGCGGGCCAGGTTGTGCCGCCGTTCGTGGTCTTCAGGATCACGCCACCGTTTCCGACCGCCCACCCCGTCGACGAATCAAGCATGAAAATGCCGTTGAGCGTCGGACACGGGCAGGCAGTTTGGAAGCCAAACGTCGGCGTGGCAGTGCTGCCATTTGTAATACGTACGATAGGGCCCGTACCCACTGCCCAACCGTTGTTCGCATCTGTAAAAAAAATGTCAAAGTACTGAGAGCTGCCGCCGACCACGTTGAAGTTTTCTTCGCCCACCCCGACAGTAAAGCGAGAAAACCACCGGCTGGTGCTGGTGGCGTTGTTAGCCGGGATCCACGCGACGGTCGGAGAAACCGTGAAAAGATTGTTGCGGAATCTGCCGTCCTGCGTCGGCCCTTGACTCGTCCAGTTCGCGCCGCCATTGGTAGTGCGCACCACTGCCGACCCGCCGCCGGCCCATCCGGTGTTCGCATCAAGAAAGCGGACTCCAAGATAGCTCGATACCGTAACGCCGCTCTGATTCGTCTGCGCTGTCCAGTTTGCTCCACCGTTTGTCGTGTTGAGGATCGTGTTGTTAGATCCAACCGCCCACCCAAGCGTTTCGCTGACAAAGTGGACCGAGAACAGATTGTTCGCCGTGTTACTGGTTTGTTGGGCCCAGGTTGTCCCGCCAACACGCGCGACTGTCTCGATCGCAGAAGAGTTTGTTTCCTGAATCTCGGCTGACACGATCCTTGTTTGCGCCGGCTCGAAGGCGGTAGAGGATAAAAGCGTTCCACCGACGACGGCGAACAATGAAATGCGGCGAATTGTACGAATCGATTTTTTGCACTTTAGCATATGAATGATCCTCCTGTGGGAGTTCAGCATGCTGGCAGGTACCCGGCTTTCTGTGAATCAAAACGGTGAATAAGAATGCGCAGCCTCCCGACGCTGCCATGCATTCGTCGTAAGAAGGGTGCACGAATTCTGCAATTCGTCCAGATTGGTACAATGACGGAAATGTATACCCGTTTATTAGAATTTGCAAGAAAAATACCGAGGCGTTAGTTGCAAAGCGACGCAGACGCCCTGTCGTCCGTCTATCACGGGCCTAAATTTTTTTCTCACCATTTCCACACCGAACCATCGGCGGTCTGCCGCGTGTTCAGAGTGCAAGCTTTAGCTTGTTTGCCGCCGCGCGGTAAGAACAAGCTAAAGCTTGCACTCTGAACTCCCGCGTACCAATCCAAGTAACCCTTTTTTACTTTTAGTATCGGACCAGAAAGCATTCATTGCTGAGGTCTGATCAACTCGTATTAAACAAACAAACCGGCCCGTCAACGGACATTCCTGATGTTCCGAAGCCTTTGAATTCTATTCTTTTTAATATTTCTTCAGTTGAACGTTGGTTTTTCCGGTCAAAGCGGTACCAGACGAGGCGAGTACCTTCTTCGCTTTCGCGTTCGATGAATATTTCGCGGCCGTTTTTATCCGTTGAACGCCGGAATCCGAGGGCGAGGAGGATCGATCGGGGCGTGTCGAGGTCAGAACCGCCTGCGTGTGCGGGTGGCGGGGTCAGCAGTCAGCTGTCAGAGGGAGTGAGTAAGATTTGGTTTTGCGAACCTTTGCGTACTTGGCGAGCCTTGCGTGAAACACGCTTTTTTCACGCAAAGCCCGCCAGGTACGCAAAGAAACGCCAAATTCTGACTACTGACTGCCGACTGACGACTGCCGACTGCGGCATTCTGCCTGTTATGGCGTAGAATATTGGTTTGTGTTTGAATACATCTTTACAAGCCGGTCAATCATCTCTTTTTATTGAGATCACGGCAGGAAATATAGATATACATGCGTCGAGTTTTACTTATAGCTATCGGATTGGTTTTTGCGTTTAGCGTCAGCGGGCAGGGTGTGCCGGCGGGGTTTGATCTGTCGAATTATGGTGTGCGGATCGAGCCTGATAAGCGGCTTATTGTCGTGCTCGCATCGCTCGAGATGGCGACGGTCAGGAATGCCGCGGGTGTTGACGAAAAGCTCATCAATACTCCGCTCTCGGATAAGAGCCTGAAGTTTCGCGAACAACTACTCGCTGACCATGCGACATTGCCCGAGGACCTGCGGCGGCGGATCTCGACCTTTGTGCTGGCATACAAAAAGCGAAACCCCAAGGCGAGTGATGCCGAGTTGGTCGCACCGTTTATCTCGATGGCGTATACACTGACGCCTGTGCCTGAGCTGGCAGACCCGGTGATAACGAGTGATCTGCCGGGGCCGCTGCTCGACGTGCTCGATTATGCGCCGTTGGTACGCGAGTTTTACCGGCGTTCGCCGATCGGATCGCGGCTCGAAGATTATATTAAGGATTATCGTCTCGAATCGGATCTGGTGCTGCGCACCTCGGCCCGAGAGATGGTCAAGGAATTGCTCGATTATCTGCACACCCGTCCGCGCCTCACTTTCTCGGAACGTGTAAAAGTCGAGACGCAAAAAGGTAAAAGCACAGCATTGACCAAGACAGAGATCCGCGAGACCGAGCGGCGTTTTTTCCTCGTTCCTGAAAAGCTCTCGGCCAAGGGCGATATCAATTTCTTGAATATCCGCGACGATTATTATGTGATCGTCCAACCGGATACGGATCTGAGTTTTTCTGACGCTCGGCGTGCATTTTTGAGATTTGTCGTGGATCCGCTGGTGCTTGCAAATACCAACGAGGTCGCGACAATGCGTGCGTGGGCAAAGCCGATCCTCGACGAACGGCGAAAGAGCGATCCATCGGTTTCGGTCGATGTGTTTCTTGCGATCACGCGTTCGCTGGTTGCTGCGATCGATGTGCGGCAGACGGAGTTCGCCCAGCTTCGCATTGCGACCGATCAAGCCCGTAACAAGATCGCCGGAATGATGACGGATGCCGAGAAACGTGCCGTTTCGGCTGAGTTGGACAAGTTCAAGCAGGCACTTTCGGATGAGGCGACGCTGCGGCTGCACGAGGATTATGAGCGGGGCTCGGTGCTGGCTTTCTACTTTGCCGAACAGCTAAAGGGTATCGAGGATTCGGGTTTTGATATTGGTTCCAGTTTGCGTGAGATGGTCGCGGCATTTGATCCGGTGAAGGAAACTGCTCGTGTTGCAGCCACCGCCGAACCACGAAAGCGTGCGTTGGCCGCCCGCGAAGATCGTAAAAAGAATCCCGAAGTGCGAACTGTCGGTGCGGACAATCCGGTGACACGGCGGCTGATCGAAATCCAAAAGACGATAGAGGCAAAAGATTACGCCAAGGCCAGCATCGACCTGAGGCAGCTCCTCGCGGCGAATCCGACCGAACCGCGAATACACTACAACCTCGGCCGCATCGCCGGCCTTGCGGCTGTCGGCATCGAGGACCCCGACCTGCAGGCCCGAATACTGCTCGACGCTAAGAACTCGTACGCTAACGTGATCCGACATGCCACCACGACCACAGACCGGTCGCTGCTTTCGCTGACATACGTTGCGTTGGGGCGTATTTACGAGTTTCATGGCCAGAACGATCTGGCGTTGAAGCTTTACGACAAGGCGATCGAGCTGGACGACGTACCGGGCGGAGCATTCCGTGCTGCGATGGATGCCAAGTCCCGTCTGATCAAGCCGCAATAATTGATGTCGAAACAAGACTTTAGAAGCGGCTATGTCGCATTCATCGGCCGACCGAATGCCGGAAAATCTACGCTGCTCAATCGCCTCGTCGGTGAGAAGATCGCCGCCGTCTCAAACAAGCCGCAGACCACTCGCTATCGCATTCAGGGCATCGTCAGCCGCGATGACGGGCAGATCGTTTTTATTGATACGCCCGGCGTTCACAAACCTGGGCATTTGCTCAACCGGCGAATGATGTCGTCGGTCCACGACGCGATCCTTTCGGTCGATCTGCTTGTGCTGATGCGTGACGCGAGCGTCTCGACCGGTAACGGCGATCGTTTTGTGCTCGAACTTGTCAAAGAGGCGGCAAAGCCCTCGATCCTTGTACTAAATAAGATCGACAAGCTTAGAGAAAAAAGTGCGTTGCTGCCATTGATCGAGGGCTATTCGGGCGAATGTGAGTTTGCCGAGATCGTGCCGATATCGGCTCTAAAGGGCGATGCGATCGACAATCTTTTGACGCAGATCATCAAACATCTGCCGGTTGGCGAGCCAATATTCGGTGAAGACGAACTGACCGACCAACCACTAAAACAGATCGCGGCCGAGATGATCCGGGAAAAGATCCTGGCCGTGACAGGCGAAGAGATCCCATACGTCACGGCCGTCGTGCCAGAGCTTTGGGATGAGAGCGATCCGGCGATCACCCGCATATTTTGTGCGATCTATGTTGAACGCGATTCGCAAAAGAAGATCATCATCGGCAAGGGCGGCTCGCGTATCAAAGACGTCGGTACGAAAGCCCGCGTCGATATCGAAAAGCTGATCGGCAAAAAGGTATTCCTCAAGCTCTTCGTCAAGGTCGTCGAAGACTGGCGTAACCGCGAACACGATCTCGATGAAATGGGAGTGAGGCAGTGATCAGGAATTGGTACGTTGTCGATATTCTCGCCGAGTATGACGCCTCCGAGGCGATCGAGTCAGCATTTAACGCACTCGGTGCTCTCGGCACGGAGATAGACGGTTTGCGAAAGAAAAAGGACGAACCGCTGTGCGTGACAGGTTTTTTCGACGAGGCCCCAGACGACGAGACGGTACGCTTGTCGGTTGATGATTCGTTGTCGATCTATGGTCTTGCTCCCGACGCGGTAAAAAGAATCGCCCATCGCACTGTCGAGGAAACCGACTGGCTCGCCGAGTGGAAGAAACACTGGCGGCCTACCGTCGTCGGCAGGTTTACCGTCACACCGCCATGGGAGAACGTTGATGAATCGGGCACGATCCTGATCAAGGTCGAGCCAAACATGGCATTTGGCACCGGAACGCATGAGACAACTCAGCTTTGTTTGAAAGCGATCAGCGAACGGTACGATCCAATGCAGACCGTATTAGATGTAGGCACAGGAACCGGAATTCTCGCGATCGCCGCCGCTAAGCTCGGCGGAACAAGAATCCTGGCGTGTGATACTGACCTGGATTCCGTCAAGATCGCCCGCGAGAATGCCATTCTAAATGGCGTTGGAGAGAGGATCGAGTTTTTTGACGGGTCGATCGACGAGGCCACGCCCGCCTTTGATCTGGTTTGTGCGAATCTGACCATCGATGTGATCGTGCCGATCCTTGGCTTTTTGCTCGCCAAGGCAAAACACACCTTGCTACTTTCCGGCATTCTGGCTGAGCAAGAACCACAGATCCGCGATGCACTAGCCAGTTTTGGGATCGGGGATCTTGAACTAGAGGTGGCGGGCGAATGGATCTCGGTCCTGGTCATTATCAATTAGGTTTCTTAGTCGGAGCCGCCATCGTAATATCGCCGTCATCGGTGATAGTTACTAGCGGTTCGCGTACCTTCGGTTTGACACGCGGCGGAGCGTTTTTGAGAGCTGGCGGGCCGGCGGGCAGTGTGATATTGCGTGGGCTTAGTGGTTCGGTACGTTTCAGCATTGCACCACCACGGCCGCCGATCCAGAGGCGGTTGCCGCCGCGATAGACGACAGTTTGGAGCACTTTACCCGTAATGCCTTGCTGCATCGCCCAGGTTTTTCCGGCGTCTTCGGTGACCAGGACCGTGCCCAGTTCGCCAACCGCAATAGCACTCGCAGGGCCAAATGCCTGCACGGCGAAGAGGTTGTACTTGACCACCGACTCTTGGTCTTGCCACGTCGCTCCACCGTCTGTTGTGTACAAAGTAATGCCGCCCGATCCGACCGCAAACCCATTCTTATCGTCAACAAAGCTCAGCGAATACAGATTTTCTTTAGCATTGGTTTTGACCTTATCCCAAGTCACACCGCCATCCGCTGTACGCAAGATCGTGCCCTTGTCGCCGACGATGACGCCGCGTTTATCGTCAAAGAATTTCACGTCCTCAAGCCAAAGTCGGGTGCCTGATTGCAGCTGTTCCCAGTATGCTCCAGCGGAATCCGATCGCAGTATGATGCCATTCGCACCGACGGCAAAACCGATCTTATCGGAAACAAAACTTACTGAGAGCAGGTCTTCGGTAACGCTAGTTATGCCTTTGCCCCAGCTCGCGCCACCGTTGATGGTTCTGAGAACGGTTCCACCATCACCAACGACCCAACCGCGTTGGCCATCGAAGAACGAGATCGAATTCAGGGCGGTGGTGACCGACGAAAAGGCCGGCAGCCAATTGCGGCCCGCGTCATTGGTGAGCCAGATCCTGCCACGCGAACCGACAGCGAGCCCGATCTCATCATTCAAAAACGCAATGTCGTTGACATCTTCGCGGCCGCCTTCGCTCAGCCGCTGCCAGCTAAACCCGCCGTCGTCGGTGCGCAAGATGAGGCCGTTCTCGCCGACCGCCCAGCCCGTAAAGCGGTCCGCGAATGAGATAGCAACGAGCTTTGGATTTGTACGGACGTTAAACGGCAGCCATGTCGTCCCGCCATCGCCGGTGAGCCAGACCATGCCGTTCGCATCAGTCATTGAGCCGTTTGCGGCGTCGGCGAATGAAATTGAGAGCAGGTCGGCGCGGCTGTAAATGTCGACCCGCGACCACGTTGCACCTGAATCGGTGCTGCGGGCAACGCAGCCTCCAAATCCGGCGACAACCAGGCTATTCTCTGAGATATATGCCGCATCTGATACGATCGCTCCTGCGCATGGATCCGCTGTTTTCCATGTCTCGCCGCCGTCCGTCGTGGTGACAACGGCCCCATTCATTCCAACGGCAACGGCGTTTGCGGTGTCAAGGGCGTCGATATTCAACAACTGATCCGCTATGCCCGAAGGTTGTGTTTTCCACGTCGATCCGCCATCGGACGTTTTCAGAATTCGCCCGTAGGTGCCCGTGATCCAGCCAGTTTTTAGGTCAGTGCCTGTGAATTCGATCGCCGACAAATGGTCGCGAGTATCGACTGCGACGGGCTTCCACTCTTTGCCTCCGTTGACGGTAGTCAAAACTGTCCCGCGTGCTCCGACGATAAATGCATTCGCTTTGTCCCGGACGAAGACGCCCGAAAACGTGACATCGGTCAGCGAATTCTGCTTGCGCCAAGTAAATCCACCATCGATCGAGCTCAAGATCGTATTGTCTGAACCTACCGCAAAGCCGATATCCTTGTCGGGAGCAAAATGTATCGCGTAAAGCGGATTTCCCTGCGGCAGCGGATTCTGCCAGACCCAACCCGGCCCGGTTCGAAGCTGGGCATTCACGCACGAAGCACCCAAAAGCAGGATAATTAACCACCGATCGACACAGATAAACACAGATAAAGAAAAAGGCGGAGTGCCCATTTCATTTTTTGATCTGTGTTTATCTGAGTTCATCTGCGGTTAAACTCTCTCTGCTGCCGCTCAATCGATCTCCATGACGCCAAGCTCGACGACGGCTTCTTCCAGCATTGCCTCATCAACATATCCAAGCTCGGCCATCTTTCTCGCCATCGAATCTGCGACTTCCTGGACGTCGTGGCCGTCGTGGCCTTTGATCCATTTCCACTCTATTTGATGCTTCTTGGCGGCGTTGTCGAGGCGTTTCCACCAGTCGTGGTTGGTTTTTCGCTTCCACGTGCCGCCCATCGTCTCGACCACGTACCGCGAATCGGACATCAGCGTAACCGTACACGCTTCCTTCAGATTCTCCAGACCGATCGCCGCCGCCGCGATCTCGGCCTGCTGATTGGTCGCCGCTCCGAGATATTCGCCGACCGCCTTCCAAAGCCCTTTAAACCCAAGCACAGCCACCGCCGCCGCGCGCGGATTCCCACGCCCATTCCCAAGGCTCGACCCGTCGCAGACTATGGTGACTCTTTTCATAAAGCTTCATTCAAACAGGATAGACAGGATATTCAGGATTGGAGAAATAGTCACAAATCCTGTCGTACATCCTGTTTGAATTCCTCTAACCAACCGCCAGCACATTATCCACATAGCTATCAAACGTCTCATCATGCGAGATCACGAAAAGCTGATCGAAATGCGTGATGCGGCTGATCTGCATGGCCAGGTTTTCGCGGCGTTCGGCGTCCATGTTTGTTGTCGGCTCATCGAAAAATGCGACGCGGATATCGGTCAGTTGCTTTAGCAACGCCAGCCGCACCGATAAGGCCGCAGCCATCTGTTCGCCGCCCGAAAAGCTCTGAAACGGCCGCTCGTAGCCGTCTTCCTCGAGCATTATGGCGTAATCTTCGCCCCATTTCAGCGTGCGTTCGGCATTTCCGGTGATCTCGCGAAACATCTGGTTCGCCTCAAGCGAAACGTGATAGACATAATTCCGAGCCACACGCGGCGCCGCTTCTTTGAGTGTGTCGCGGATAAAGGCGGTTGCCTCGGCAACGCGTTCGAGGCGCTCTTTTTCTTTGAACTCGCCCGTGAGCGACTTTCTAAGTTCGGAAAAACGGGCGATCTCTGTGGCGAGTTGTGCCTGTCTTTTTTGAGCGGCACCATACGTCGCCCTGATCTCAGCAGCCCGGCGTTCTGCATTTAGCAGCGCGGCTCGCTCGGTATTATGAAGCTCGCGGTCATAACCCACGCCCGCCGCCGCAAAATCCTTTTCTGCAGTTTCGACCGCAGATGTCCTGGATTTTAGATCGGTCGCAGCTGCGTCAAGTTCTTCCTTCCGCTTCTTCAAAACCGCCGCTTCGGCTTCGTTCGTCAGAAACATCCGATGAGCTTCCGCCGTTGCGTCCCGTTCTGACGCCAGACGCGTCCATTGCTCGTCGAGTTCCTTGAATTCGTCAAGGTTCTCGGCGTGCAGTTTGCGTTCGCTCTCGAGACGTTCGAGGTTACTCTCCACGTTGCCGAGCCCTTCGCGAATGTCCGGCTCGCGGGCGACTTCTCGCTCAAGCAGCCGAATGCGTGCCGCCGGATCGCCGAGTGACTTTAGCTGGGACGTTAAAGTGTCGATCCGCTGCTTCGTCTCTTCAGGCCCGCGTCTCGCTTCGAGTGAAACTTTCTTGGCGTTTAACTCTTCTCCTTCTCCCTTTAACTCCGCCTCACGTTGACGATAGGTTTCGAGGGCGGCAAGCTGCTGATGCCCTTCGCGAGCCTTGATGAGGTCTGCGATGACCGACGCACGTTCGGTTTCAAGCGACGCGATACGCTCGGTCATCTCGGTAAATTGGCTCGACAAAAAGCTCTCCAACGTCTCGCCTTCCTTCAAGTTCAAACATCTTTGCGATAGCACCGGGCAAAAGCCGCCCTTGATCTCGCTCTGAAATTTCTGGTCCCGCTCGAGGCTCGCCTTGAGTCCGGCGATCTCGGCAACAAGCCCGGCGTCCTTGCTTTCCAAGGCTCCGAGCGAGGCGGCGAGTACCGTTTTTTCCTCTGCGTCGCGCATTTTCTGCTGGTTCTCACGATAACGTTCACGCATCCGTTTAAGCTCGCGTTCGATGCTTTCGATGCGTTCACCAACGTTTCTTGAGTCCGCAACCAGGTCTCGAAGGTCGGTGATCTCCTTCTCGATCGCGGCCTGCCCGGCAACCTTTGGACCAAGTATTTCTATCTCTTGCCGTGCCGTTCGCAGCTTAGCGAGATCGTCGTTGAACCGTTTCTGCTCAGCCTTAACGTTAACAATAGCGGCGTCGGTCTTGGCGAGTTCCGCCCGAAGTCGATCGCGCACCTCGCGTTCGCGTTCGAGTTCCTTGAAACGCCCGAGCGTGGCAACGTGGCTTTCGTGTCCAGCTCGGACTACTTCGATCTTGTTCGCCGCCTCGGTCGCACGCCCCAAGGCCTGCTCCGCCTGTTTGAAGACAAGCTCCGCACGCTCCTTGTCCGCATGGCTTCGTTCGAGTGTGGTCTTGAGGCCCGAAACGCGGCGTTCGAGATCGTCGAGTTCTTTTACGCGGGTTTGGTTTGTGGTAAGTTCAGCCGTCAACGCCTCGATCTGAGAACTCAACTCCGCAACTTGGCCCGCGACCGTCTTATGCTCTTCCTCGACCGTCTCCGAACGCGTCAATTCGCCCTCGGCGCGTGCGATCGTTTCGCGGATCGTCACCACCTGTGAATCCAACAGCCGCGAGGTGTCACGCAATTTCTCGGCCGCCTGACGGTATTCCTCGACCTTCAAGAGCCGGTCAAACGCCACCTTTCGCTCGGTCGCACCTTCGAGAAAGATCGCTGTAAATGTCCCTTGCGGAACGCCTATCGCCTGTCTAAACAACGACTTAAGGTCCGTTCCCGGCTCGAGGCCGAGGTGCTGCCAGAGGAACCGCATCACCTCTTCCTTTTTGTCCGCGATACGCGTATCGAGCCGCGGATCGGTCACATGGTAGCCGGCCGCCGTGTCGCGAAAGACCACATACTCCCGCTCGTCCAGCCCGCTCTCAAAGGTAATGCGTGCAAAACCCTTCTTCGCCCCACGCCGCACGAAATCCTCTTTCTTATAGTCGAGCAGATCAAACAAAACCCACGCGATAGCCTCGATGATGGTCGTTTTACCCGCACCGTTCTCGCCGGTAATAGCGGTCGTCCCACGACTAAATTCAAAGATAGCCGACGCGTGAGATTTGATGTTCTCAAGCTCGATACGAGAGATATGCATGATACGTCTCAAGTGTAGAATAACGCAGCCTTGAAACGCGAATCGGCCGTCCAAAACGTGAAGCGATCGGCGGGTCGGTGTCTTGAGTCTTTAGTCTTGAGTCTTGAGTCTTGAGTCTGGAGTCTTGAGTCTTGAGTCTTGATCTGACCTTTACTTTTGACTTTTTACTTCTAACTTGGCTCCCAACCTAAGATCTAAGACCGAGACCACATTGCCACCACTTCCCGCTGTCCCAGGGTGTCCCACAAGGTGTCTGGGACAGTCAATGCAGTAAATACGGGGCTTTTAGCGTGTTTTTCACAATCGTCCCAAACTGTCCCACGCCGGTGCTGGGACAAATAACTCGCTTGTTTTCAACATTTACANNACTTTTCCCTTTCATTTGAAATACCGATCCGCCGATAATGCAGCGATCCGCCGATAATGCCGATGGCGGCGAACTATGCCGAATCTGCCGATTGCCGGCCTCCCTACCGCCGTTGCGGGCCGGGACCCGATCCGACAGACGTTTTGCGCTTTCGCAATGCTTCTATATCGACATCGCCAAGGTAAACTTCACCATTGACGTCCGTAAAGACTGGAATGCCAACCGCTGGGAAGGTTTCTTCTGATTCCACAATCATATCTCCCTGCACCTCCACAAGGGGCACAGGAAACAGAGACAGGAACGCTTCAGCGGCACGTATGCCCATGAGGCCGCTGGCAATGCCAAACACGATCGAGGCAGTAGCGGTCGCAACTCTCGAAACCCTCCGTTTTACGGCGGCCCAGCCTACCGGGCAATCGGCGGTCAATACGGTCCCGTCCGCTCGTTTGAAATACCGGACACAAAGCCGCCCTTCCGCATTGAGCACCAGATTCTCGGCCTCGCGACGTGTCATCCCCGAAAGATTGTAAACGTTGAGCTTACAGTCGGAACAAAAACGCTTGCGCTCATCCCCGTACATCTCATCCCAATTAGCGGGGCACGGCGACGCAACACGTATGTTGTCGAGCGGATTCGTAAACATCCATCACCTCAGATATTTAGACGCCCCCGGTCCAAGTTTGTTCCCAAAAGACGCGGAATTCGACCGCGTTGCGGTCATTTGATTGTAGCCGTGGGTTTCAACCCATGGAATAATGCAATAAAAGGTTTATGTCGCGTCAGCGACGATTGAAAAATCCGTGGAGCCATTCAATCGTCGCTACGCGACGCGGATATTTTTTCCCGACCTACCGTGGGTTAGGACCCACGGCTACAATCAACCGTCGCTCTGCGACGAAGAGAGCCCCCCAATATGGTCGGGATGAGACGGCAAATATCTCCGCGACCGAAAAATGCCAAAGCAAAAGCAATTCGGCGCTTGGGCACACGGAGGCGATCTGTAAGGCTCTGGAATGTCAGCCCGGCGATATTTTGGAGTATAAGTAGAAAACGGGCTCTGCCCGATCGCAGTGCGGTCAGGCTCGCCTGACCGTCACCGACCCCTGATCACCTCGGAGGAGGCTGTGTCTCCGACGATCCGAAGAAAAAAGCGTTGTCGCCAGTTGCTCTACCTAAAAAAACAGGGGGAGCCTGGCTCCGCGGTTGATTGGTGGCGATCAACGGTCGGGCATAGCCGCGACCGCACTGCGATGCGGCGGAGCCGTGATCCCGCCCGTCACCAAGCTCACCGATTAAGGTCGCGCGTCACGGCGGCGAATATCACGGCGATCGAAAAATGCCAGAGCAGATGTAATTTAATCGCAGTCCAGACCCCACGTTGTTCAGCGCCTACGCGTCGGCGGAACGAGCCCATTCGATCGAGTCGGCACCGGCTGGCAGGCGCATCGGGGCTGAAGGGTCGATTGCCGCACGCCAAATTGCCTCTGCGACATCCACTGCCTGTGTGCCCGGTTCATTCGAGTTGGCCCATTCGTCCATAAAGCTCTGAGCCAGTTCCTCATACGGTTGAGGGATGATGAATCTCTCCGCCTCGCGGCCATTTTCTGCGAAACGGGTCTCCGGCGATCGGCCCGGCAGTACAACCCTTGCCCTCACATTAAATTGTTCGAGTTCTAGTGCCAGCGACCCGGTGAACGCATTGATCGCGGCTTTGCTCGCCGTGTAGACCGATAATAGCGGAAGCGATCTCATCGTAGCGGACGAAGTGACGTTTACAATGACACCTGACCTGCGCTCGCGAAATTGCGGCAACACTGCCCGCGTCATCGCCATCACGCCAAAAGTATTTGTTTCAAAGATCTCGCGGATCATTTCCATCGCCGTGCCCTCCACCGCATTTAGCATACCGATGCCCGCATTATTGACAAGCACATCTATCGGGCCGGCCGACTCTACGGCCGAGCTGATGCTTTCCGCGTTTGTCACATCGAGCGGCAGGACCCGAAGATTCTGAGACTGCGGAAGCACATCCTCACGCGGCGTCCGCATTGTAGCGATCACATTCCAGTCGCGTTCGAGAAAGTATTTGGCGGTTTCGAGCCCGAAACCTGACGAACATCCTGTTATTAGTACGGTTTTCATAATATGTTACTCCTTTTTTGCATATATAATTGTCCTGAGCAGTTGTATTGAAACATTTAGATACGAGACTGTCAAGTTCCGAAACTATTTGGTATCGTAATAATGAAGTTAGATGGTTAAAGGCAAAAAAGAAGTGAAAGCATCCGCAGCCCTCGGCCGCAAGCGGGACGAGACGGCGGACACGCGGATAATAGAGGCGGCGGTCGACACTCTTGCCGAGGCGGGCTTTGATGTAATGACCATGGATATGGTCGCGGCCCGCGCAAAGGCGGGAAAGGCTACGGTCTATCGCCGTTGGGCCTCAAAGGCAGAGCTGGTGCGCGATGCCGTCATTTGGATGAGCCGCAGCTCCGTCGAGCTTGACCATTTGCCGGATACCGGCACGCTCCGCGGCGATCTCCTCGCGGTGTTGAAGCCATATTCGACGGATCATGGAGAGAAGAAGCTTCGGGTTCTTGCGGGACTAGGCTCATTCTTCTCAGAACACCAAAACGTGGCTGAGGAGGCAACCGCAGGCATTTTCGACCCATGGACAGCCGTTAACCGGGCCCTGATGTTACGCGCTGTGGAACGCGGCGAGCTTCCCGCAACCGCGGATATCGAAATGGCCTGCCAGGTCATCATCTCGATGACCTCGTACCGCACCCTCACACAGAGCAAGCCATTCGATAAGGCCTTTTACAGCACATTGCTCGACAACATCCTGATCCCGGCCCTAAAAAATTCCGATTGATCTTAACGAGCCCGCGAAAAGGCGAAATTCGGAACTCGGCAGGCTCGAGGTTGAGCTGGGTACGGGAGTTGTGGAAGGGGAAGATCTTCGGCCAATGCCGAGCAAGCAGGATGCTTGCACTCCAGTCGTAGAAAACTTTCGCGATACAAGTTAGAATCATTTAGTTCAACCAATCAAACAATTTAGCGACGGCGTTTTGCGTCGAGGAGAAGAAGCGAACCATGGGATTCAGACGATCATTTACCGTAATCTTTGTCATTTTGTGCTCGATACTTGTGACGAACAGCCAGTCTGGAGGGCGTTCGTTAAGGCTTGATGATCTGTTCAAGATCAAGAATGTCGGCGATCCGCGGGTTTCGCCGGATGGGCAATGGGTCGCGTTTGTCGTTTCGTCGACCGATGTGAAGGGCGACAAGTCGGATTCGGATATATGGATGGTGAGCTACGATGGCAAAACGACGCGGCAGATAACGTTTTCGACCGACAGCGAATCGTCGCCGCGTTGGAGCCCGGACGGGAAATATTTGTCGTTTACTTCGTCGCGGCCCGGGCCAAATCGCGGCAGCCAGATCTGGCTGCTTGACCTCGGCGGCGGAGAGGCGATGCAGTTTACGGATATAAAAGGCCGTCTGCAGGGCTACGAGTGGTCGCCGGATTCGAAGAGAATGGCGATGGTGATCGGCGATCCGGATCCCGACGAGCCCGCCGCAGCACCGGCCGCCGGAGCCGCCGCAAGGCCGCCGAAGCCGATCGTTCTGGACCGCTACCAGTTCAAGCGTGATGGGCAAGGTTATCTTATTTCCGGCCGTAAAAGTTATGTTTATTTATACGAGATCGCCGGGAAGAAACTCGACCGCCTGACAAAAGGCAAGGCGGACGAGGGCTCGCCGGTCTGGTCGCCGGACGGCAGCCGAATTGCCTTTACGAGCAATCACAAGGCTGATCCGGACCGCGATCCGGGCTCTCAGATCTATGTTGCCGAGGCAAAAGCCGGAGCAACGGAAAAGCAAGTTACTCCAAATACCAGTCGTGGCGGCCGCCCGGAATGGAGCCCCAACGGCAAGACGTTGGCGTTTCTCGAATCTGACGAACTCAAATACGGCGCGTACAACATGAGCCACCTGACGACTGTCGCATCGGACGGCAGCTCGGCACCGGTTCGCGTCAAGGCCGCTGAGGACCTCGATCGCGGGGTTTCAAACCCCAACTATTCGGATGACGGCAAAGCGATAAATCTGCTGGTAACGGACGATATGTCTGTTTATCCGGCGAAGATCGATCTCGCAAGCGGCAAGCTCGATCGTCTGATGGCTCCTCCGATCGTTATCTCGAATTGGGACAGCTCCGGCGGCCGCACGGTCGTCCTTTCGGGTGGCAACAACAAGGCGACCGAGATCTATGCATTTGAGAATGGTGGCCTCAGACAGCTTACGCGGCAGAACGAGGCACTTTTTGCCGAGATCAATTGGCCGGCGACCGAAGAGGTGAGGTTTACGAGCAAGGACGGAACGCCTGTGAGCGGGTTGCTGACTTACCCGGTCGGCTATGTTAAGGGGACGAAGGTTCCGCTGCTGCTCAGGATCCATGGCGGGCCGAATGGCCAGGATCAGCATTCGTTTAGCGGCGAGCGGCAATTCTTTGCAGCTAATGGCTACGCGGTGCTCGTGGTTAATTATCGCGGCAGCTCAGGCCGCGGGCAAAAATTCTCGCGCTCGATCTTTGCCAACTGGGGACAATACGAGGTGCAGGATCTGCACGCCGGTGTCGATCATGTTGTAAAAATGGGCGTCGCCGATCCGGATAAAATGGGCGTCGGCGGGTGGAGCTATGGCGGTATCCTGACGGACTATCTGATCGCGAGCGACAACCGGTTTAAGGCCGCGACCAGCGGGGCCGGAACTGCGTTTACGGTCTCGTATTACGGTACCGACCATTACATCACTCAATACGATAACGAGATCGGGCCGCCCTGGGACCCAAAGGCGTGGGAGACTTATCAAAAGCTTTCGTATCCGTTCCTGCACGCCGATCGCATCAAGACGCCGACGCTCTTTCTCGGCGGCGAGCGCGATTTTAACGTTCCGATCTCAGGCAGCGAACAGATGTATCAGGCGCTGCGAAGCCTCGGTGTCGATACGCAGCTGATCATTTATCCGAATGAGAATCATGGAATTTCCCGGCCGAGCTATGTTCGCGACCGATACGAGCGTTACCTCGCGTGGTACGACAAATATGTGAGGCTCATCAAGACCGAACCGCCATCGACAATGGCGAGTTGGGAAGGTAAATGGACGGGCAAACTGACGAATGTGCCAGTTAAACCCGACGCCCCTCAGGTCGATGTGACAAGAGAGATCGGGGCCTTCCCGTCCGCTGACAACACGTGTACGATGTGGAAGACAACATACTCCGAGGCCGGAGTGGTCAAGCAAGTGAAGGATTACAAACTTTGCCGCGGCACCGGCTCGGCGGACCTTTATATCGATGAGGGCAACGGGGTCAGATTGCCGGCCCGTTTGCTAGGAGACGCGCTGGTCACGCCGTTCAGATCCGGAAATACTCTCCTGATCTCAACAATACGGTTGAAAGGCGAAGTGCTTGAAGAAGAGATACTTACGGTCGACGATAAACCCGCGACCACGGGTGTGCAGCCGATGCAGGCAAAGGGCATTCAGCGGATCGAACTTCGCCGTGTGCCCGTACCGACAAGCAGATAATCGCAAACTTGACAGATTATTTTTTGTAGCTACAATAAAGAGTGAGAATTGAGTTTGATCCAGCCAAGGATTTAGCGAACCAGGCGAAGCACGGTGTATCTTTGGCCTTGGCAGGCGAACTTGATTGGGATGCTGCTCTGGTCTGGGTGGATGAACGTGTTGAATACGGCGAATTACGCATGATCGCTCTGGCCCCGAAAAGTTCGATCCTCTACTATGTAGCTTTTGTTGAACGTGGAGCCGTGCGAAGAATAATTAGTCTGCGGCGGGCAAATCGACGCGAGGTAAAACATTATGTCCAAAATATCTAAACGACCCTCCATCGTGATGCCCACCTTGAAGGAAGACCGGGCGATCACATCGGCGGCGATGGCAGACCCTGATGCACAACCGCTTTCGCAGAAACAGTTGAAGTCTATGGTTCCGATGCGAACCTTGCGCGGGCGTCCTAAGTCGGCGAATCCGAAGCAACTCGTCTCAATTCGGTATAGTGCTGAGGTTGTAGACTACTTCAAATCGACCGGGAATGGTTGGCAAGCACGGATGGACCGGATTCTTCGCGACTATGTAAATCGTCATTCCAAAGTCAGTTACAAGCGTTCATAGGAGTACGCACAATGAAGAATATCTCTATTGGCCAGATCATATTTGTGGCTGCGGTTTCGGTCTTTTCAACCCTGAACGCATTCGCCCAACCACAGCCGTCAACGACGCTCGAACAGATCGCACGGCGGAATGCGATCGAGGCTGAACTGCAATCCATCGCCGTCGTCGAACGAAAGGTGATGGTCCCGATGCGTGACGGCAAGCGGATGCAGGCGGACGTTTACCGGCCTAAAGACGCAAGCAAAAAGTACCCGATCATCCTGTCGCGAACGCCATACAACTTTAATTGGTGGGATGTCCGGCTCGGCGCTCCGCGTGATATGTCGACCGTGCTCGACGCGGTGAAACGCGGTTACGCCTATATCATCATGAACGAACGCGGGCGGTTTTTCTCGGAGGGAAACTACGACATTCTCGGCCCGCCGACGACCGATGGCGACGACGCTCTGACGTGGATGTCTTCGCAGCCGTGGTCTAACAAGAAGGTCGGGGCGATCGGCTGTTCATCGACGGCAGAATGGCAGATGGCCGTGGCTGCACAGGGCAATCCGGCATTTACGACGATGATCGCACAAGGATTTGGAGCGGGCGTCGGACGTGTCGCTCCGTATTATGAGCAGGGGAACTGGTATCGCGGCGGCGCGGTGCAGATGCTATTTATTGCATGGCTTTATGGCCAGCAAAATCAGGTGCGGCCGGTTTTCGATCCTAAAACAACGCAGGAAGATCTGATCCGCGCGTCGAAGTGGTTCGATCTGGCTCAGCAATCGCCCACGGTCGATTGGTCAAAGGCTCTGCGCCATCTGCCGACTCAAGACATCTTCCGTGCGATCGACGGCCCGAAAGGTATCTTTGCCGACGAAATGCCTGTTCCGACGGGCGGCAAGATGATCCAGCGAACGCCGAACGATCCGGCATGGTACAAAGGCGGCCTCTGGCATGACAATATGAAGGTCAACATTCCGGGCTTTTATTTTATGTCGTGGTACGACGTCTCGACCGGCCCGAACCTCGCGATGTATAACCACATTCGCAAAACCGCCGATAAAGACATCGCCGACAAACAATACGTCGTGATCGCTCCGGTGCTGCATTGCAGCTACACGCGTGCTACCGAGAACACCGTCGTCGGCCAACGGAGCATGGGCGACGCGCGGCTCGATTACAGCAAGATGACGTACGACTGGTTCGATCACTTTCTGAAAGGTGAGCAGAACGACATCCTGAAGCGGCCCAAGGTGCAGTATTTCACGATGGGCAGCAACAAGTGGAATTCGTCTGAGTCATGGCCGCCCGCTGGCGCCGAGCCGATGAAGTTGTACCTCGCAAGCGGCGGCAAAGCTAACACCGGCAGCGGCGATGGCAAACTCGTCAGCGACCCGCCCGCGACCGACACGCCTGACACTTTCACATACGATCCGATGAACCCGGTGCCGTCCTACGGCGGCAACGTCTGCTGCACAGGAAACGCTGTTCAGGGCGGCTCGTTCGACCAGACCAAGATGGAAGAGCGAAACGACATCCTGGTCTACTCGACCGATGTCCTTAAAGAAGGCTTCGAGCTCAGCGGCCCGATCGACGTGACCCTCTACGTCTCGTCCGATGCCAAAGACACCGACTTCACCGTTAAACTCATCGACGTTGACGAAACCGGCAAGGCATGGAATCTCGACGAAACTATCCAACGCATGCGCTACCGCAACGGCTACGACAAACCGCTCGTCTGGATGGAGCCGAGCAAGGTTTATAAGGTCAAGTTCCAGCCGATGACGACCAGCAACTACTTCGCCCCGGGCCATCGGCTGCGGATCGAGATCTCCTCAAGCAACTTTCCGAGGTTCGATAGAAATATGAATACCGGCGGGAATAATTGGGATGAGGCGAAAGGCGTGATCGCGAAGAACTCTGTTCATCACTCAAAGCAGTATCCGGCGGAGATCGTGATATCGGTAGTAAAGAAGTAAGGCCGGCGTGCGTCGGAACGCGGGCATCCCTGCCCGCAAACGCGTGCTGCGCCCGCGTTCCGACCTTAGTTGGGCGGCTCCATTACCGAGCCGCACGATTTACAGGTGCGTAAGTTTTCGTCACCATAGAATTTCTTAAAAACGCCCTGAAACTGTGTCGTGATATCCGTTAGCTGAAAATATTCTTCGTAAAGTTTCTCGTTGCAGTTCTCGCAAAACCACATCAGGCCGTCGAGTTCGCCGGGGCGGCGTTTGCGTTCGATGACGAGGCCGACTGTGTTCGCCCCGCGGATCGGGTTGTGCGGGATGCGGGGCGGGAGCAGGAACATCTCGCCCTCGCGGATCGGGACTTCGACGGCCTTTCCGTCTTCCTGAACGAGCACCTTGATATCGCCTTCGAGCTGGTAAAAAAGCTCCTCGCCCTCGTCCCAGTGATAGTCTTTCCTGGAATTCGGCCCGCCAACGACCATCACGATAAAATCCTCATCGTCATAGACACACTGATTCCCGACCGGCGGCTTGAGCAAATGCCGGTGCTCATCGATCCATTGCTTAAAGTTGAGGGGGCCTCTTATCGTCATAAGCTATAAGTCCGCAAGTTTCTCAACAGTACGCCAGTTGCGGGCCGTGACCGGAACTTTGAGTTTGCCCTCGATGACATTCTTGCGCATCGCAATACTTTCTGCGACGCCATCAAGCAATAGCGCGTATATCTCGCGCCCGCGGACCGCGAACCGGTCTCGATCCGACTCCCATTCCATCAGAGATCCCTGATTCTCGACCGTCATCTCGTCACGCATAAAGAAGACATGCATCTGCTTGTGGCTTTCGTACTCGCCATCAAACGGATTATTCCGCAAAACATTGTAGATCGACACCTGATCGCGGATCATCACCTGAACTCGGATCCCAAAATCTTTTTCGATCGCGTTCTCGATGTTAGCAGCAATCTTTGCTTCGTCGCCCTTTTTCGTGTCAAATGCCAGATTTCCGCTGTTGATATAGCTCGTTACATTCTCAAATCCAAGCGACTCAAATGTCGCCCGGAGCGTTTCCATCTTGATCATATTCTTCCCCGTGACATTAATGCCACGGAGCAATGCGACGCATCTCATCGATCAAGTGCCCCGCATATCGATCACAAATCGATAGCGCACATCCGACTTTACCGTCCGGTCATACGCTTCCTCGATCCGGTCCGGCGTTATGATCTCGACATCGGCGGTTACATTGCGTTCGGCACAGAAATCGAGCATCTCCTGCGTCTCAGGAATCCCTCCGATCAGCGAGCCTGTCAGTGTTTTATTGCCCATGATAACGGCTGCATGATGTACGCTTGCCGGCATGTCGGGCAATCCGACGACGGCGAGAACGCCGTTTAGTCCGAGGCAGCCAAAGTATGGATTGATGTCGTGATTCGCAGAAACAGTATCGAGAATGAAATTGAACGACCCGGCAAGCGGAGCAAAATTCTCAGGCTCGCGCGTCACGACAAATCCGCTTGCTCCCAGAGCCCGGGCATCTGCCTCTTTATCAGGCGACGTGCTAAATACCGTTACGTCTGCCCCCATCGCAACAGCGATCTTGACGCCCATATGGCCGAGTCCGCCAAGGCCGACAACACCGACCTTTTGTCCCGGCCCGACATTGAAACGTTTGAGCGGCGAATAGGTAGTTATGCCCGCACAAAGCAGCGGAGCAACGCCAGCGAGATCGCCCGTCGCTGCTACTTTGTGGGCATAATGCTCTCCGATCACATATTTATTCGAATAGCCGCCGTAGGTAGGCGTCACGCGGTCCATTTCAGTTCCGCCGTACGTAAATGCTGCTCCAGCAACACAGTATTGCTCGAGCCCGGAGTTACAGCCCATGCATTCGCCGCAACTATCTACGAAGCAGCCGATGCCCGCCGCGTCGCCGACCTTAAACTTCGTCACAGCTTCCCCGACCTGCGAAACGCGACCGACGATCTCGTGGCCCGGTACCATCGGATACATAGCCGGAAAAAATCCTTCCCATTCATTCTTCGCCAGATGAATATCCGAGTGGCAAATGCCGCAATATTCGATGTCGATGAGCACGTCATTCGGCCCGACATCGCGCCGCTCAAATGCGAACGGCCCAAATTTGGCATTCGAATCATGTGTTGCGTAACCCTTTGTTTGTATCACTTATGTCTCCCTTATTGTTTATTAAATGGTAGCAATTACTTTTAACTCGATCGCGATCGGTGTCGGCAACTTGTTTACCTCGACCGTCGTACGGCACGGCTGATTGTCGGCAAAATACTCAGCGTAAACGCGATTGTACGTCGCAAAATCGTCCTTCATATTGGTCAGAAAAACCGTCACATCAAATATCTGCTCCCACGAAGAACCGGCTTCCTCGACGATATATCTGACATTCTGAAACACCGACCGGCACTGAGTCTCAATATCGTACGAAACGATCTCTCCGGCGTCATTCAGATCAACGCCCGGTATCACCCTTGTTCCACTCGCACGCGGCCCCACGCCGGACAGGAAGAGCAAATTCCCCACGCGACGAGCATGTGGATAGAGACCGACTGGTTCGGGGGCTTTCGACGAATTTATTATCTCGTGATCCATCGCGAAATCGGAATATACTTAAGTCTATCAGGAATGTATCTAAGTCGAATAGTCCGCAGCGAATCCAAATCGCTGGTGACGGAGAATAAGGTTTCGGAGGATCGATTTTAGGTTTACAATATCCTCAAAGGAAGTAACAGCTATGTCAATATTTACAAAATTCGGAATTATTGCGTCGGTCGTAATTGCGATCGGGTGCAGTGTAGCGAGCAGTTCGACCAAGACCGTGGATCTAAAAGAATTTGTACCGGTCTCGGCCGAGCCTGGAGCGGAAGCAGCGAAGGGTGAGCAGACCGCGGTATTCGCGGGCGGTTGTTTCTGGGGTGTCGAGGCAGTATTTGAAAGTGTAAAAGGCGTGAAAGACGCAAAATCAGGCTATTCCGGCGGAGATGCCAGAACTGCCGATTACGATTCGGTAAGCAGCGGCGATACGACACATGCCGAAGCGGTGTTTGTTAAGTATGACCCGGCCAAGGTCACCTATTCGCAGCTTTTGTCAGTCTTTTTCTCTGTCGCTCACGACCCGACCGAGGTTAATCGCCAAGGCCCGGATGTCGGCCCGCAGTATCGCTCGGCGATCTTCTACACCGACGAAGCACAGAAGAAGGCTGCTCAGGCCTATATTAATGCGATCAATAATTCCAAGGTGTTTGCAAAGCCGGTCGCGACTCAGCTCGTGCCGCTCGTAAAATTCTACGACGCCGAGGAATACCACCAGAATTACCTGGTCCGCAATCCAAAACAGCCTTACATAGTCGCCCACGATCTGCCAAAGCTGGCGGCCCTAAAGGAAAAGTTTCCTGAGTTATACAAAGAGAATTAAAGTTCAGAGTGCAAGCTTTAGCTTGTTCCGTAAGCGGAAATACAGGCTGAAGCTTGCACTCTGAACCTATTACTTCGACTTCTCCGCCCAGATCTGCACTAGATGCACGAGCGTTTCGGTCGATTTCTCCAATCCTTTTCGCGAGTTAAACTCCAACTTCCCGTGAAAATTATGCCCGCCGGTGAATAGATTCGGCGTCGGAAGACCGCGTGCGGTCAGCCGTGAACCATCTGTTCCGCCGCGGATCGGCCTGAGTTGTGCCTTTACACCGGCACGCTCAGCGGCGAGGATCGCGTAGTCGGTGAGCTGCGGATAATCTTTCAGCACCTCTTTCATATTGAGATAGCCGAGCACGCTGGCGTATTCGATCTTCACTTTCGGATATTTCCGCTGTGTCGCCGCGATCACACGTTTGATGGCCTTTTCCTGACCCGTTAGGCCCGCGACGTCGAAATTGCGGAGTAGTATCTTTATCGTCGAGGTCTCTAAATCCATAGTTCCTACATAGGGATGAATAAACCCGACACGTCCCGCCGTAGTCTCGGGCCTGTTTGGGATCATCGCCGGAAATCGCGAAAGAAAATCTCCTGCCGCGTACGACGAATTGACCATAATTCCCTTCGCCGTACCGGGATGCGTCGATTTGCCGCGAAACGTGACCGTCGCCGTACGTGCCGACCACGTCTCATTCGAAATATCGCCAAGCTGTTCGCCATCCACCGTGTACGCGAATTTCGCTCCCCAACCCTGAATAT
>CXWL01056530.1_pt1 | contig 24773 bp, 30 predicted proteins | sample 590931 | NCBI WGS metagenome assembly CXWL01 (sample SAMEA3498368, study PRJEB10139) | groundwater metagenome | biome: water well; material: biofilm material | place: Germany | collected 2015-04-27
CTCCAATGGCTGCGTACTTTAGCAACGGGCGGGGGCGTGTCAACTGCCGGAAGTAGGTTTATTCATGCCGCCACCTTCGCCGTTATTTTGAACGCGCCGAACGCCTCGGATGGGATGGTGTGTAGTGCCGTGATAATTGCTTTGACGGACGAAGCGGCGATGATGTTGCGGGTCAGCTTTCCGCCGTGCGTCTGGATGGTGACTAGGAAGTGTTTCATGCTACCACCTCATAAGTGGCCTCGAATATCTCAGGCTTGCACGGGTAAAATTCACCACGAATCCCCTTGATAATCCAGTCTCCGATGTTTGCAACTAAGTCACCCTCAAGCGTTGGAATAACCAACACGGTTGAATCAAGCGACTTTCGAAAGTCACCATTAAGAAAATCGAAAACTCCAAAGAAGTTGTCACCTGTCCACTGAATAGCCTCGATAACAACAGGACGTTTTCTATATTTGGCCGGTGAATTCATACCGCCCCCGCTTTTTTTAATTCGATCAGCAACGCCTCGCGTTTTTGCGCACGAGCAAGCTGCCGCTCAACTATTTTTGTCACTGCGGTGATGATGGTTTTCCCCTCATCACCCTCAATGAAAATTTCACCGTAATTTGTCGAAATGCTAAATCCGCCTCCCATTGCAGGAATGCGCTTGCATAGCGAATACTCAAGATTGTCTGTTTGGTAGCTCATGTCACTCTCCAATGCTTGAACTGAGGTTAGATTGCGGGGTCTGTTGCGGGTGCCGGTGCGGGGTCTGTTGCGGGTGTTGGATTCGCGGCTTCGGCGGCGTAGTTGATGAGGTCTTCCAGTGCTTGATCGAAGCTGATGCCCTGCGCGGCGGCGATGTCTGCGACCTTTGCGATCACTACGTCTTCGAGGAATGCTTCCAGTTTGTTGATTGCCATGTTGATATCTCCAGTACGGGTTAGGTGTCCCCGTGCCGCTGCGCTGGAGAGTGCAGACGGGGGGGACGGGGTGAATACTAACCATGCTAGTTGATGATTGTCAACCATGCTTAATAGTATTGACCAAACTGCCCACGTGGGTCTATAAATCCACCCATCTAGGATGGTATCCATTTGGGAGCTATCTAGAAGCTTTGGAGAGAGCCATGAAAACCACACAAATTCTGCTTGAAGAATTGCGCTTAAAGCTTGCCAATCAACAAGGCAAGACCATAGAGAAAATCACCAATTACGCGATTGCAAAACACCTCCACCAAACTGAAACAACAGTGGCTAGATGGGCACACAACAAGGGGTCATTCAGTGATGAGACGTGCGAATTGTTCGCACGTGAATTGAATTATGACGTTGGTTTTGTTCTCGCCAGCATACGGGCGGAAAGGGAGAAAAACGAGACCATAAAAAGGGCATGGGAGCGTCTAGCCACCCTGTCCATGGGTGTTGCCGCCGCCCTGCTTGTTGCCGTCGCCCTGCCCTTCATCCCAGCGGACGAAATGTCACTGGCACAATTCGGCTTAGAACCCTTATCCGGATTGGCTTTTGCGGGGTTTTCTAATTTATCCCACGATATACATTATGCGAAATAAGTATGGTTATAGTATGAACATCACTTTTAAAAAATTCATTGTTTCTGCTGGGTTATTTCTGCTAACCTATTTAGGAACAGCCTTTTGAAATTTTGGCTGGTTGTTTCACCCACTTCATCCACCGTGATGTTTCTTAGCTTGGCGATCTCTTCGGCTACGTGCTTGACATAGGCCGGTTGATTCGTTTTTCCGCGGTAAGGTGTCGGCGCTAGATACGGCGAATCGGTCTCGATCAGTATCTTTTCCAGCGGGATGTTCTGGGCGACCTCTTTGATTTGTGTCGCCTTCTTGAATGTGAGGATGCCGGAAAATGAAATGTAGAACCCAAGCACGATGGCTGCGTTGGCTACTTCCAGATTCTCGGTAAAACAATGCATAACCCCTCCGGCTTGACCCGCATCTTCCTCGGTCATGATTCTTAAGGTGTCTGCCGCAGCGGAACGGGTATGAATGATGAGGGGTTTGTCACATTCTTTTGCTGCGCGGATATGGGTGCGAAAACGCTCCCGCTGCCAGTCCAAGTCGCCAGTCAATCTGTAATAGTCCAGCCCCGTCTCACCGATGGCGATGACCTTGGGATGGTGTGCCAGGCTGACCAACCCAGCTTGGGTCGGTTCGGATTCAAGCTCATAATCGGGGTGGACGCCCACCGATGCATAGAGATTATCGTGCTGGACGGCTAATGCGAGCACCTCTGGGAAACTAGTCAAATCCACGGAGACACATAAAGCATGGCTCACCTGATTGGCGCTCATGTTCGCTAGGAGGCTATCCAGATTTTCGGACAACTCAGGGAAATTGAGGTGGCAGTGGGAGTCGATGAACATGTGGGTGTTAGGCCGCAAAGAGTTGGCGATAGGACAAAAGCAAAGTCTCCAAGGCCAGCTTAGGGTTTAAAGGATGAGAAGCGGCGCGGCGAGCTTCCAGCAATTCCTTCTGGAACTGCATCAATGCCATAGAGGATACGCCGCCTGCCAGCTTGACCAGCTCGCTGGTCTGTTCCGGGAAATATCTGACTGAGCCTGCCAACTGGGCGCTGGTTAGATCGTGACACCACTGCTGCAGACAGTGGATGAAGTGGATCGGCTGGGTCTTTTGTAGACTTTCTGCCAAGGTCAAGACATCCATCTTGGATGGCTGGCGAATGGCGGCTAACAGTAATTTCCGCTCCTCGGCACCTTCTCCCGCCTCAGCCCAATTCAAAGCTTGCAGGGGGGCGAAGCCAGTTTGAGCTAAAGCCTGATCTGGGTCTTTTATGCCTTGTTTGGCGAGCCAAGCGGCTCCGGCTTCGCGTGTCGGTGTGTTGACCGTGAATCCTAAACAGCGACTGAGGATGGTTGGAAGCAGTTGTTGTGGTTTATGGGTTATCAATAAGAACAGGAGCTTATCTGTTGGTTCTTCAAGCGTTTTTAGCAATGAATTGGCCGCATTGTTGTTCATCGTTTCGGCGGGATAGACCACCACCACACGATATCCTCCACAGTGTGCCGACAGATTGGCGAAGCTGGAAAGGTCGCGTATCTGATCTACCGATATCTCGCGAGAAGGTTTCTTTCCACCCGACTTTTCCTCGCCGTCATCGGCTGCACTCATCGCATCAGGTTGTATGAGACGAAAATCGGGGTGGCTATCCTGCTCGAACCAATGACAGGAATCACATTCCTCGCAGGGCATCCCATCTGGTTTTGGTGACGCGCACAGAAGTGATTGGGCGAAAATAAGTGCGAGGTCGAGCTTGCCGATCCCCTGAGCACCTTTGATCAACAAGGCATGAGGAAGTCTTGAGCGTAGTCCTTGCAAGGACTGCCATGAATCAGACTGCCAAGGATAGAGTTCTTTCATTTCAAATAGATGCAACTATATTTGCAAGTTCTTGCTGAACTTCGTGTAAGGCCTTTTCGGCGTGGATAACTGAGATGCGCCGGGGTGATTTTGCGGCTCTGGCGAGGTAGGCTTGACGGACGCGCTCGAAGAACTCGCCCTTTTCCTGCTCGAAACGATCTAGGCTCGCATTATTGGAGAGGCGCTGCCTAGCCACCTCGATGGGAATATCGAACAACAGGGTCAAGTCTGGTTGCAGATCACCATGCACCCATTGTTCTAGTTGTTCTAATTTCGCCAACGGCACTCCCCTGCCACCCCCTTGGTAAGCAAAGCTGGCATCGCTGAACCGGTCAGAGATAACCCAAGTGCCGCGCTGCAAAGCTGGGCGGATGACTTTTTCCACATGCTCACACCGCGCGGCGAACATCAGCATCGCCTCGGTCTCAATATGCATGGGTTGGTTGAGCAGAATCTCGCGTAGCTGTTCGCCCAATGGGGTTCCCCCCGGTTCTCGCGTCACTAAAAGATCAATACCCCGCTGCAGCAAGGCATCGGCGAACCAATCCAGTCCTGTGCTCTTCCCTGCCCCGTCCACGCCTTCAAAGGTGATGAATTTGGCTTTACTCATTTTTGATAGCGATTAACCGCGTTGTTGTGTTCGCTCAAACTGCTTGAAAAGTGGGAGCTACCATCTCCTCTTGCCACGAAATAAAGTGCGTTACTTTGTGCTGGATGCAATGCGGCTTGAATAGAAGCCAGTCCGGGCAACGCAATCGGTGTAGGAGTCAATCCATTCCGTGTGTAAGTATTGTATGGAGTATCCGCTGTCAGATCTCTAAGTCTCAGGTTGCCATCGAATCTCTCGCCGATGCCGTAGATGACTGTTGGATCTGTCTGAAGACGCATTTTGATTCGCAAGCGATTGGTAAATACCGAGGCGATCATCGGGCGATCAACTGCCTGTCCAGTCTCCTTTTCAACGATGGAGGCCAATATCAACGCTTGGTAAGGAGACTCCAGTGGCAGTCCTGCATCGCGCTTCTCCCAATTCGACAGTAGATGCTTCTGCATGGTTTGGTAGGCACGCTTCAATACTATGAGGTCACTACTGCCGCTGGAGAAATTGTAGGTATCTGGGAAGAACAAGCCTTCTGCAAAAGCCTCTGAAGCGCCTATTTTCTGCAATATCGTTGTTTCCGACATCGCAGCACTGTCGTGTCGGAGTCCAGTATGTGCGTTCAATAATGAGCGTAATTCCCTAAAGGTCTGTCCCTCGATGATCGTCAACTGGCTTTGTTCAGTCCGACCAGAGCTGATGATGTCTAACAACTCAAAGTGCGAAACCGCCTTTTCAAGCTGGTAATTACCATGTTTGATCTGAGTCGCTTTGTTCAAAGCGCGTGCTAGGACAAAAAAAGTCCAGTCGTTTTCCAATGCTCCAGCTTGTTTCATCTGTGAGACCGCACTTTTTAGGCTACTTCCCGGCTTCAAAGAAAACTCCATCGGAGTATGCGGCAGCGGGTTAGGTGTGAAAGAAAGATAGGCGAACACCCCTAGCAAGGACACCGCAAGCAATAGGGTTAGGGAAATTAATCTTTTAATTGTTCTCATCGTTCAGCCATTTCTGGATCTTCCAAGAGATCGGGTGTTCGTTACGTTTGTAGCCATCCACCTCAGCCACTGGCCACAAACCGAACACGCTATTGACCATGAATATCTCATCCGCCTGCAACAACTCTTCGAAGCGTATCTGCGTGACCTTGCATGCGATACCCTGTTCTTTAGCCCATTCCATCACGCGTTCGCGCTGAACTCCAGAGACACCGCAACGAGTTAGGTCTGGAGTGTAAAGTGTTCCGCCACGAATGACGAACAGGTTAGAGCGAGTGCCTGAGATTACGAAGCCATCAGTATCCTCAAGCAAGCCCTCTGGGGCCCCTTCCTCCAAACATTCAGTCGCGGCAAGGACGTTTTCAAGGCGATTGAGGTGCTTGATGCCTGCCAATCGTGGCTGATGCCCAAGCTTCAATACGCATCTATGCAGTCTGATGCCAGTGGTGTAATGAAATTCTTCAAAAGAGGGAGTTGGGCTAATACTGACGATGCGAGTTGAATTTTGTGCCCACGGGATTGCATAGCCTCTTTGTCCGTTACCGCGAGTGATAATGATCTTGCCCACCCCATTCGGCGAGGTTGCGGTCAATGTGGATATATCACTAAGGAGCGTTTCTGATGTAGGACAAGCAAGATACAGCGCAGCACAGTCTTGCTGTAATTTAAGGTAATGGCGCCCCCAACAATGGACTCTACCTTGCCGAATCAGCAAGGTGCGGAATACGCCATCCCCGTAGTTGAGACCCCGATCTAGGGTTGAGACAGAATCGCTAGGTAGGCCATTGACCAGCATCGTGGCCAATGGTCAGACTTTTTTGAATACCAGCGTTCCGTTGGTGCCACCAAAGCCAAAGTTGTTATTCATGGCCACATCGATCTTCATGTTACGCGCCGTGTTGGCACAGTAATCCAAGTCACATTCTGGATCCTGCTCGAAGATATTGATGGTTGGTGGAGAGATTTGATTGTGGATAGCCAACACGCAGAACAGTGACTCGATACCGCCCGCGCCGCCTAACAAATGACCCGTCATCGACTTGGTGGAGTTGACCACGATTTTCTTGGCGTGATCCCCGAAAGCCGCTTTGATCGCATCGCTCTCGTTTTTGTCGCCCATTGGTGTGGACGTGCCGTGCGCATTGACGTATTGCACGTGCTCAGGGGTAAGACCCGCATCTTTCAATGCGTTTAACATACTGCGCTTCGGGCCATCCATGGTTGGCGACGTAATGTGATAAGCATCGGCACTTGCGCCGTAGCCAACCACTTCAGCGTAGATCTTCGCTCCACGTGCCTTGGCATGTTCGTATTCTTCGAGCACCAATACGCCAGCCCCCTCACCCAGCACAAAACCGTCACGGTCTTTGTCCCAAGGACGACTAGCCGTCCTTGGATCATCGTTGCGGGTGGAAAGCGCACGCGAAGCGGCAAAACCACCTATCGCCAACGGGCAAACGGAAGATTCTGCGCCGCCCGCGACCATAACATCCGCGTCACCGTACTGGATCATACGCATGGCTTCCCCGATGCTATGGGTACCTGTCGTACATGCTGAGACCACGGCAAAATTTGGGCCGCGCAGGCCGTAGATGATGGAAAGGTTGCCGGAGATCATATTGATGATCGTGCCAGCAATGAAGAATGGCGAGATTTTACGCGGGCCACTAGCCAGATAATCGTTCTGCGTATCTTCGATCATCGGCAGACCGCCGATGCCGGAGCTGATACAAACACCGATACGATCAGCGTTCTGTTCGTTCACTTCAATACCAGAGTCCTTGAATGCTTCGATACCTGCGACCAAACCGAGGTGAACAAAACGGTCCATGCGTCTAGCGTCTTTGGCTGGTATGAACTGAGTGACGTCGAAGTCCTTCACTTCACCTGCGATCTGGCTGGCAAATGCGGTGGGATCGAAACGCGTGATACGACCAACGCCTGATTTACCTGCCACGATGTTTCGCCATGTAGTGGCGACATCATTCCCAACGGGGGTGACGGCACCAAGACCGGTCACTACGACTCTGCGCTTAGACAAACTGGACTCCGATGTTGAAGTTATGAACGGTAAGGCTTTGATTACTTGGAATGCGCGTTAACGTAATCCAGTGCGAGTTGCACAGTCGTGATCTTTTCTGCGTCTTCATCTGGGATCTCAACGCCGAATTCTTCTTCCAGTGCCATCACCAGTTCAACGGTATCCAGCGAGTCAGCGCCCAAGTCGTTCACAAAGGAAGACTCGTTCTTGACTTCGGACTCGTTAACACCCAGTTGTTCTGCGACGATTTTCTTTACACGTTGTTCGTTGGTTGACATTGTTTTACTCCCGTTATGATTAAAGTGCTAAAAAGCACGAGCATTCTACCAAACTCGAGCCGAATTCCAAACTACAAGCCTTACTCCATGTACATCCCGCCGTTCACATGTAATGTGACACCGGTGATATAAGTCGCTCCTGGTCCAGCCAAGAAGGCCACTGCCGCAGCGATATCTTCTGGTTTACCCAGACGCTTCAGGGGCACGTTCTCTACCAACTTCGCACGTTGTTCATCACCCAAAGCATGGGTCATATCGGTGTCGATGAAGCCAGGTGCGACACAATTCACAGTGATGTTGCGGCTACCGATCTCTTGTGCCAAGGACTTGGTAAAGCCAGCCATACCCGCTTTGGATGCGGCGTAATTGGACTGTCCAGGGTTGCCCATGCTACCGACAACCGATGAGATGCTGATGATGCGACCACCACGTGCTTTCATCATGGCGCGCAGAACGGCGCGGCTCAGACGGAACACAGACTTTAGGTTCGTGGTCAGTACGTCGTCCCACTCTTCTTCTGACATACGCGCCAATAGGTTGTCTTTAGTGATACCAGCGTTGTTAACCAATATTGATATTTCGCCAAATTGTTGGCGGATGCTGCCCAACACCTGTTCGGTTTGAGCGGCATCATTCACATTGAGTGCCAAACCTTGGCCTTTGATGCTGGCTGCATTTAGATATGTACTGATAGCTTGCGCGCCGCTCTCGCTTGTCGCTGTACCAACAACGATAGCTCCCTGCTTGCCCAGTTCAAGCGCGATGGCTTGACCGATGCCGCGTGAAGCGCCAGTGACCAGTGCGATCTGTCCTTGTAGTGTCATGTTTATATCCTCAAGCGAGCGCAGCTAATGCTGCTTTCAAGGCTTCGCCATCATTGATGGCCATTGCCTGTTGATTGGTGTCGATGCGTTTGTTCAGTCCTGCCAACACTTTTCCTGGAGCACATTCCACGTTGTGGGTGATGCCCTGCTTGCCCAATGTTTGCACGGTCTCTACCCAGCGTACTGGAGAATAGAGTTGGCGCACCAATGCGTCTTTGATCAATGCCGCATCAGTGTATGAGACAACATCTGCATTATGTAGTACAGGTACGGATGGAGACGAAACCGTTACGTTTATTAGATAGTCGCGCAGTTGTTCTGCCGCGCCTCTCAAAAGACTGCAATGGGACGGCACACTCATCGGCAACATGATTGCGCGCTTAGCACCTTTAGCTTTAGCCAATTCCATGCCGCGTTCGACCGCTGCGCGATTACCCGCGATCACAACTTGTCCGGGGGAATTGAAGTTCACTGCTTCCAGCACTTCGCCTTGCGCGCCTTCAGTACACACGGTACGGACTACTTCATCGTCTAATCCTAAAATAGCTGCGATACCGCCCACCCCCTCGGGTACGGCTTGCTGCATGCACTGAGCACGGTAGCGTACCAAAGGTAGTGCATCCGCCAAGGTCAATGCTCCCGCAGCGACCAACGCAGTGTATTCGCCCAAGCTATGACCAGCCATCATGGCCGCACTCGCACCATTCTGAGATTGCCATGCGCGGAACACAGCTACGCCCGCAGTTAGCATGATTGGCTGAGTGTTCACCGTCGCGTTAAGATCGGCATCCGAACCTTCGGCGACCAATTGCCACAGATTTTGTTTCAGTACATCTGAAGCTTCAGTGAAAGTGTCGCGCACGGCAGAGAAATCGGCGTAGCCATTCATCATGCCGCGAGATTGAGAACCTTGACCGGGAAATACGAAAGCGAATTTAGTCATATCGAGCCTACCACTTGATTAAAGTTGCACCCCAAGTAAACCCACCACCGATGGCTTCCATGATGACTGTTTGCCCAGGTTTGATGCGTCCATCACGAACTGCCGTGTCTAGCGCTAAAGGTATCGATGCCGCAGAGGTGTTGCCGTGATTAGCTACAGTGATCACGACGTTGTCCAAGGTCATCCCCAATTTTTTGGCGGTAGCTTCGATGATGCGAATGTTGGCTTGGTGCGGAACCATCCAGTCGATGTCTGAACCGCTCATATTTTCTTGCTCAAGCAACTCTTCAACAACACCACTTAAAGAATTGACTGCAAACTTAAAAACTGCCTGGCCTTCCATGGATATTTTTGGATCAGCCTTGAGCAATTGATTGTAACTTCCATCCGAATGTAGCTTGGAAGCAATGATGCCGGGCTCCTCAGAAGCCTGCAAAATGACTGCCCCCGCACCATCACCAAACAGGACGCAAGTCGTTCTATCGTTCCAATCTAACATACGTGTTAAGACTTCCGCTCCGACGACCAGTGCAGTCTTGGCTTGTCCACCACGGATGTATAGATCGGCCGTATTCAACGCAAAGATGAATCCGCCACAAACAGCTTGAATATCAAAAGCCGGACTTCCATTGGTGATACCGAGCTTGTGTTGAAGGATGCAGGCAGTACTTGGGAAAGGCATATCTGGCGAAGTGGTCGCCACAACGATCAAGTCGATATTGGATGCACTGATGCCTGCTGCCTCGATTGCCTTAAGGCTTGCCTCATAGGCAAGATCACTGGATTTTTGGTCATCTGCCGCAAAATGGCGTTCTTGGATGCCGCTACGTGAAACGATCCAATCGTGAGAGGTATCGACGATCTTTTCCAAATCGTAATTGGTTACCGTTTTGACGGGGAGATAACTGCCAGTACCGATGATCTTGGAATAGGTCAAATCACCTCTCCTGCGGTTGTTTGGCGTGCATGATGCCATTTTTCGACATGCTCGCTGATGTGTTGCAACATGCCACCACGCGCCTCTTCGGCTGCGCGCTCAATAGCGCATTGGAATGCGAAAGCGTCGGCGGAACCGTGACTCTTAACCACGATGCCCTTCAATCCCAAGAAACTGGCACCGTTATAACGGCGATGATCAAGGCGATGTTTGAAAGCTTTCAGGACTGGCAAAGAAACCAAGGCAGCCAATTTGGTCAACAGGTTGCGGCTGAAGCCTTCCTTCAAGAAACCGCCCATCATCTTGGCCACGCCTTCGGCTGTCTTAAGCGCGACGTTACCCACAAAACCATCGCACACCACCACATCAGTGACACCTTTGAATATATCGTCGCCCTCGACGTTGCCGTAGAAATTGAGGTCACTACCGCGCAACAATTGAGCAGCTTGTTTGACGACCTCGTTGCCTTTGATGTCTTCACTGCCGATGTTCAACAGCCCAACGGTCGGGCTTGGCTTATGTTCCAAAGCGGTGACCAAGGTAGAACCCATGAGTGCGAATTGCAGCAGATGCTCTGCTGTGCAATCGGTATTGGCCCCCAAGTCCAACATACAGACCTGCCCCGTATTGGTAGGCAAGAAAGAAGCGATTGCAGGACGATCGATACCAGGAAGAGTCTTAAGCACGTAACGCGCAGTTGCCATCAAAGCGCCGGTATTGCCAGCACTGACGCAAGCCGATGCCTCCTCCGACTTGACGAGGTTGATCGAGACTCGCATGGAAGAGTCCTTCTTGCCGCGTAAAGCAGATTGAGGTTGCTCGTCCATCTCGACGACTTCGGTCGCAGGGTGAACTCGAAGGTTTGGATGTTCCCCAGAGATGCCAGAGGAGTTCAACGCTGCCTCGATGGCTTCAGGCAAACCAACCAGAACGATGGTGTCGTTAGGATGGTCGCGCAGGTAGGCTACAGCTGCAGGAACGGTAACGGACACGCCATGGTCGCCTCCCATGGCATCAATAGCGATAGTTACATCCACAGGGCGATCCTCAATATCGAGAAATAGTCGTGCATGACGCGTCCCGTGAGACGGGATGCATGATCAGATATAACAACGAACTTATTCGCTCTTTGTGTTTACTACCTTTTTGCCACGGTAGTAGCCGCTTGGGCTGATGTGGTGACGCAGATGGGGTTCGCCCGTAGATGGCTCGATAGCCAAAGCAGGTGCTGTCAAGAAATCGTGGGCACGGTGCATACCGCGCTTGGATGGGGATTTTTTATTCTGCTGAACTGCCATGATTACTCCTCACTAAAACCAATAAATGCTACTTCTTTAATCCAGCCAACACCGCAAAAGGGTTGGCTGAGTGCTTCAAACCTTCACTTACCGAGCTACATGCTCCGTCTGGATGCCTAGGGGCGAAAGGAAGGTTCAATAAAAGCTCCTCCTCCACCAATCCAATCACATCCAATTGCGACGAAGCTTCTATATATTCGTCTTCATCCTCATCATCGATCGCATCCAACTCTTCGGCTGTTGCCAATTTTAGTCGCGATGACACTTCGATCAGGTATTCAAGTTCACCTAAACATCGCTGACAACGCAAGTGAACAACCCCACTCAAAGAAACCTCTAACACATCGCGATCATTTGCTCGCGCGCCCTGCACTACATAGGCCAGCGTTCCAGCAGAATCAAGCAACATGTCATCCAACCTAGACAGCTCTTTAAAGGGTATTTCGCCGCAAATTTCCCTGCCGTTTCCGGCAAATTCCATCGCGTCAATTAAAGGCCGTGCAAACATGAGGCGCGCATGATATATATTCCGACCTTCCCTGTCAAAGACGCATCGAAGGAATATCTTGAATTCTCAGCCGATTATCCTAGCTTCAACTTCTATATATAGGAGTCAGCTACTTTCCACCCTTCAAATTCCTTTCAAAACCACCTCTCCAAATGTTGATGAGACCCCGTTAGAAAGCGAAAGCGCGAAGCAAACTGCTCGACGCCTGTCAATGCTTAAGGCTAGGGCAGCCGCTCATTTGTTTCCGACCGGCCTGATCATTGGCTCCGATCAAGTTGCATTATTGGATGAAAAACAATTGGGGAAACCGCTGACGCATGACAATGCTGTTACACAGCTGAGGGCAATGCGGGGCAAAAGCGTGGTTTTCTACACCGCAGTGAGCCTGTTCAATGCTATGAATAATCAGATGCAAACGGCCATGGTAAAAACAAAGGTCACTTTCCGCAACCTCAGTGACGATGAGATCGAGCGTTACCTCAGGAAAGAGCAGCCCTATCATTGTGCGGGCAGCGCCAAATCTGAGGGACTCGGTATCGCCTTGATTCAATGCATCGTGGGTGATGACCCCAACGCACTGATTGGCCTACCCCTGATTAAGTTGATTGATATGTTTAAAAAACAAGGTGTTGAAATAATCTAGACGAACCGATTCAATTTACCTGTTGCGACTCAAAATCGTTTCTGGTATTAAAGCGCGCTTGAAAATTTAAGTGCCATCTTGGAGACCGATGTAATGCCATCACAAGCGAACAAAAATGCCACTCCCTACAAATCAAAAAAGGGAGAGGTGTACATGAATGCCAAACAACTCGAGCATTTTAGTAGTGTATTGAATGAAATCAAACACGGCTTAAGTCAAGACATTGATCGAACAGTTCACACTATGCAAGATGAAGCGACCGTTTTTGCCGACCCTAATGACCGTGCCAGCCAAGAGTCAGATATGAGCCTTGAACTGCGCAATCGTGACCGCGAACGCAAACTCATTAAGAATATCGATAAGATGTTGGCTCGGATCGACGCGGGTGATTATGGGTATTGCGACAAGTGCGGAGTTGAGATCGGTTTAAGTCGACTGGAAGCACGCCCAACTGCCACGTTGTGTATTGACTGCAAGACTCTGGACGAAATCAGAGAACGACAAGTCGCAAAATAACTGGCTTTTGTTCACAGTTCATAATAAATCCTCGTCTGTTAGCAGGGATTTATTATTTCTGAGTAGCAAAATTTGTGATGGAGGCGCGAGCCGGAGTCGAACCGACCTACACGGATTTGCAATCCGGTGCATAACCGCTTTGCTATCGCGCCATGAAACTTAAAAACATAAGGGAAAGCTAAAAAGCTTTCCCTTAGAATTTGGAGCGGGAAAAGAGACTCGAACTCTCGACCTATACCTTGGCAAGGTATCGCTCTACCAACTGAGCTATTCCCGCAAAAACGAGGTTCGCATTATAGGGATAATGATTTTTCTGTCAACAATCCAGCGAAAATATTTCACACTGCCACCACTTACGCTGCTCAAATGTATAATGCGCAGCCCTTAGATATTGAGTGGCCAGTGCTCTTTAAGATTCAAGGAATGCCCGGGTGGTGAAATTGGTAGACACAACGGACTTAAAATCCGTCGCTCTGGTAAAACAGGCGTACCGGTTCGATTCCGGTTCCGGGCACCAAACTTATCAATGTTGCAAATCTGACTCCAGGCAAGGCAATTTTATTTTTTCCTGTTGCAAAACCCTAGAATATCTAGAACAATCCGCAGCGCAGTTGATTTAACCCAAAACCAAAAGGAGAAACGCATGAACCGTAAAGAACTGATTGACGCACTTTCCAGCAAGACAGGAAGCAGCAAAGCTGACGCAGACCGCAATATCGCAGCTCTGATCGAAATCATTACCGCAACTCTGAAAAAGGGCGACAACGTTGCTTTGGTTGGTTTCGGTACTTTCGAAGTCCGCAAACGTGCAGCGCGCACAGGCCGCAACCCAGCCACTGGCGCCGAGCTGAAGATCAAGGCATCCAAAGCACCGGCATTCAAAGCTGGCGCGACTCTAAAAGCCGCAGTTAATGGCGTAAAAAAATAATTTACACTGCCTGAAAACGTGCGGAGCAATTGTGCCGCGCAATTCGAGCAATGCTTAAAAATAAAAAAGGTTGGATTTCAATATCCAACCTTTTTTATTTGTTCGGCGTAATTAACATTCCACCCGACCCGCTGCCAGCCGTAATTGCTTGCTGCATCGCCGCGCCAGTGCTTCGTCATGTGTAACCAAAATCAAAGTCGTTCCTTGCTCTCGATTGAGTTCCAGCATGAGTTCGATGACTTGCGCGCCGGTGGCAGCGTCGAGATTTCCGGTGGGTTCGTCGGCGAAAAGTATTTTGGGTTGTGTGACGAAGGCGCGGGCCAGTGCCACGCGCTGTTGTTCGCCGCCAGACAGGTGCTTGGGCAAATGATGGGCGCGTTCGCTCAGTCCGACTTGTTGCAAAGACATTTCGGCACGCTGGTGCGCATCGGTTGCACCGCGCAGTTCTAGCGGCAGCATGACGTTCTCCAGTGCGTTCAAGGCGGGCAACAATTGAAAGGACTGAAACACGAAGCCTGTCAACTCACCGCGCAATCGTGCGCGTCCATCTTCGTTCAGCGTGAAAAGATCGACGCCGCTCAACAGCACGCTACCGCTACTCGGCACGTCCAATCCGGCCAAGAGACCGAGCAGTGTGGATTTGCCGGAGCCGGAAGCGCCGACGATGGCGAGGTTCTCGCCTGCTTGCACATTGAATGTCACATCATGAAGTATGACGAGCGGCTGATTGCCGCTTAATACTTGCCTGGTGAGGCCTACTGCTTGCACAATCGATGCCATGAATACCTTTCTGAAAATCGTATTGCTGCTCGCGGCATTTTCCCTGTCCAACTCAGCACCTGCCGCGAAAAACATTCTGGTGTTCGGCGACAGTTTATCAGCCGGCTATGGAATTGCGCGCGACGATTCATGGGTAAATTTATTGCAGCATGAACTGAAAAAAAACCATGCTCAGTTCGGGGTGGTGAATGCCAGCATCAGCGGCGAGACGACTGCGGGCGGGCTGCGGCGTATCGCCAAAGCATTGCAGCAACATCATCCTGCGGTTGTCATCATCGAACTCGGTGCGAACGACGGGTTACGCGGTTCGAGGCTCAGCGAGACTGAAAAAAATCTGGATGCAATCATCGCCATGTCGCACAAGGCGAATACCAAGGTGCTGTTGCTCGGCATTCAACTGCCGCCAAATTATGGCTTGAACTACACCACACAATTCCGTGTGATCTTTACCAAACTGGCGCAACGTCACCAAGTGGCTTTGGTTCCCTTCCTGCTGGAAGGTGTCGCACCGGAACATTTTCTGGCCGACAACCTGCACCCCAATGCCGCCGGGCAACCCACTATCATGCGCAACGTCTTGCCCGCTTTACTACCCTTACTCCGTTGATTCCCTGCCGATGCCCAATCATTTACAAAACGAAACCAGTCCCTACCTGTTGCAACACGCCAATAATCCGGTGGACTGGCATGCGTGGAGTGTCGAGACCTTGCAGCTTGCGCGCGAACTCGACAAACCCATCCTGCTCTCAGTCGGCTATTCCGCCTGCCACTGGTGCCACGTGATGGCGCATGAATCGTTCGAGGATGAAGCCGTCGCCGCCGTGATGAATGAATATTTCGTCAACATCAAAGTGGATCGGGAGGAACGCCCCGACCTCGATCAGATTTACCAGAACGCGCATTACCTGCTCACCCGGCGTAGCGGCGGATGGCCGTTGACCCTATTCCTTGCACCCGACGGTACGCCGTTCTACAGCGGCACTTATTTTCCCAAGCAGGCGCGCCACGGCTTGCCCGGTTTTCCGGACCTCGTGCTGCGCGTGGCTGAAGCGTACCGGGAGAAACGCGGTGAACTCTTGGCGCAGGGCAAGCAACTCATCACTGCGCTCGCCGCTTGGCAACCGGAACAAAGTTCGGATGGCATCGCGCTCGACGGGACACTGATCGAAAAAGCGGTGCAACATCTCGGCAGGGATTTCGACCGCGTGAATGGCGGATTCGGCGATGCGCCGAAATTTCTGCACCCAACCGAACTCGATCTCCTTCTGCGTCAGGCTCACGCAAAACAGGATGCACCAACCCGTTATATCGCGCTGTTCACCCTGCAACAGATGGCATTGGGCGGGTTATACGACCAGCTTGGTGGCGGCTTCTGCCGCTACAGCGTGGACGCAAATTGGGACATCCCGCATTTCGAAAAGATGTTGTACGACAACGGACTACTCTTCGGTTTGTATTGCGACGCGTGGCTGACCAGCGGTGATGCGTTTTTTGCGGGCGTGGTGGAACAGACCGCAGGCTGGGTGATGCGCGAGATGCAATCCCCTTCAGGAGGCTACTACGCATCGCTGGATGCCGACTCGGAGCACGAGGAAGGCAAGTTCTATGTGTGGCAACGCAACGAGATTCGCGATCTCTTGAGTGCCGATGAATACGCACTCATCAAACCCTATTACGGTTTGGACAGCACCCCCAACTTCGACCATCACGCTTGGAACCTGCGCGTGACGCAGCCGTTAAGCGAGATCGCGCAACAGCTGCAAATCAACCAGCAGCAGGCAATCATGCGGCTTGCACAGGTGCGGGCAAAATTGTTTGCCGTGCGCGAGCAACGCATCCGTCCCGGGCGTGATGAAAAGATACTGGGCAGCTGGAACGGTTTGATGATCGCGGGCATGGCCAAATCTGCGCGTGTTTTCCAACGCGAGGATTGGTTGCGCTCGGCACAACAGGCGATGGATTTTGTACGCGATACATTGTGGCAAGATGGAAAATTGCTCGCCACACACAAGGACGGCAAGACGCATCTGAATGCCTATCTGGATGATCATGCCTTCTTGCTGAATGCCACGCTGGAGTTGCTGCAAACGGAATTTCGCAGCGTGGATTTAAACTTTGCCGTGCAACTTGCCAATGCGATGTTGGTCCGTTTTGAAGACAAAGAGAACGGCGCTTTTTTCTTCACCAGCCACGACCACGAAGTGCTCATCCAGCGCAACAAGGTCGGGCAGGATAATGCAACACCCAGCGGTAACGGCATCGCCGCACAAACATTGGTTCGTCTTGCCGCATTGACCGGCGATATGCGTTATGCAGAAGCTGCGGAGCGTTGTTTGAAATTGTTCTTCCAGAGCATGCAACAAACACCCAGCCATTTCAGCAGCCTGTGCACCGCATTAGATGAACTGTTGCGACCGCCTCCAGTGCTGGTGTTGTGCGGAGCGGAAAAAGAAACAGCCGCATGGCGGGCGGCTGTGTCGGCGAAGTATTTGCCGGGGTTGATGCTTATTGTGTTGCAGGGCGATGAAACCGGTTTGCCAGCGACGCTGACCAAACCGGGAACATCAACAACGACTGCGTGGTTGTGTCGTGGCACGCAATGTTTGCCGCCAATAACCGGTCTTGACGAGTTGCTGGTAGAACTGGCGAAAGCTTTTTGGGAGCACCGACCAGCTCTAGCGTAGCGTCACGTCCCCCACCTGTGCGCCGAATCCCGGAAACGCACTCGCCACGCCCGCACCAAACTTCTTGGCCAAACGATCTGCAAATCCTTCGTGCGTGGTGAAGTCCACGATATTTTCCTGTTTAATCACATCGCGTGCCACGGAGTCCATGCTACCTATCGCATCCGCCAACCCCATCTCGATACTTTTCTGACCGCTCCAGAACAAGCCGCTGAACATCTCGGGTGTTTCTTTCAAACGATCACCACGCCCCTGTTTAACCACATCAATGAATTGCGTGTGTATCTCACTTAACATGCTCTTGGTAAATTCTTCGTGTTTGGGATTGCGCGGCGAAAACGGATCCATGAAACCCTTGTTTTCGCCCGCCGTCATTAAACGCCGTTCCACTCCGAGCTTCTGCATGCTTCCGGTGAAGCCGAAACCATCCATCAACACTCCGATGGAGCCGACAATACTTGCCTTGTTGACGAAAATCTTGTCTGCGGCCGCCGCGATGTAATAACCCCCCGAAGCGCACATATCCTCCACCACCACATACAACGGAATCTCGGGATGCAGGCCGCGTAACCTGCGTATCTCGTCATTCACCAGTCCCGCCTGTACCGGACTGCCTCCCGGGCTGTTGATACGCAGGATAATGCCGGCAGTGTTCTGATCCTTGAAAGCCTCCTGCAAACTCCCAATGAGGTTATCGGCGTTGACATTGCTGTCGGAGGAAATAACGCCATTCAACTCGATCAATGCGGTGTGTTTGCTGCCGGACAAACCACCATCTCCATGGTCTCCCGCCCAACCCATGAACAGGAACAGCAGGATGAACAAATAGCCAAACGTGAGCACTTTGAAAAAGATGCTCCAGTGACGTGTGCGGCGCTGTTCCTGTATTGCGGACATCGCCAGCTTTTCCAGTACGCCGCGTTCCCAGTTGTTGTTTTCTTCTGACATAAAATGCTCCTTGGATAGTTTGTTAGGCGTTGGCCTTCAGCCATGCTCTCAATTCTGCAAAATCATTCAGCAGTGCGAGCGGTTTCAATTCACGCAACTGGTGTTCGGGATGCGCACCGTGCGTCACGCCGACAACATCCACACCGGCATTGATCGCCATTTGCAAGTCATGTGTGGTGTCGCCCACCATCAGCACACGTTCCGGTTGCACATTCAGTTCGTCCATAATTTCCAACAGCATCGCCGGATGCGGCTTGGAAAATGTACGGTCGGTCGTGCGCGTGGCATGGAAATATTCGCCCATACGGGTCGACTGCAAGGCGTGATCCAAGCCATTGCGGTTCTTGCCTGTCGCCACTGCCAACTGGTAGCCCGCCGCATGCAATTCAATGATGGTCTCGCGTGCTTGGTCGAACAACGGGATCGCATCATTCTGCGACAGGAAATGGTGGCGGTAGCGCGCCACCAGGGGTTCATACATTTCCTCCGGCGCAGTCGGCACGGCATGGCGCAATGCCTGCATCAATCCGAGTCCAATCACATGGCGTGCCATGTCGTCATCAGGAACCGGTAGATCCATATCTCGGCATGCCGACTGGATCGAAGCGGCGATGATCGCCGTCGAATCCATCACCGTGCCGTCCCAATCGAACACGATCAGGTCATAACGCTTGTTCATTGCTTCACCCCAAAATTTAAGGCGCGGAGTTTACCACTTGAGAACCGCAATCAATGCGCGACAAATTGAGTTCCCCTACTTAACACGGGGAATCCGCTTGCATGCCGACACACAGGGTATTCAAGCAACAAGTGCAGCCACCCAACCCTGGCCCGCCCCGTATAATGCGCGCCTCTCCCCTTGCACTGGTTTTCTAGCATGATCAACTTGCAGCCCCCTCTCAAATGATGGATCCCACCCTGCCCTCCTGGCTCATTTATTGCCGCCCCGGCTTCGAACGTGACTGTGTGGAAGAAACTCAGGCTAAACCTACCGAAGTCAAAGAGAACAGCGGTTATGTCGTGCTGCAGGGCAAACCCCGACTGACCTACAAGCAACTCGCCTTCGCGCGGCAACTGTTGCGCCTGCAAAGCGAAGTGAAGGGATTACAGGAACGCGACCGCCTTACTCCATTGCTGGAAGCCATTCCCGACATCCCGCAGCAATTTGGCGCGTTGTATTTGGAAGTGCCCGATACCAACGAAGGTAAAACAGTGTCCGGCTTCACGCGACGTTTCCAGCCCTTGTTGGAAGAGGAGCTACGCAAGCTATCGCGCTTGGTTGACAACCCCGTTTTACCGCGTCTGCACATATTTTTCCCGGAGCAAAGCCGCGCCCTGATCTGCACCAGCGATCCTCATAACAGTGCCGTGGCGCTCAACGGCATCCAGCGCGTGAGTATGGCGACTGATGCCCCGAGCCGTTCTTATCTCAAACTCGCGGAAGCGTTTGAAGTGTTTCTCGATCACAAAGAACAAACACAGTGGTTGAAACCGCACATGACGGCTATTGATCTGGGCGCGGCGCCCGGAGGGTGGACTTGGCAATTGGCACAGCGCGGATTGAAAGTCATTGCAGTGGACAATGGGCCGCTCAAAGGCGCGGCGGCGACACATCCCTCAATCAAGCACTTAAAGCAGGACGGCTTCAGCTATCGCCCGCAACGTCCGGTGGATTGGCTGGTGTGCGACATGGTGGAACAACCGCAACGCGTCGCCGACTTGATGGTTGAATGGTTCACCGGTGGCCTGATGATGCACGCCATTTTCAATCTAAAATTGCCCATGAAAAAACGTGTCGGCGCATTGCAAGCCGCACTCGACTCGATGCGCAAGGCGTTCAACAACAAAGGCATCCGCTACAGGTTGGAAGCCAAGCAGCTGTACCATGACCGTGAAGAAGTGACCGTGTTTTTGACGCGAGTCAAAAAATAAATCAGGCCGTTTCGTCGATGTGTTCGACCACATCATCGTTGCGTAAATTGTGATGGCGCCGGTCGATTTCTGAGCGTAATTCGATTAACACATGCTGCTGATGGATTCTGCGGCATTCCTTGCGCCGCTCCACTTCGGTTGGGTTGCGCTTTATTTCACTTTCGGTTTCATGAAGTGCCGCATGCGCAACCTGCGGCAAATCAATTTGCGTGACACGTTGTTCGCGCGGGTGGACGGGTTTTACTGCCTGGACACTTGTCAGCCCCGACACGAGTCTGTTATTCAAAACTTTGCCGGCTGAAGGAACATCGGACACATAGCGCATGGCAACTCCTCCCAAGGACTCTACGTTTGTTGTATCGGCAGTGACTTCGGAAAACTGAGACTGCCTCGTTGCCCGTCACTTCGGCGCAACGTCGGGCAAATTAGGGTGTGCATCATGCATCACAATGCGCGACACATACCAGATCGCCAGCACATTAGCAGCAATGGCGACATAACCCACATTCTGATACCCGATGATATGGCCCGCATTGTCCTGTGTGATGATGAAGCCGCTCAAGGTGGCGGCCAAGCCCATCGCCAGCGACTGCACCGTCGAGTTAAGCGACATGAATGTGCCGCGCAATTTGGGTTGTGCGGCCGAGGTGATGATTGCCATCGCCGGAATAAATCGTCCGGAAATCAACACGAAAAACAGAGTGGTGCATGCCAGCCACAATCCCAGCGACGCACTTTGGATCTGCGTCACCGCCAGCAGTGGCAACATCGCGGAGATCGCCACAATACGATAGACCCGCACCTTGCCGTGCGTATCAGCCCAATGTCCGATCAGGCGTGCCGTGAACAGTGTCGCCGCGCCACCCGCCAGATAAATATAGGCAATGTCATGCTGGCTGATAGCGATGTTGTTCACCGCATACAGCGTGATATAGGGAATCACCGTGAAGCCGGAGAAGATGATCATGGCCGACAAACTCATCGCGCGCCAATGGTTGCCATCACGCATCACGGCGAACATGGCGGAGAAAGGATGGGCGAGTTTATCCTGGCTCAGATGATGTCGCAGTTCCGGCAACACACGTATTGCTACCAGCAATAAAATCGCCACCAGTACCACGATAAAAATGAACGGCGCGCGCCATTGGAAATAACTCGCCATCCATAACGAGATCGGCACACCGGCCACCGTGGAAACCGAAAATGCCGAAGAGACGATGCCGCTTGCCTTGGCGCGCCGCGCGAACGGAATGGTGTCGCCGATGATGGTTTGCACCAACGCCCCCAGCACACCGCCGAATGCCCCCGCCAAACCCCGTGCTACCATCAACGTGGCATACCCGGGCGCCAGCCCGCAGGCCAATGTCGCAATTCCAAACAGTACGAACATGACGAGCAACAAACGTTTGCGCTCGAAACGGTCCACGAAAGTGGCCGCCAGCAGACCGGACAAGGCCGCACTGAAACTGTAAGAAGCTACCAACAAGCCAAACTCATGGGTGGTGATACCCAGCTCTGACATCAGCAGAGGACCCAGCGGCATCATGATCATGAAATCGAGAATATGACTGAACTGGATGCCTGCAAGGGTCAACAGCAAAGCGCGTTCCGAATAAGGTGGGGTCGTTGCTTTGCTCATTGCAACGAATCCAGTTTATCGAGGAACTTCTGCAACTCGGGCGCCAGCGGTGCAGTGATGCTCAGCGGCTCGCCCGTGAGCGGATGGTTAAAGGTGATGGAATGCGCATGCAGGAACATACGCTTCAGGCCCAACTTAACCAGCTCCTTGTTGCGCGGAAATTCGCCGTATTTGTCGTCGCCCGCGATAGGGAAGCCCAAATGCGAGGTGTGCACACGGATCTGGTGGGTACGTCCGGTCTTGAGTTGCGCTTCGAGCAAGGAGAACTCGGGATAACTCTTGAGTAAAGTGAAGATGGTGTGTGAAGCCTGTCCATCCTCGCGCACCATCACACGTTTTTCTCCCTGCGGGGTGTCGAATTTATGCAGCGGCAATTTGACGTGCTGTTTCGCGTTTTTCCACTGCCCCAGCACCAGGGTCAAATAACGCTTGTCGCTGTTGCCCTCGCGCATGATCTCGTGCATGGCGGTGAGGGCTGAACGTTTCTTTGCTACCAGCAACACACCGGAAGTCTCGCGGTCAAGTCGATGCACCAATTCCAGAAACTTGGCTTGCGGGCGGGCACTGCGCAATTGTTCTATGACGCCGGAACTAACCCCGCTGCCACCATGCACCGCCGTGCCGGCCGGTTTGTTGATAACAAGCAACGCTTCGTCTTCGTACAGAATGGGGAAATCGGTAGCCGGCACATATTCGGCCTGCGGCCTTTCCGCCACGCGAATCGGTGGTATGCGCAACAAATCCCCTAATTTGAGGCGATATGTCTGGTCAATACGTTTCTTGTTGACCCTGACTTCGCCGCGCAGAATGCGATAAACATGGCTCTTGGGTACACCTTTCAGTGTGCGAAATAGAAAATTATCGATGCGCTGACCTTCGCTGCCTTCATCGACCACAATCCATGTTACAGATTCTTTGCTCAAACCACTCATTTTGAATATACTCCGCGCCTCGCGTGTGCGCCTTCGTCAAACGGGATGTTCAGTTCCCCGTCCAACCTAAGGCAGGCAATCAAGCCGCCTACGAAGCAGCCCAGCCCGGTTAACTCACTCACCGGAAACAAGCAGTGATGGTAAATGATTTGCGCGCTCTAAGCACCAGCAGATAGATTTTTTCGTGTTGCCATTATTGTTGGCGGCACGTAGATACAGACAAGCTAATAACGAGAACAAGCACTTGGACTATCGTAGGCATCACAACCCGAACATCCAAATTCTCGCGCGCTAAGCGGCGCGTAGCTTTGCCCTGCCCGTGTCAGAGCGCGGGAGAAAAATATGAAACGCATGTTATTCAATGCGACGCAGCCGGAAGAACTCCGCGTCGCCATTGTTGATGGTCAAAAACTTGTTGACCTGGACATTGAAACCGCCGGTAAAGAGCAACGCAAAAGCAACATCTACAAAGCCATCATCACCCGCATCGAGCCCAGCCTCGAAGCCTGTTTCGTCGAATACGGTGGCACACGCCACGGCTTCCTCCCCTTTAAAGAAGTCTCCCCGCAGTTTTATCAATCCGGCGCCGGTAGTCGTTCCTCCATCAAGGAAGCACTGCGGGAAGGCCAGGAGTTATTGGTTCAGGTGGAAAAAGACGAGCGCGGTAACAAGGGCGCGGCATTAACCACGTACATCAGTCTGGCCGGTCGCTACATCGTACTGATGCCGAACAACCCCAACGGCGGTGGTGTATCACGCCGCATCGAGGGTGAAGACCGCAACGAATTGCGCGACGTTCTGTCACAGTTGGACGTTCCCCAAGGTATGAGCATCATCGCGCGTACAGCGGGTATCGGCCGCAATGCGGAAGAGTTGCAATGGGACCTAAACTACCTGAAGCAGCTTTGGGATGCCATCGAAGGCGCTGCAAAAACTGAAAAAGCCCCGTCGCTGATCTATCTGGAAAGCAGTCTGGTGGTACGCGCCATTCGCGATTATTTCAATCCCGAAATCGGCGAGATCCTCATCGACACCGACGATATCTTCCATCAAGCGCAAGCCTTCATGGGCACGGTGATGCCCGATCACGTGGACCGCATCAAGCGTTATCACGACGATGTGCCGCTGTTCTCACGTTTTCAGATCGAACACCAGATCGAATCCGCGCACGCGCGCCAGGTGAACCTGCCTTCCGGCGGCGCGATCGTCATCGACCACACCGAAGCGCTCACCGCCATCGACATCAACTCCGCCCGTTCCACGCGCGGTGGCGACATCGAGACCACGGCCTACAACACCAATCTGGAAGCGGCAGACGAAATTGCGCGCCAGTTGCGCCTGCGCGACTTGGGCGGCCTCATCGTCATCGACTTCATCGATATGGAGTCAGCCAAGAACCAGCGCGAAGTGGAAAACCGCTTGCGCGATGCGCTGCACTTTGACCGGGCACGTATCCAGACCGCCAAGATCTCGCGCTTCGGACTTTTAGAGTTGTCGCGCCAACGTCTGGCACCCAGCCTAGAAGAAGGCAACCACACCACCTGCCCGCGCTGTAACGGCATCGGTCATATTCGTGGCACCGAGTCTTCCGCATTAAACATCCTGCGCATCATTCAGGAAGAAGCGATGAAAGACAGCAGTGCCGCGATCCATGCTCAGGTACCTGTGGATGTCGCCACTTTCCTGTTGAATGAAAAGCGTTCCGACATCCATCGCATCGAGTCGCGTTTCAAGATCGGTGTCACGTTGATACCCAACCCGTACATGGAGACACCGCATTACACGGTGAACCGTTTGCGCCAGGACGACATTACTGCCGACCATCTGCAAGCCAGTTACAAACTGGTGGAAAAACCGGAAGAATCCAAGGCCGTTTCTGCCACCGGACAAGAAACCAAAGCGGCGCAGCGTCCGCAAGCTGCGGTGCGCGGCATCACACCCGCGCAACCCGCTCC
>CXWL01122905.1_pt1 | contig 24773 bp, 20 predicted proteins | sample 590931 | NCBI WGS metagenome assembly CXWL01 (sample SAMEA3498368, study PRJEB10139) | groundwater metagenome | biome: water well; material: biofilm material | place: Germany | collected 2015-04-27
AGCGTGAACCAGAACACCGTCGCCACGTTCTCTTCGGAGCGAAAGCCTATCTCTCCGCCCATTTTTTCTATGAGCGTCTTGGTAATGTTCAAGCCCAGTCCGGCGCCCTCCAGCTGTCTGGTGGCAGTGCCGTCGGCTTGGGCAAACTTGCCGAAAATGCGTTCGCGGAAAAGCGCTGGTATGCCGCTGCCGTGATCTTCCACCTCTACCCGATAGCGCTGGTCCTGGGCGATGATGCGCAAATCCACCTGCCCTCCGGACGGAGAAAATTTGGCCGCATTCGAGAGCAGATTGGCAAACACCTGCATCAGCCGGTCGGCGTCGCCTGTGACATACGCCTGTTCGGGATGTTCGCACAGCACATAGCGCACCTTGAAGGTCTCTGCATAGCTGAGATTGGCCTCGATCGCCTGCTGTGCCAGGCCGACCAGGTTGACCTGCTGCAGGTGCATCGCCATCTTGCCGGAAGCCAGTTTTTCCATGTCGAGAATATCGTTGACCAGGTGCGCCAGGCGGGCGCTGTTCTTGTAGGCGATGTTAACCAGCTGCAGTGCCTTGGGCGGCAATTCGCCGGCGATGCCGCCTGCCAGCAATCCCAGCGAACCTTTGATCGATGTCAGCGGGGTGCGCAGCTCATGGCTGACGACCGAAATGAATTCGGACTTAAGCTTGTCGATGCGCCTTTGCTCGCGCAAATCGAGCACAAACCCCACCCATTCGTTCTCGCTGCCTTCGAGCTGCGCCAGGCCCAGCATGACCGGGATGACGCTGCCGTCCCTTGCCTGGAGCTGGCTTTCAAACGGGCTGATGACCTCATTGAGCGCGAGCTCCCTGATCGCCTGCATTTGCTGCGCCAGTGCGGCTGGCGGCGTCATGTCGAACCAGTTGATGGCGCCCTCGGCGATCGCCTGGCGCGGGAATCCGGCCATCTGCAACAGCACGTCATTGGCCTCTGATAACAGGCCGCTGGCATCGCCCTGTACTATCCCGATCAGGCTGGAGTTCATCAGGCGGCGCAGGCGCTGTTCGCTGGCTTTCAGCGCTTCGTAGCCTGCGCGCACATCGCCTTCGAGCTGGGTCTGCTTGGCCTGCGCCAGCGCCCTGTCGGTGATGTCGCTAATGAATCCGTGCCATAAAACGCTGCCGTCGGGCAAGCGTTCCGGCTGTGCCTGCCCGAGCCGCCAGCGCAAGCCCTGTTGCGGCAAGATCACGCGATATTCTTGTATCCACGGCTGCATGCTGCGCGCTGACGCCTGCACCGCAGCGTTGATCGCAGCGGCATCATCAGGGTGTATGCGGGCAAACACCGGGCCGGCGTCTTCACGTACCTGCTCTGCCGTTACCTCATAGATATGTTCTATCCCCTGGCTGGCGAACGGAAAACACATGCGGCCATCGGGGAACAGCTGAAACTGATAAATCGCGCCCGGCACCTGGGCCGACAGTTTGGTCAGCAGATGGTCGCTTTTCTGCAGATTTTCTTCGGTCTGTTTTTGTTGTGCGATATAGCGCTCATTGGACATCAGCAGAAAGCCAAACGTCAGCATGGCAGAAAAAACATAATAAACCAGATACGAGACCTCATTGATCGGGCTCACGGAAAACGAGGTGAACGTCATATCCGGATTCAGGAAAGCAAAATAATAGCTGCGAAATGCCATGAAAACGCCACACAGCGCGAACAGGCTGGCGGTAAATGTGTGGCTGTGCGGGCGGCTTTTGCCTCCGGCCAGCAAGACCTGCGTGCTCATCAGGGTGAAAATCGCGCCGGAGATGGAAATGGCGACATTGCGCGCCTGTAAATCGGGCACGATCGCGGAGAAGTAAAACATCAGCGAGCTGACGGCGATCACCACGCCATACGCCAGCGCCGGGCGTACCGGCCGGTGGCAGAACTCCCCCAGGATAAGCAGATACACGGCCAGCGCAAGCTCAATCAGGGCGTTGCCCAGCACGATGGAAAGCACGTCCGGAATCACGCCACGCAAGACCCCGACAACGATCCAGCCTATCGCCTGGCAGATGGTGGCGACGGCCCAGCGTGTCATGCCACGCACCTGCCCCTGATAGCCGCGCGCGACGGAAAACAGGCCGGCACTCATGAGCAGGCTACCAATAATGATAACGAACATGATGGTGCGGACGTCTAGCTTCATGGGGTCAGGTCTTTACTTGTTGACATCATATCTCCGGGTATTGTGCATCAGCTTATGCCAGAAAGCCCAAATAGGAAAAGACCGCTTAGCATATCAACATCTCGCCGTCGACAAACACCTTCAGCTCGCCGGGCTGGAAGGCGGTCCAGCTTTCGTTGCTCGTCAGCGGTTCGGTCACGATCACCGCCACCTTGTCTTGCGGCGTCGTCACTTCGGCAAAGTCTATCGCCACATCTTCGTCGGACAAGGTCGCGCTGGCAAACGGATATTGCCGCACGATGTAGTGCAGCTTGGTCGAGCAGTGGACGAACAGCGCCTCACCGTTGGACAGCATCATGTTGAAGGTGCCGTGCGAGGCAATCTGCGCGCACAGCTTGCGCAGGAAAACCGCCAATTCCGCCGTTGCCGGCGGGCTGTCGCCAAACTGCTGGCGCATCTGCTGCATCACATAGCAAAACGCCAGTTCGCTGTCGGTACTGCCGACCGGATGGTAAGCGCCGCCCAGCGCCGGGGTGAAGTTCTTCAAGTCGCCGTTATGGGCAAACACCCAGTACTTGCCCCAGCACTCGCGCACAAACGGATGGCAATTTTCCAGGCTGACGACGCCTTGCGTGGCCTTGCGGATATGCGCAATCACGTTCCTGGATTTGATCGGATAACGCTTGATCAGCTCGGCAATCGGCGAGGCGACCGCCGCCTGATGGTCGACAAAATGGCGCACCCCGTTCCCTTCAAAAAATGCGATGCCCCAGCCATCCTTGTGTTCGTCAGTGCTGCCGCCGCGCATGGCAAAGCCAGTGAAGCTGAAAACGATGTCGGTGGGGGTATTGCAATTCATTCCGAGTAGCTGGCACATAATCTTGATCAAAGCGGCAGAGCCGTTACCTTAGCATACGGCGCCGCGCCATAGCGCCGCACGGGCAGATTTAAGCGCCGTTGCGGCAAAATTGTTGGAAAATTTCAAAACACATGCCGCCAGCACGCACTGTCCATGCGGGTTTGCAGCCACTCTGGCCTGCAGGGCGCATGGGGATTGCGCGCTGGGGCAGGGCTTTTTTGAAATGCTACGAGCGGACACCGTGCTTGAGGGGGTAGGCGTCGCCGGCAAAAAAATGCCGGAGGCAAATGGCTCCGGCATTTTTTAAACTACCTTTTTGCAACCGTGAACTGCTAAAAACCTTATTTATAGAGATGCAGACCGCGGCGCACACCGNNGTGCCAAAACCTGCATCGTCACGCGATACGCCGACCAGCTTGCCATTCGTGCCTTTGGCGAAGCCCGCAGCGATGTAGATGTCGGTACGCTTGGACAAGGCATACTTGGCGCGGCCCACCAGCATGCCAGGGTCGGCATCGGCGCCGGCTGCCAGGTTTTTGATGTCCTGATAGTAGTAGACGCCGGTCAGGGTCCATACCGGTGTCAGCTGGTAGCTGACACCAGTCCAGAACAAGTCGCTTTGCAACTCTTTGGCGCCGCTGGCGAGGGATTTCTTGTAATCGCGCACGCCGGCAAACAGTTTGGCGTCACCGGCCTGATAGCTGCCCGCCAGGTGGATGGACTTGGCCTTGTCGATGGCACCGCCGGCGAGCGCTACGCTATTGACCTGATCAAAAGTCAACACCGCGGCAAACGCGCCGAAGTTAACGCTGCCGGCCAGCGCCATTTTGGCGTTGGATGAGGTATCGCCGGCAGCCTCGCCGAAAGCGTAAGTCGCGCCCAGCTTGTAGCCCTTGCCGTCGAACTGGTACTTCAGCAGGTTAGAGGCGGAGGTCAGCATGCCGTCCTTGCGTCCGCCGGTAGCGCCGGCCGATGTGGCCCATGAATACTGCGGCGCATAGCCCATAGGGTCAAACGGCAGGATGAAATCATAGGTGGTGCTGTAAGAGCGGCCGGCGATCAGTTTGCCGAAATCGCCCTGCAGGCCGACATTGGCCTGGCGGCCGAACAGATCACCGTCCGAGGCGCCGGTGTCGAGTAACACGCCGCCTTCCAGCTGCATGATGGCTTTCAGGCCGCCGCCCAGGTCTTCGCTGGCGCGCAGACCGAAGCGTGAGGTGTTCATGCCACCGCTATTGAGCTTGAACTGGCTGTCTTTGGCGGCATTGGCGTCGCTGTTGTAAGTCAGGTTGGCGTCGATTAATCCATACACCGTGACATTCGATTGTGCTTGCGCCAGGCCGGCGATCATGCTTAGTGCCGCCGCACAGATCAGGGTTTTTTTCATTGGTAAAGTCTCCAGGTTTGAGGTGAGTTTCGTTAGTCTCGTGATTATCGTGTGTGTCGTGTGAACAGGCTGCAGGCAGAAGCGCAAGGCGACCAGTCAGTTGCCATGGTAGTGAAGGCTAGCTTTCAGTTAGCTTTCGTTTGCCCGCGATGGCAAAACCAACCGGTGCCAGTGTCGGATTCAGGCAACAACGGGCACGCCGCCCTGGCCAAAAGGCCAATGCCCCGCATCACAAGGGGAAAATCAGCTCGACGCGCAGGCCGGACCCGGCGCTTACAGCAGTTTCGGTAGTCGCGGCATCGGCCAGAGAAATCTGGCCGTAATGCAGATCGACGATGTCGCGCACGATGCTCAGGCCCAGGCCAGTGCCGCCGGGGTTGCCGGCACTGGCAGAGGCGGCGCGATAGAAGGGGTGAAACACTTTTTCGCGGTCGCCGAGCGCGATGCCGGGGCCGCTATCCTGTATCACCAGCAGCGCGTGCGGCGTGGCGGCGCCGTCTGGCGCGGGTGCCGCATGTATGATTTCCAGCCGGATGGCAATGGTGCCATGCACGGGCGTGTACAGGATGGCGTTGTCGAGCAGGTTGCTGATCATTTCGTGCAGCAGCAAGGCGTGGCCCGTCATGCGCACTTCCTGCTCGGCATCGAGCGACAGATCGATCTGTTTTTTTACTGCGGGCAAGGCCAGTTCCAGACAGACCTGGCGCACCACATCACGCAGGGACAGCTCGCCCATTTCCTCTTCGGCCGCACCGTGGCCTATGCGCGCCAGCGTCAGCATGCGATTGGCCAGGTGCACGGTGGCATCGGTGGTGCTGGCGATGCTTTGCACGATCTGNNCTGGCCATATAGCCATTCATGGCATTGACCAGCGGGCGGATTTCCTTGTGCACCTGATGCGCATCGAAGTCGGACAAATCGGTAGGCTCGCGCGCCTCGACCTCGGATTTCAGCTGCATCAGCGGGTGCAGGACAAAGCGCAGTGCCACCCATACCAGCAGCGCCACCGCCAGGATCAGCGCGGCCTGGCGTATCAGGGTGTCGATCAGGATGGTGCGCGACAGGCCGCGCCGCGCATCGACGGTTTCCGCCACCTCGATCAGGGCGATGCCGCGCATCTGGTCGTCATACACGGGCTGATGCAGGGCGGCGATACGCACGGCCTGGCCCTGATAGTCGGCATGAAAAAAATGCACCAGCGCCGGATAGATGTCCGAACGCGCGACGTTTTTCGGCAAGTCGGGCAGGTCTTCGAAACCGGAGACGAATTCACCGTTGACGCCGGTTACCTTGTAGTACAGCCGGCCCAGCGTATCGGTCTCAAAACTGTCGAGCGCCACATACGGCACGTTGACCACCACCTTGCCATCGACGATGGTGACGCGCTCTGCCAGCGCCCTGGCGGTGGACAGCAAGGAGCGGTCATAGGCCAGATCGGCGGCGTCGAGCGCGTTGCGATAGACCGAGAAGGCATTCACCGCCACCAGCACCATCAAAGGGATCAGCAGCCAGCGCAGGAACTGGCCGCGCAGGCTGCCGACCGCATCGGGATCGGCACGGGAAAAAAAAGGCATCAGCGCGCTTCCAGCAAATAACCTATGCCGCGCAAGGTGGTAATCGCCACCGCCCCGGCGCTGGCTGCTTCGAGTTTCTTGCGCAGCCTGTGGATATATATTTCTATCGCATCGAGATTGACATCATCGTCCAGCGCGAACACTTCATTAAACAGCTTGTCTTTGGAGATGGCCTGGCCGCGCCGGCTGATCAGGGCCTCCAGCACCGCATACTCACGCGGCGTCAGCGACAGCGGGCTGGCCTCATAAAAAAACTGCCGCACTACCGTATCAAAGCTCAGCGCGCCGCAGGTCAGTGTCACGGCCTCATTGCCCTGGGCGCGGCGCAACAGCGCCTTCACGCGCGCTTCCAGTTCGGCCAGTTCAAACGGCTTGGCGAGATAATCGTCGGCACCCAGGTTCAGCCCCTGGACGCGCTCGTTCAGGCCGCCGCGTGCGGTCAGGATCAGTACCGGGGTCTTGCTGCCGCGCGCGCGCAGGCGTTTCAGGACATCGAGCCCGTCCATTTTTGGCAGGCTCAGGTCGAGGATCACCAGGCCGTATTCCTGGGTATGCAAGAGCGCGTCGGCCGCCGCGCCGTCCATCGCGCACTCCACCGTCAGGTGGGCGTCATGCAGCGCCTTGGCCAGCCAGCGCGACAATTCCAGATGATCTTCAACCAATAAGATGCGCATGTATGCAATCCGCCGCAAAAATGAAAAACACTGAGAAAAATGCAGTACAGGAACCCGCTCTAAGTCCGCTTTAAGACCTAGTCGCGCCCTGTTCCGCTCTTTTTTATCATACGCAACTCCCTGCTTTTTGCAACAGGGCAAAAACGCAACAAGCGGCAGGCCGGCAGCGCATGCACCATGCGGGTTTGCGGGCAGCCTGGCCTGCAAGCCGCATGGGGATTGCGTCGCGGCCATGCCTGATTTCGATTTTTTTGCCTTGTTGCATTTATGTCGGGCAGCGCCTGCATTGAAAGCTTCCTGAAAGTTAGGCCGGCGTATCATGGCTTCCATCTTGAGAATTCCCTCATCAAGGCAAGAAGAAAGCAGGTCGCATGCTATTTCAATTTCGTTCACTCCGCTTCGCGCTGCCAGCCATGGCGCTGATGTCGTCGCTTGGCGTCGCGCAGGCCAGCGACAGCAAGGTGCAGTGCATCGTGCCGGCCAAGCCGGGCGGCGGCATGGACCAGACATGCAAGCTGCTGCAGCATGTCTCGCCCGCCAACGAGATACAGATCAGCTACCTGCCCGGCGGCGTCGGCGCGGTGGCGTGGAGCTCCATCATCTCGCAGCGCAAGGCCGAGCAAAATACCCTGGTCGCCTATTCGGGCGGCTCCCTGCTGAACCTGGCGGAGGGCAAATTCGGCAAATCCGATGTCAGCAACGTGCGCTGGGTGGCCGCCATCGGCACCGATTACGGCATGATCGCGGTGCGCAACGATTCGCCTTACAAGACCTTGCGCGAGCTGATGGCCGCCATCAAGGACAAGCCCTCGCAGATCGCCATCGGCACCGGCGGCACCATAGGCAGCCAGGACTGGCTGAAGATGGCGCAGATCGCCAAGCAATCGCATATCGACCCGCGCGCGCTCAGGCTGGTGGCATTTGAAGGCGGCGGTGAATCGTTTACCGCCTTGCTGGCCGGCCATGTACAGGCCATTTCGGGCGACGCATCGGAAGCCAGCCTGCATTCGCGTGACGGCAAGATCCGCGTGCTGGCGGTGCTGTCCGACGCCCGCCTGCCGGGCGCGCTGGCCAATGTGCCGACCGCGCACGAGCAGGGCTACGACGTGACCTGGCCCATCATCCGCGGCCTGTATATGGGGCCGCAGGTGAGCGACGCCAATTACCAGAAATGGGTCGACCACTTTCAGCATCTGATGAGCAGCCCGTCCTTCGACGAGGTGCGCAAGTCGCATGGCCTGTACCCGTTTGCCATGACCGGCAAGGACCTGACCGAATACATACAGCGCGCCGTCAGCAATTATCGTCAGCAGGCACAGGAGTTTGGATTAGTCAGGTAGTTTTTTTCCCGCACTAAAAATGCAGCAGGTAATTTCACATCACTCATAAAAAACCGAATTGGAGTAGACAAATGTTTGCAACATCACCAAAATTATTGCTCGCAACAGCCATCGCCAGCATCGCTTTTAGCGTCTCTGCGCAAACCCCCGCCGGCTACCCGGCCGATTACAGCAAGATCGTCGAGGCGGCCAAAAAAGAAGGCAAAGTGGTCATCTACAGCGCCACCGACACCAAGGCGGTCGAGCCCCTGATCAAGGAATTCAAGGTCATGTATCCGGACGTGCAGGTGGAATACAATGACATGAACTCGACCGAAGTGTACAACCGCTACATCTCGGAAATGGCTGCTGGCGGCAACAGCGCCGACCTGATGTGGTCGTCCGCGATGGACTTGCAAATCAAGCTGGTATCGGATGGTTATGGCCTGAAATATCCATCGCCGGAGATCAAGTCGATACCGCAATGGGCCATGTGGAACGAGGCCGCCTACGGGACGACTTTTGAACCTGTCGTGTTCGTCTATAACAAGCGCCTGGTGGCGGCGGATGAAGTGCCGACTACCCATGCCGAGTTTGCCAATCTGCTCAACACAAAAACAGAGAAATTCAAGAACAAGGTCACCACCTACGATATCGAGAAATCGGGCGTAGGCTTTATGTTCATCACGCAAGACAGCCGCGAGAATAAGGATTTCTGGGAACTCGCCAAAGCCTTCGGCAAAGTGAGTGTCCGTGTGCAATCGTCCACCGGCACCATGCTCGAGCGCCTTTCTTCCGGCGAGAATCTGCTCGGCTATAACATCATCGGTTCGTATGCCCTGGCACGCGCGGCGAAAGACCCATCCATCGGCGTGCAATTCCCGAAAGACTATGCGTTGATCCTGTCGCGCGTGATGTTCATCAGCAAGGCAGCCAAGCACGTTAACGCGGCCAAGCTCTGGCTTGATTTCGTCCTGTCGGTACGCGGCCAGACCATCATCGCGAACGAGGCCAATTTATTCGCGATAAGACCCGACGTCAGCGGTGAAGCCAATCCCAAAGGCCTGGCAAAAAAAATCGGTGCCGGAATGAAGCCTTTACCAGTCAACCCTATGCTGGTGCAATATCTGGATCAGGGTAAACGCCTGGCTTTCCTGAAACAGTGGAAAGACACTGTAGGCAAGAAATAACTCCTTAAACTCCTCTCACCTCATGTGAGAGGACAGAAAAACACCCTTGGTCACCTATGCTGGTTCAGCATAGGTGCGCTTACTCACAACCTGAACAGGGCATTTTATGCAGACCCCCGCTCTTGCGCCTCCCGGCAAATTCTCTCAGCTCAACTGGCCGCGCGGCATCGTCGCGACCCTGACTTTGCTGGCGATTTTTATCCCCTTGTCGCTAATCTTTTTTCAAAGTTTTTTGTCGGCGCCGTTTTTTGCGCCGATCAAGGAATTCACCTTCGATTCTTATCGTTTCATTTTCGATGACAAGGATTTTCGCGACGCCTTCTGGAACGGTCTGCTGATGGCGACCGGGCTGGCGACGGTGGCGGTGCCGCTGGGCGCACTGCTGGCGTTTCTGATGACGCGCACCGATCTGCCCGGCCGCGGCTGGATAGAGCCGATGTTGCTGGTGCCTATTTTTGTCTCGCCTATGGTGATGGGTTTTGGCTATGTGGTGGCGATGGGGCCGGTAGGTTTTTACACCCTGTGGTTCAAGCAGCTCACCGGCCTGGAGCCGTGGAATATCTACTCGTTCTTTAGCATCGTGCTGATCGCCGGCTTAACCCACGTGCCGCATGTCTATCTGTACACCTCTTCGGCACTGAAGAGCCTGGGTTCGGATGTGGAAGAGGCGGCGCGCGTGGCGGGTGCCTCGCCGTTCCAGGTCGCCATGAACGTGTCGCTGCCGATGATCATGCCGGCGATGGCATTTGCCGCGGTGCTGGTGTTCTTTCTGGGGTTTGAAGTGTTCGGCCTGGTGCTGGTGCTCGGTGATCCTGAAGGCCATCTGGTGCTGGCCACTTATCTGTACAAGCTGACCAATAAACTTGGCACGCCTTCGTATCACCTGATGGCGGCGGCCGCGGTCTGCCTGGTGGCGGTCACCATGCCGCTGGTGATGGTGCAGCGCTGGTTGCTCAAGTCATCGAATAAATATGTCTCGATCAAGGGCAAGGGCTCGCGCCAGAAACCGCTGCCGCTGGGTGGCTGGAAATGGCTGGCATTTGCGCTGCTGGCGGCGTGGCTGATTTTTACGGTCGTGATCCCCTTGTCGGGCATCGTGCTGCGCGCTTTCGTCTCTTATTGGGGTGAAGGCGTCAGGCTGGCCGATGTGCTGACCCTGCAGCATTTCCGCGACATTCTGGAACAGCCATCGCTGATGCGCGGCATCCTCAATACCGTGCTGATCGGCGTGATCGGCGGTGGCCTGGCGGTGATCTGTTATGCCGGCATCGCGCTGGCCATGCATCGCAAACCCGATGGCATCACCCGCCTGCTCGACTACAGCGTGCTGGTGCCGCGCGCCATCCCGGGTTTGCTGGCCGGTCTGGCCTTCCTGTGGGTGTTTCTGTTCGTGCCTTCATGGCTGGAAGGTGGCCTCAAGCATTTTGATAATTCAATTGCGCTATGGCTGATCGAGCATCTCATCCCGCAACTGCGCGAGCTGCGTTCGACCATCTTCTCGGTCTGGCTGGCTTATTCGGTGGTCTGGATGGCGTATGGTCTGCGGCTGATTTCCACCGCGCTGCTGCAGGTAGGCCCCGAGCTGGAAGAGGCGGCGCGCGCAGTCGGCGCCAGCCGTGGCCAGGTCACCCGTGACGTGACGCTGCCGCTGGTCAAGTATGGCTTGCTTGGTGCATGGCTGATGGTGTTCCTGATCTTTGAGCGCGAATACTCGACCGGCGTGTATCTGCTCTCGCCAGGGACTGAAGTCATCGGTGCGCTGATCGTGTCGCTCTGGGCCGGTGGCTCGGTAGACCTGGTCGCGGCGCTGTCGTTCATCAATATCGCGCTGGTCGCCATCGGCCTGGGAATCGCACTGCGATTCGGTGTCAAGATCAGCCACTAATAAACCTAAAATAAATACAAGATTAAGAGAGAACATCATGTCTGAATTAAGCGTAAAAGAATTAACTCTGGAATACGGTTCCGGCGCCACCGCCAATCCGATTTTGAAAGGCGTTTCCATGAATCTGGAACGCGGCGAAGTGGTGGCCTTGCTCGGTCCCTCTGGCAGCGGCAAGACTACCCTGCTGCGCGCCGTTGCCGGGCTGGAGTCACCCAAGACCGGCAGCATCCATATCGGCGAGCGTGCGGTATTTGACGGCAGCCGCCAGTTTGAAATGCCGGCCGAGCAGCGCAATCTTGGCCTGGTGTTTCAGTCGTATGCGCTGTGGCCGCACAAGACGGTGAACGACAATGTCGGCTATGGCCTGAAGCTGCGCAAGATGAATTCCAGCGATATCGCCAGCAAGGTGAAGGAAGTCTTGTCACAGCTCGGCCTGGGCCATCTTGGCGAGCGTTTCCCGCACCAGCTTTCGGGCGGGCAGCAACAGCGCGTGGCGATTGCGCGTGCGCTGGTGTACAACCCGCCAGTGATTTTGCTGGACGAGCCGCTGTCGAATCTGGATGCCAAGCTGCGCGAGGAGGCGCGCGCCTTCCTGCGCGAGCTGATCGTCACCCTGAANNTTTACTGCCGAGTTCATGGGCAGTAACAACAAGCTCAAGGGGAAAATCGTCAGCCGTGACGGTGAGTTTGCCACCATCAATGTGCATGGCGGGCAGCTTAAGGCCACGCTGCGCGGCAAGCAGGTAGGCGAAGAGGTGACGGCCATCATCCGCCTGGAAAAAGTGCGCCTGTCGGATACGCCAGTTGACAATGCCATCAAGCTGCCGCTGACGACCTGCATGTATCTGGGCGACCGCTGGGAATGCCTGTTCGGCCATGCCGGCAGCGAAGGCAGCTTGCGCGCCTATTCACCGTATAAACTGGAGCAAGGCGAGTATTGGTTGCAGCTCGATGCCGACAAGCTGTGGCTGTACTGACCGTGTATTGATCGCTGGCTTTTAGGTAAGCAACAGAAAAAATGCCGGATGCGTAAAGAACGCATCCGGCATTTCTATTTTTGCTACTCAGTTGTTTATCTCACTATCTACCATTCACTGACGGTTACGCTGCTGTAGCCGGGGTCGTTGCGGATGTCGCTTTCAGAAAACGGCAGCTTGAGCCAGTTCTTCGCTGCGTAGCGATCCGTGTAGTTGCTATAGCGCGCTGATGCCGGGTCGTCAGACAGCGAGAAAGTCAGGAAGGTATGGGCTTCCACCGCGCCGTTACCGAAGCTGACGATCTGCATGTAGCTGTTGCCATTCGGATTGGCATCCATGCTGTAGCCGCCCTGATCGAGGCGGTTTTCCGAGCAGGCGATGGTGAAATAGCCCGATTCTTCGCAACCGCCATACAGGCCTATCCTGCGCATGTTGCGCGTGACGAACAGGGTCTCGCCGCGCGCTGCCGTCATGGCAAAGCCGCTGCGCTGCACTCTTAATACGGCGGCGCCAAAGGCTTGCTGCAAGGCCGGGCCAGCGCTGTTTTTCAGGTCGCGCGGTGTATGGATGGGATCTGCAGGGTTGAATTGTATGTTGTACAGATCGGCTTCCGGCAGCAATGCGGCACGCCGCCAGAACTCGTCCCAGACATGGGCGCCGCGCGCGTTCGGGTTGCCGCTATTGTCCCAGTCACGCAGGGCGGCACAGGCGGCCCGCACATCGACCGCCAGCGCAGGGAAGCTGTCACCGCTTTCCGGGTCGCCATTGATGCTGACCGACGGGGTGGCGCATACCAGCGGCAAGGCCTGCGCCTTGAACAGTTCGGCCGTCAGCGCGCGGCTGTTCAGCACCATTTGCCTGAGCGTGCTGATGCTGGCCTTGTTGCCCGGGTAGCCGTCATTGCCATCCAGCCGCCCTTGCGCCAGCGTGTGGCCGAGGCGGGTGCGCATCGACAGCGAGTGCGTGCCGGTGTCGCCCATGATGTCGGGATAACCGCTCAGCAAGGCCTTGGGATTGGTGCTCCAGTAACTGTCGTTCATGTTCGCCACATAGTCAGCGCGCAGCAGGCTGGGCAGGCGCGAGGGGCCGATCGCGCCGGCTTGCCTGGAATCGGCATCGCTGTTCCAGTCGCAGGCGCTTTGGGCGCCGTCAAAGAAGGGCACGCGCGGCAAGACTGCGCCGACCATGTAGCCGATAGGTGTGGTGCACAAGGCCTGTTGCTGCGGCGAGACGTTCGGCACCGCGCCGATATCGGCATACCAGGCCTTGCTGCTGCCGCGCCCGATGGCCGTGGTGTTGACCCAGGGGATGGCGCTCTCTTCCTTCTGGATGCGGATGAATTCGTCCAGCGATGTGGCCTTGTTCCAGCGCAGCCAGTTGCGGAAGCTGCGGTAATTGCTCGCGTTGATATCCCTGATGGCAAATGCGGTGCCGGCATTCCACGCCAGTGCCGGATTGAGCAAACCCAGATTGGCGATAGGGCCGTGTTCGGAGCGGTACAAGGTGCGCTGCACCTGGCCGATGCGGCCGTCGGCTTGTTTGACATCGATGGTAATCGGCACCGCCGTCATCTTGATTTTTTTGCCATCGCGCATATAACTGGTGGCGTCATCGCTGGCCAGCGTCAGTTCAAAGAAGCCAAAGCGCCGCGCTTCAGATACCGTATGGCTCCACGCCACATTGTCGTTGTGGCCTATCAGTATCATCGGTATGCCAAGAAAGGAGGCGCCGCTGACATTCACCTTGCCGGGAATCGTCAGCTGCGCCTGATAGAAACGGTCGGCACCGCGCCAGTACCAGTGCGGGTTGCCGAACAATAGCGCGCTGCCGGTATCGGTAGAGGCGCTACCGTAGGCGATCATGTTGCTGCCTATGCCGTGCTTGCCGCCGACCTGCAGCCTGGGCGCCTTGATCTGGCCGGGCAGCAGTTTGCTGGGGGGGGACGCGCTTTGCAGGGTTGCGCCGGCTGCCGCGCCTGCCGTACCAGGTGGCTGTGCGCTGGCGATCATGTTGACAAAATTGCTGTAGCCGCCGGCCAGGTTGGCCGCCATCATCCTGCGATAAATGTCCTCGCTGCGTATAGGGCGGACCCAGGCGGCGTAGCGGCAGGCGCTGTGTGCCGTATTGTTGCTGTTCCTGATCTGGCGCACATAGCGGTTGTAGCCTGCGGCAAAACCCGAGACCAGATCGCGCAACTCTTGCGGCTGCTGCGCGAGCATCGCGGAGACGCCCTGTGGCGTGATGACGTGCCGGTGAAAGAAATCAGAGTCGATATTCGCCGCCATTTCCAGCGTCGATGCCGCCACCGGGATGCCGCCGGCACCGAGATAGCGCGAGCGTTCGCCGCGGTAGGTGATGAAGGCATCGGCCATGGTGCAGAGATTGTCTTCGGCCTGAGCGTAACCGTAGCCATAGCCCAGATCGCCCCAGTGGTCCGCCTTGATGTGCGGCACACCCATGGTGGTGCGCCTGATCTCTGCGCGATAATAGGTAGTCGGGCTGAAATTTTCTTCCAGCGTCTTGTCGGCGCTGCCTTGGGCCTGCGCCAGCAAAGGCAGGGTCAATGCCAGCAAGGCAAATCTGCTGCATCTGATGGCAGGTAATACCATTTTGCGTATCGTCATCTTGCATCCTTGGTTGTGGATCAAAGGGAAGAGCAGGAAGAGCAGATCGCCCGCATGCTCTGCACGGCATTTTAATATAAATTAGGCAATTTATTATTATTAAGTAATTCATTTTTGAAATGATTAAATGGTAATAAATTGTAAATGCACAAGACTTCCCAATATCGTTTATGCTTTCAGCGCCAGCGCCCTGTTTGCCCTTTTCACCCGGAAAAATGCACTGTTCCGTCTGGTTTTTGAAAGCATGGAATGCGTTTGAAATTACACAACTGCGTAAAAAACTGTATGAAATACGGCGCTTTACTGTTCTGCTGCGCCGCCAGCCTGTCCCTGGCTGCATCGGTGACAGCGCCTTTGGCAACACCTGTGACAGACGCTCCGGCAGAATCAATGCCATTGGCGGCACCGTCATCGGCGGCACAAAAACTGTACGCTTCGGCCAGGAATGATCTGCTGCAGGTGCGCGTGCTGCTCAAGAATGGCCGCACGCAATCGTCGGTCGGCTCGGGCTTCCTGATCGGCAGCAGCGATCTGGTGGTGACCAATTACCACGTGATGTCGCAGATCGCGCTGGAGCCCGATATATACGTCGGCGAGTTCGTCGATACCAACGGCCAGCGCGGCAGTGTGGAACTGCTGGCTGTGGATGTGCTGCATGATCTGGCGGTGGTGCGCGTCAGCCGCAAGGGGACAGGGTTTTTTCAGCTGCCGGAGCAGGCGTCACAGCTGGCCACGCTCAATCAGGGCCAGTACCTTTACTCGCTGGGCAATCCGCTCGACCTGGGTTTCGCGATATCGGAAGGCGCCTACAACGGGATTATCGGGCGCGCTTTTTATGACCAGTTCATGTTCACCGGGCCGATTAATTCCGGCATGAGCGGCGGCCCCAATGTCACGGTGGACGGCAAGATTGCCGGCGTCAATGTCGCCAAGCGCACTGACGGCGAGCTGGTCAGCTTTCTGGTGCCGGCCCGCTTTGTGGTGGAGTTGCTCAACAAGCTCAATGCCAGGCTGGCCGGGAAAAACAATAGCGGCAAAGACTTCAATGCCGAGGTCGGGCAACAGCTGATCGTCCATCAGAACGTCATGATCAACAAGCTGCTGGAAAGCCCGCTGGCACAAAAAAGCCTGGGGCCTTACCAGGTGCCTGTCAGGGAATCGGAACAGATGCGTTGCTGGGGACGTTCCAACGCCAAACCCGATAGCGCCTACACTGCAGACCAGATCAATTGTCAGATGGAATCGGCGATCTTTGTCTCAGGGCAGATGCAAACCGGCCATGTCGCGATTCAGCATCGCTTCATGCGCAGCAAGGAGCTCGATTCCCTGCGTTTTTCTCAGATGATCAGCAAGACTTTCAAGGCCCAGGTGGCGGGCAATCACAAGGACCAGCGCCTGACCGCACCGGCATGCACCGAAGAGTTCGTCAGCAACCAGAGCCTGTCCATGCGTGCCGTGCTCTGCGTGCGCGCCTACCGCAAATTCGCCGGCCTCTACGATTTCACGCTGTTCACCTCCACTACCGACCAGCCTTTGATGAGCCTGCAAAGCCGGCTCAATGCCAATGGCGTCTCGTATGACAACGGCATGCGCGTCGCGCGTCTGTTCCTGGCCTCTATCGCACAAGGGGGCAAGCGATGAGCCAGGGCTACTTTATTGAAATCCTGTCGCGTGCCGGTGAGGTGCAACATCGCCAGCGCGTTGCCGGCCTGCCGATATCGATAGGGCGCGCTTACGACAATGACGTGATCCTCGATGATGTGCATACCGCCGCCCACCACGCCGTGGTGGAAGCGGATGCCGGCGGCGCGCTGGTGATGCGTGATCTGGGCAGCCGCAACGGCCTGGTGCACAAGCGCAAGCGCCAGGCGCAGGTCGCGCTGGATGGCGACAGCGTGGTGCGGCTGGGGCAAACCAGCCTGCGTGTCCGCAGCGCTGCTTACGTCGTGGCAGAAGAGGCTGACGACACCAGCAATTACAACTGGGAAGGCTGGCCACCGGCGCTCACCGGGATACTGATCATCTGCCTGATGGCCGTGGCTAGCGTCTGGTCCGGCGATACCGAGAAATATCCGCCAGTGCACTACCTGATGGCGATGTCGGGGATACTCGCTTTCGGCCTGGTCTGGAGCGGTGCCTGGGCCTTCGTCAACCGCCTGTTCGGCGGCCATGCCCGCTATGGCCGTCATGTATTCATCGCCGCCTGTGGCATGCTGGCAGCCGAGATTGCAGGCTATCTCACCAGCATTACCGCCTTTGCTTTTTCATGGGAAATGCTGAGCCGCTACGGCAGCCATCTGTATTTCGCTATCGCTGGCGTCAGCCTGTATTTTCACCTGAAGACGATCAGGGCACGCGCCTCGCGCGGCCTGATGCTGAGCGCGCTGCTGATCGCCATGCTCGGTTCGGGCCTGATGCTGATGACCAATTACCAGCGCAGTGGCAGGCTAGCGGACGAGCTGTATCTGAGCGAGCTGTATGCCCCTGCACTCAGAATCAGTAAGGACCATAGCCTCGATCATTTCATGTCTGGCGCAGGAAAACTCAGGCTGGAGGTGGACAAGGAACGCAGCAAGGTCGTCAATCCGGGCGATGCGGATGGCGAGGCTGAATAACAGCTGGGCAATAATGTTTTTAGAAAATCCCAGTTTTCATCACGCAGCAGCGCTGCGCCTTTCAGGCGATTTATCTGCCGGAAGGCGCACTGGCAGCGCGTCTCGCTTTTTCAATTTTCTGTTTCAACGCTCTGTTTTAACCCGCAGTTTCAACCTTCTGCCATCACGATGATACCTTTCTCTATACTCGATCTGTCCCCCATCCTTGAAGGCAGCGATGCCGCCCAGTCGTTCCGCAATACGCTGGCACTGGCGCAGCATGGCGAGCGCTGGGGTTTCCAAAGGTTTTGGCTGGCGGAACACCATGGCATGCCCGGCATCGCCAGTGCCGCCACCGCCGTGCTGATCGGCCATGTGGCGGCCGGCACCTCGACTATCCGCGTCGGGGCCGGCGGCATCATGTTGCCCAACCATTCGCCGCTGGTGATTGCCGAACAGTTTGGCACGCTGGAATCCCTGTTCCCCGGGCGTATCGATCTGGGGCTGGGGCGGGCGCCGGGTTCCGATCAGGCCACCGCGCACGCCTTGCGGCGCAATCTGGCCTCGGACGCGGATCAGTTTCCGCAAGATGTGCTTGAACTGATGGATTACTTTTCGGCCGAGCAAAAACGCGCCGTGCGTGCCGTCCCCGGCGCAGGCCTGAACGTGCCGGTATGGATATTGGGATCTAGCCTGTTTGGCGCGCAACTGGCGGCGGCGCTGGGTTTGCCGTACGCCTTCGCCTCGCATTTCGCCCCGGCGCAGATGATGCAGGCAATCGCCCTGTATCGCGCCACATTCCAGCCCTCGAAGCGCCTGGCCAAGCCGTATGTGATGCTGGGCTTTAACGTGTTTGCGGCCGATACCGATGAAGAGGCGAAGCTGAACGCCACGTCGATGCAGCAAGCCTTTGTCAACCTGCGCAGCGGCCGCCCGGCGCGCCTGCCGCCGCCGATGGAGGATTATCTGAGCAAGATAGGGCCGCAGGAGCGCGCCTTGCTCGATCAGGTCTTGCCCTGTTCGGCCATCGGTTCTGCCGACACAGTGAAGCGCCAGTTGCAGGATTTTATTGCGCGCACCGGTGCCGACGAACTGATGATCACCTCACAGATTTTTGATCATGCGGCCAGATTGCGCTCTTACGAAATAACGGCAGAAATCAATCGAGCGCATGCTTGATTGAGTTTATGTTCAATTTGACCAACATGGGGATAGCGCTGGCTAGATAATTTTCTTTTCCCGCAGTGTGGCGATCACTTGTTCCGGAATGTTCCAGTCTTTCAGGATCGCCTCGCTATGCTGCCCCGGTTGCGCTGGCGGTGCGCTGACTTCCGGCGTGCTGCGGCTAAAGCGCGGCGCCGGTGCCGGTTGCGTCACGCCGGCTACCTCAATGAAAGTCTGGCGCGCCTGATTGTGCGGATGCTGCGGCGCTTCTGCCATCGCCAATACCGGCGCAAAACAGACATCCGTGCCTTCCATCAGGGCGCACCATTCCTGCTGCGCTTTTGACTTGAAAATGGCGCTCAGCTTTTGACTGAGTGCCGGCCACTTTTGCATATCCATCTGATCGTCAAACTCGGGGTCGCTGATCTCGCACAGGCGCAACAGCAGCGCGTAAAACTGCGGCTCTATGGCGCCGATCGAAATGAATTTGCCATCGGCGCAGGCATAGGTATCGTAAAAGTAAGCGCCGCCATCGAGCAGGTTGGCTTCGCGCTGATCGCTCCATGAACCGTATGCCTTAAAGCCGTAGATCATCGCGCCCAGCAAGGCGGAACCCTCGACCATCGCGGCATCGACCACCTGGCCCTTGCCGGAATTCTTGGCCTCCAGTACGGCGCAAAGGACGCCGAAGGCCAGCATCATCGCGCCGCCGCCAAAATCGCCGAGCAGATTGAGCGGCGGTGCCGGTGGGGTGTCGGCGCGGCCCATCGCCTGCAGCATGCCGCTTAAGGCGATGTAATTGATATCGTGGCCGGCAGCCTGCGCCAGCGGGCCGGTCTGGCCCCAGCCCGTGATGCGGCCGAATACCAGCCTGGCATTGCGCGCATGACATATTTCTGGCCCCAGACCCAGGCGCTCCATCACGCCGGGGCGAAAACCCTCCAGCAGCACGTCGGCTTGCTCTACCAGTTGCAGCACGACCTCGCGCGCTTCGGGCTGTTTCAGGTCCAGCGCCAGCGAGCGGCGGCCGCGCGCCATCACATCAAATCTGGTGCCCAGCATGGGAAACGGGTTGGCTGCGCCCGCCAGCGTTTTCCTGTCTATGCGTATCACCTCGGCGCCCATGTCGGCCAGCATCATGGCGGCAAAAGGGCAAGGCCCCAGGCCGACCATCTCTATTACGCGAATTCCTGCCAAAGGTCCGGCCATGTTTTATCCTAAAGTAAAATACAAATTCAAAGTCTTTCGCCTCTGCGGCGAGGATCTGACTTTTCAAATTACAATGACCTGGCGATGATTTCTTTCATGATCTCATTCGAGCCGCCGTAGATTCGTTGTACCCGTGCATCGACATACATTTGGGCGATCGGGTATTCCAGCATATAGCCATAACCGCCGAATAGCTGCACGCATTGGTCGATCACCTTGCATTGCAAATCCGAGATCCAGTACTTTGCCATCGAGGCCAGTTCGGCGTCCATGCGGCCTTCCATCAGATCGACGATGCAGCGGTCGATGAAGGTGCGTGCGATGGTCGCTTCAGTCTTGATTTCGGCCAGCACAAAGCGCGTGTTCTGCATCTCTATCAGCGCCTGTCCGAAGGCTTTTCTTTCCCTGGTGTGTTCCACCGTCAGATGCAGGGCGCGCTCTATGGAAGCCACGCCGCTGACACCGATGATGGTGCGCTCGTAAGGCAGTTCCGTCATCAGCTGCGAGAAACCCTTGCCCTCGATACCGCCCAGAACGCGGTCCAGCGGCACGCGCACATTGTCGAAGAACAGCTCGCAGGTATCCTGCCCCTTCTGGCCGACTTTTTCCAGGATGCGTCCGACCCGGAAGCCCGCGCAGTCTTTGGTCTCCAGCAGCAATAAGGAAACACCCTTGGCGCCGGCCGCAGGGTCAGTCTTGCAGACCACCACAATCAGGTCGGCCAGATAGCCGTTCGAGATGAAGGTCTTGGAGCCGTTGAGCACATAGGCGTCGCCATCGGCATTCTTGATGGCCGTGCTGCGTATGCCCTTCAGGTCCGAGCCTGCGCCCGGCTCCGACATCGCTATCGCCGCGACCATTTCGCCGCTGGCCAGCAACGGCAGATATTTTTCCTTCTGCGCTGTGGTTCCCTGATTGTTCAAATAATGCGCGACGATGGCATGGACATGCAGGCCAAAGCTGCTGTCGCCTGCGGCCGCAAGCTCTTCAAACACCACGCACTGATGGGCAAAACTGCCGCCCGATCCGCCGTAGTCTTCCGGGATGTCGGCCAGCAAAATTCCCAGCTCGCCGGTCTTATTCCAGACCTCGCGCGCCACATGCTGCTGCTGTTTCCAGGCTTCCTGGTGCGGCGTGATCTCTGTGGCGACGAAGCGGCGCACCGTATCGCGGAAACTGTCCAGTTCGGCTGTCATCCAGGGGGATTGATAGTGCATGTCTTTTCCTTTTTTTGATTACGCTGCGCGGTACATGGTGACCACGCAGGCGCCGCCCAGACCCAGATTGTGTTGCAGGGCGACCTGCGCACCCGCTACCTGACGCGCGCCTGCGCTGCCGCGCAACTGGTGCGTCAGCTCGAAGCATTGCGCCAGGCCGGTGGCACCCAGAGGATGTCCCTTGGACAACAGGCCACCCGATGGATTAGTGACCACCTTGCCGCCGTAGGTATTGTCACCATCGTTAATGAACTTGTCGGCACCGCCTTCAGGGCACAGGCCCAAGGCCTCATAGGTGATCAGCTCGTTATGCGCGAAGCAGTCGTGCAGTTCGACCACATCCAGATCCTCAGGCCCCAGCCCGCTTTCCTGATACACCTTGGCGGCCGCGCTCTTGCTCATGTCGTAGCCGACCAGCTGCATCATGTCATCCGATGCAAAGGTGGCTGGCGTATCGGTGGTCATGGCTTGCGCGGCGATATACACCGAGGTATTCAAGCCCCTGGCCTTGGCAAAAGCTTCAGACACCAGCACCGCGGCGGCGGCGCCGCAGGTCGGCGGGCAGGCCATCAGCCTGGTCATCACGCCCGGCCAGATCGTGGTGGAGTTGAGCACGTCCTCGGCCGTGACTACCTGTTTGAACAGCGCCAGCGGATTGTTGGCGGCGTGGCGGCTGGCCTTGGCGCGTATCTTGGCGAAGGCATCGATCGGCGTGCCGTATTTTTGCATATGCGATAAACCGGCGCCGCCAAAGTAACGCAGCGCCAGCGGTATCTGCGGCATGCCGACCAGCCTGTCGGTGACGGCATCAAACGCGTCAAACGGGCTAGGCCGGTCCTGGAATATCGAGCCCAGGGCACCGGGGGTCATCTGCTCAAAGCCCAGCACCAGCGCGCAATCCACCGCACCGCTGGCGATCGCCTGACGCGCCAGAAACAGGGCGGTAGAGCCGGTGGAACAGTTATTGTTGACATTGAAGACAGGGATGCCGCTCATGCCTATCCTGTACAGCGCCTTCTGGCCCGCAGTCGAGTCGCCGTACACATAACCGGCGTAGGCCTGCTGTATGTCATCGTAGCTGAGCCCGGCGTCTTGCAGCGCCATGCGCCCGGCTTCTGCGCCCATCTGGTCATATGGCGCGCCGGTGCCGGCTTTGGTGAAAGGGATCATGCCCACACCGGACACAAATACTTGACGACTCATCAGCAACTCCTCGATAGCATAGAAATAGCAGGCCAGCTGGCCTGTAGATGCGAAATTATAGGTCAGTTGACCTATTTGTCAATGACTGTGGGATAATTTCAACATCCGATCACGTCCAATTGTTTTCAAGCATGCCAAACACAGTAGCAGCCACCGTAGCCACTTCCCTCAAGAGCAAGGACTCCGTCACCACGGAGAAAGGCATAGAGCGCGCCCAAGAGATCTTGCAGGCGGCGCGCTTACTTTTTGCTGCCGAGGGTTACGCGGGCCTTTCCATGCGCGGGCTGGCGACCGGGCTGGGCATGAGCTTAAGCAACGTGCAGCATTATTATCCGGGCAAAGACCTGCTGATCGAGGCCGTGCTGCTGTCCACCATGAACAGCTTCCAGGGCAAGATCGACAATATCGCCAAAACGATGAACACCGCTTCGCGCATAGCGCAGCTCAATGCGACCATAGACATGTTTCTGGAGGAACTGAATGATCCGGTGACACACGGGGTGTTTTTTGAAATCTGGGCGCTGGCCGGGCGCAATGCTTTTGCTTCGGCGCTGATGGACAAGATGCTGGCGCGTGAGAGGAAATCCATCTTTAAATTGATACAGGGAATGTCTGCCGATATTTCCGACGAACAAGCCATGCAGCGCGCGATACTCATCGTGGCGCAGATAGAGGGCATGATGCTGTTTCGCCTGCACAAGAATACGCAAAAGGCCGAAGTCAGGGCGATCCATGCGGCATTGCGCGAAGCGGTGCTGAAACTGGCGACACAAGCCTGAGTGGCAGTTTGAACGGCGGCCGCTCCGGCCAGTTCGGGATACAACCCGCGCTCAGCAAACCCGCATCAACAGCGGGTGGCGTAACAGCCTAATGGCGGCGTGAAATGCCCAAAATCGCCCGGGCCTCGTCCGGTGTCGCCACCTGACGGTCTAGTTCGCGGCTGATGCGGGCGATGCGCGCGACCAGCTGGGCGTTGCTGGTGGCCAGCTCGCCCTTGCGGTAATACACATTGTCCTCGAAGCCGACGCGCACGTGCCCGCCTAACAATATTGCCATGGTTCCCAAGCTGAGTTGTGCTGCACCGATGCCGGCCACGGTCCAGCTGGCGCCTTCAGGTAATTGTGATCGCATGTACATCAGCGCTTCCGGCGTGGCGGCCATGGCGCCTGGAATGCCGAGCACCAGATCGATATGCATGGGGCCGCTGACCATGCCTTTTTTGATCCAGCGCTGCAGTGTGGTCAGCATGCCGGTATCGAAAATCTCGAACTCGGTCTTGACGCCATGCTCCTGCATCGCCCTGGCGAAAATTTCCATGTCGGCCGGGTGATTCATGAAGACATCATTGCCGAAGTTGACCGTGCCCATAGACAGCGTCGCCATCTCCGGTGCCAGCGTGACTGGCGCGAGTCGCTCCTCGGCGGTCATGCCGACTGCGCCGCCGGTGGAGACCTGGACGATGATGTCGCAGCGCTCGCGTATCGCATTGATGATCTTGCGGTAGGTCTCTTTATCCTGGGTCGGGCTACCGTCATCGTTGCGGCCGTGCACATGCACGATGGAGGCGCCGGCCTTGGCGCATTCATGCGCTGCATCGGCGATTTCGTCCGGCGTGACCGGCAATGCCGGCTGCTGTTCGCGAGTGACTTCAGCGCCGCTGAGGGCGGCCGTGATGATGAGCTTTTCCATGAAATTTCTCTTAACGTTTTATGCGCTGACAATCGAGTGTCACAACACAAGTGCCGGATGCCTTGCAAACCACGACAGGTTCAGCCAGCACATCGGCGGCAGAAACTTGCCCAGAGATACGTGCCGGTGCGATCACCTTGCGCGCTTCAAATTCCATCTTGCGCGAAGTCTTGCCCATGGCGACGATGCGGCCTGTGGCTTCGATGTAATCACCGGCATATACCGGCGCCATGAACTGCACGTTGTCATAAGCGACAAACAGGCCTTCGTCACCGTCGCTGCGGATCAGCAATTCTGTCGCGACGTCACCGAACAGGTTGAGCATCTTCGCGCCATCGACCAGGTCGCCTGCATAATGCGCGTCGTGGGAACCCATGCGCAGACGGATCAGGCTGGTGAATTGGGATAAGTCGAGTTGTTCCATTATGCTGCCTTCCGTTTAATCCATTCGTGAATCGCAAATGAGGCGACATCCTCGGCGTAAGACTTGGTGCCGAAGCCGGCGTCGTAACCAAGTTCCTTCGCCAGCTCGTGGCTGATACGCGGGCCGCCGACCACCAGTATCACCTTGTCGCGCAGGCCTTCAGCTTCCAGCAGATCGGAGAGTTTGGTGAGGTTGTCGAGGTGAATATTTTTCTGCGTCACCACTTGCGAGACCAGAATCACGTCGGCTTTTTCTTCAATCGCGCGCGCGATCAATTCCTCGGAATCGACTTGCGCGCCCATGTTGATGGCGCGCACCTCATGGTAACTTTCCAGCCCCTTGTGGCCGTTGTAGCCCTTCATGTTCATGATCGCGTCAATACCGACCGTGTGCGCATCGGTCTCGATGCAGGCACCGATCACGACCATGCGGCGTTGCATTTTTTCTGCGATTAATTCGTTGATGGCGTCCTTGTCCAGCGTCTCGTATTCCGGCTTGACGACCTGAAAACTGGATAAATCGACCTGGTGTTTGCATTGGCCATACACCACATAAAAGCTGAAGCCCTTGCCCATGTCTTCGCAATGCACGACCGCTGGCTCTTCCAGTCCCATCATCAAGGCCAGGCGCTTGGCGCCCTCTTTGGAAG
>CXWL01003664.1_pt1 | contig 24766 bp, 27 predicted proteins | sample 590931 | NCBI WGS metagenome assembly CXWL01 (sample SAMEA3498368, study PRJEB10139) | groundwater metagenome | biome: water well; material: biofilm material | place: Germany | collected 2015-04-27
TGAGCGGCGTCACGGCCCGGCCGGTTTCGGGATGGTGCTGGATGCCGAGCCGGGCGTAGAGCAAACGGAGGTATTGGGCCACCTCGGTGATGGTGGCGACGGTGGACTTGCGTGAACCTCGGGTGACACGCTGCTCAATGGCCACCGTTGGCGGGATGCCGCTGAGCCGGTCGATGTCGGGCCGGGGCAACTGCTCGACGAACTGCCGGGCGTAGGGCGACATTGATTCCATGAAACGCCGTTGGCCCTCGGCGAAAATGATGTCGAAGGCCAGGGTGGACTTGCCCGAGCCGGAGACACCGGTGATGACGGAGAGCTGCCGGTGCGGGATGGAGACGGAGATGTTCTTGAGGTTGTTTTCGCGCGCGCCGAGTACGGTCAGCTCGCCCGGCGAGGAGGTCAGGCTGGCGGTGTCCCGTTGCGGCGTGCTCGCCGCCCGGGATGCGTCCGCAGAATTCGCGCGCCATTCGTCGCGATTCTGCGGTGCATACGGCGCGGTTTCCTCGGCGGCAGCCAGATCCAAAGTGTAACGCATTGTATTACACTCTTCCAGGGCGGCGCGGAGGAACGGCGAGGTGGCGGTGTCGGTGCGGACCAATTCCTCCGGGGTGCCGGCGGCGACAATCCGGCCGCCCTGCGCGCCGGCCTCGGGGCCGACCTCGAGGATCCAATCGGCGGATTTTAGCACATCGAGATTGTGTTCAATGACGACGAGACTGTGCCCGCGGTCCACAATGCGCTGGAGCACGGCCAGCAGGCGCTTCACATCGTGGCGGTGCAGGCCGGTGGTGGGCTCGTCGAGGAGGAGCAGGGCGCCGGCGGGAGGCGGGAGGCGTGAGGGATGAGGTGGGAGGGCGGAGGCGGAAGCGTAGTCGCCAAGGTAGCGGACCAGCTTGAGCCGCTGCGACTCGCCGCCGGAGAGGGTGTTGAGCGGCTGGCCGAGCGGAAGGTAGCCGAGACCGACCTCGTCGAGCGCGGCGAGCCGACGGTGGATCCCGGGATGCGCGGCGTCCCGTTGCGGCGTGCTCGCCGCCCGGGATGCGTCCGCAGAACTCGCGCGCCATTCGTCGCGATTCTGCGGCGCAAAGATAGCGAGCGCGTCGCTGACGGTGGTGGCGAGCAGATCGGCAATCGAATGGCCGTGCCACGTGATGGCCCGCACCTCGGGCTTGAAGCGTTGGCCCTCGCAGATGGGGCAGGGCACGAATACGTCGGAAAGGAATTGCATCTCGACGCGCTCACTGCCGAGACCCTGGCAATGGTCGCAGCGTCCATCTCCGCTGTTGAAGGAAAAGCTCGAGGCGCTGAAACCGGCCGCCTGCGCGGCCGGCACCGTGGCATAGAGTTCACGGATGAGCTCCCAGGCCTCGGAGTAGAGCGCGGGGTTTGAGCGCGGGGAGCGGCTGAGCGGCGACTGGTCGACCAACACGACTTCGGAGAAGACGAGGTCGGACTTCACGGCCTCGATTTCGGCCGGATCCTCGGTCAGCAGACTGCGTTGGGTGAGCAGGCCCTGGCAGATGATGTTGTCGAGCAGCGTGGATTTGCCGGAACCGGAGACGCCCGACAGGCACACGAAACGCTGGAGCGGCAGGCGAAAGGAGAGATTGCGGACATTATGCTTGGAGGCGTTGGTGAATGAGAGCCACTTGGCCTTCGCATCCGTCATCCTGAGCGAAGCGAGGGATCCAGTGGGATGTGAGCCGGCGGCTGTGCTGCTGGATTCTTCGCTGCGCTCAGAATGACAATCCACCGGTCGTCTCTGCGCCGGGGCGTCGATCCGCTGGCGGCCGGAGCAGTAGGCGCCGGTGATGCTCAGCGGCGCGGCCAGCATACCCCCGACCGGGCCTTGAAACACAATATTGCCGCCGCGGGCGCCGGGCTCCGGGCCGACTTCAATCACATGATCGGCGGCGCGGATCATCGCCTCGTCGTGCTCGACGACGACCACCGTGTTACCCGCAGCGGTGAGGGTGCGGATGATGCCCAGCAGCCGGTCGATATCGCGCGGGTGCAGCCCGACCGACGGTTCATCGAGCACGAAGAGCGTGTCGATGAGCGAGGTGCCGAGACAGGAGGTAAGGTTGACGCGCTGGACCTCGCCGCCGGAAAGCGTGCGCGAGGTGCGATCCAGGGTCAGGTAGCCCAGACCGACCTGCGTGAGGTAGCGCAGCCGTGTGACAATGGAGTCGTGGGCGATCGAGGCGCTGTGCGCTTCATGGTGGGATGAGATACCTGTGACGGGTGACGAGCCAGAGGCAACCAGAGCCAGTAGTTCGCCAATCGGCAGCCGGTAGAGCTGGGGCAAAGTATGGCCCCGCCATTTCCAGCAGAGCGCCTCGGGCTGGAGCCGGGCGCCGTGACAATCCGGGCAGGGGTTGTAGGCCCGGTAGCGCGAGAGGAAGACCCGCACATGCATCTTGTAGGTCGTCTTCTCCATCCAGCGGAAAAACCCCTTCAAGCCATACCAGTATTTCGGCCAGCGGTGGCTCTTCCCATCGTAACCCGGCGAGCCATCGAGCACGAACGCCTTCTGCTCCGGCGTGAGCGCGGCGAAGGGGAGGTTGGTCGGGATGCCGAGTTTTTTGGTGAAACGGAGCAGATCCTTCTTGGACTCACCGTAGATCTCGCCCTCCCACGGCCGGATGGCCCCCCCGTCGATGGACACGGAGTGGTCGGGGATGGCGAGCCGGTAGTCGATATCGATGACGCGGCCAAAACCCCGGCATTTCGGGCACGCCCCGAGCGGGGAGTTGAAGGAGAACATCCCGGGCGAAGCGGGACGGAAGGTGCGGCCGGTCTTGGGCGAATGCAGCCCGCGGGAGTAGTGGCCGGCGGGGGTGAACTTGTCGGCCGAAAACAGGTGGATCTCGCCTTTGCCGAAGTGCAGCGCGGATTCGGTGGCCTCGAGGAAACGAGACTTGTTTTCTGCGACGATGGCCAGCCGATCCTGGATGACGTAAAGGAACGTCCAACGCTCAACGTTTAACTTTGAACGCTCAACTTTCGAACCGGCGAGGGCGGTCAGCACATCGTCGATCTTGTGCAACTCGACCGGCAGATCGCTGGGCGTTGAGCGTTGAGCGTTCGACGTTGAGCGTTGAGCCAGGATCCGCGTGTAGCCCTGGCCCTTGATGCTGGTGAGCACCTCCGTCCACTTGAGATTGTCGGGTTTGGCGATGCGGAAGCAAAGCAGCAGGGTGGCGGAGGGGTGGGTGGCATGGGTCTTCTGCCAGATGGTCTGCGGGGTGTCGTCCTCGACCTTTTCGCCGGTGGCGGGGTCGTGGCAGTCGGCGACGTGGCTGAACCAAACTTTTGCGAAGTCGGTCAGCTCGGTCATCGTGCCGACGGTGGAACGGGAGGTCTTGACCGTGTTGGTCTGCTCGATGGCGATGGACGGACGGATGTTCCCGATGGAGTCGACCTTGGGTTTGTCGAGGAGTTCGAGGAACTGGCGGGTGTAAGCGCTGAAAGTCTCGACGTAACGCCGCTGGCCCTCGGCGTGGAGCGTGTCGAACACCAGTGATGACTTGCCGGCGCCGCTCAGGCCCGTGACCACGATGAATTTGCCCAGCGGCAAATCGAGGTCGAAGCCCTTGAGGTTATTCTGGCGCACACCGCGCAGATGAATTGACTCGGGGGCGGAAGAGGTCGGCACGGCAGGCACTGAATGATGACGAATCAGCGGAATGCAAATCCGGGCGGGTTTCAATGCCGGCCTGCTGACATAAGGGTGTCAGGAGGCAGCGGATGAGTTGTCGGTTTCCAGGTGCCTGCCGGCAGGCGATGCGGCGGGCGCAACCGTCTGCTAGGCCTTCGTCATTTCGCGGAAAAGCGTCAGATGCGCCTGCATCTGGCGTTCCGGCACGAAATTCGCCGCTGCGTGCTCGCGGCCATGGTGGGCGAAGCGCCGGCGATCCGCCGGCTGGCGAATGAGTCGGTCCAAGGCGGCCACGAAGCCGGCCTGGTCGTGGTTGGCTATCAGACAGCCCGAACGGTCGGGCACGAAGCACTCGCCGACTCCCACGATGTCGTAGGCGACGGCGGGCAGACCGTGCAGCTGCGCCTCGATCAGGAAATTGGACAACGACTCGCTTTGCGAGGCGAGCAAGGCCAGGTCGGAGGCGTGATAAAGCGGGGTCGGATCGGATTGGTAGCCAAGGAACTTGACGCGCGGGCCGAGGCCGAGGTCGTGCGCGAGTCGCTGACACTTCTGCCGAGTAGGGCCGTCACCCGCCAACCAGAGCTGCCAATCGAGGTAACCCGGCAGCTTGGCGCAGAGTTCGATGAGTTCACGCTGGTTTTTCTCCGCGCGGAACATGGCGACATTGAGCATTACCACGGTCGTCGGGTTGGCCCCATGGTGGTGACGCAGGGCGTGGTTGCGGGGCGCGGTCACGTCGGTAAAGCGAAGCACGGAGTTGTGGATGACGGTGATCTTGTGGGACGGGATGTCGTGGACGTCGGTCAACACGCGCTTGGCGACATGGCTGTTGGCGATGATATGCCGGCACAGCCGCAGGGAGCGCACGAACAGGTAGGGAAGGAGTTTGCCCGTGCGCATGGTGCAGACGACCGCCGCCCGGGGCACCCGGCGCTGGATGAAGCCGGCGTAGCAGTTCGCCATGCGGCCCATGCAGAGCACGAGGTCGGGGGCGGCTTCCCCGGCGGCCCGGAGCAGGCCGGGCGCGAACCAGTCGAGGCGGGTGTCGAAAGGTTGCAGCGAGCGGAAGGCGAAGGGTTGCTGCTCGCCGTCCAGTTCCAGCACCCCGCGCGGGCGGAAGGTGAGGAGGGTGACCTCGTGCCCGGCCTTGGCGAACGCCGTGGCCATGAACACGGAGTGGCGTTCGGTGCCGCCACTGCGGAGATAGTCCTGGACGATGAGAATTTTCATTGCTCCGCGAAATCCCGCGGCAAAGGTTCCCGGTCATCATTCAATGAACCATCCGTTCGTCAATCTGCTGGTGCGGTGGCTGGTGCTGGCCCTCGGGGTCGCGCTCAGCACCAAGATCGTGCCCGGCATCAGTTACGACTCGGGCCTGACCCTGCTCGTCGTGGTCTTGCTGCTCAGTTTTCTCAACGTCGTGGTGAAGCCCTTCCTGCTGCTTTTCTCGCTGCCTTTTATCATCCTGAGCCTGGGCATCGGCGTCTGGCTGATCAACGCCCTTCTGTTCTACTTCGTGGGCCGGTTGGTGGACGGTTTTCACGTCGCCGGCTTTGGTTCGGCGCTGTGGGGTGCGCTGATCGTCAGTTTGACCAACCTGATCTTGAACCGGCTGCTCGCCCCGCCGCGGTCCCCGCCCAAGCCCGCCCGGCGCGACGACGTGATCGATATCTGAGGAAGAAATCGCGGAAACGCAGAGGAGCCGGGCTCCGCGCTTCAGCGCCTCCGTCATTTCGCGACTTGCCTTTGGTTCGTTCATATCCCGATGACTTTCAATTTGACGGCACTGGCCGGGGCAGTGACTTTGCCCGTTCACAAATTTTCCCCATGGCTGACGATATTTACGACTTGGTGATCATCGGTGGCGGTCCCGCCGGCTATGTCGGCGCGATCCGTGCCGGGCAGCTCGGCAAAAAAGTCGCCGTCGTCGAAATGGAGCGCGCGGGCGGCACCTGCCTCAACTGGGGCTGCATCCCGACCAAGGCCCTGCTCAAGAGTGCCGAGCTCTACCGCACCATCCAGAAGGCNNGTCGAGCGTTCGCGCGGCGTCGCGGCCCAGATGGCCAAGGGCGTCGAGTTCCTGTTCAAGAAGAACAAGGTGGACTACTTCGTGGGCAAGGGCTCCGTCACCATCCCCGGCATGGTCGAGATCACCGCCGGCGAGCATAAGGGAAAATTCTTCCGCACGAAAAACATTCTCCTCTGCACGGGTCAAAAACCCCGCCCGCTGCCCGGCCTGCCGGTCGACGGCACCCGCGTGATGACCTCCCGCGAGGCGCTCGCCGCCAAGACCGCGCCCCAGACGATGGCCATCATCGGTGCCGGCGCCATCGGCGTGGAATTCGCCTATTTCTTCAACGCCTTCGGCACAAAGGTCACGCTGATCGAGATGCTGCCCAACATCCTCCCGCTCGAGGATGAGGAGGTCAGCAAAGTCCTCGAACGCAGCTTCACCAGGCAGGGGATCACCCTCCATCCCGGCACCAAGAGCGAGAACATCCGCGTCGGCGCTCACAGCGTTAAGCTCGACTTCGTGAAGGACGGCGCCAAAACCGAGCTGGAGGTCGAGACCGTGCTTGTCGCCATCGGCATCACCTCCGCGCTCGACGGCCTGACTTCTTCCAAGGTGAAGCTCGAGCTCGACCGCGGATTCGTGAAGGTCGACGCCAACTACCAGACTTCCACGCCCGGCATCTACGCCGCCGGCGACATCCAAGGTCCGCCATGGCTGGCGCACGTGGCCTCGTTCCGCGCCATCCAGGCGGTCGAGGGCATGTTTGGTCACAGCAAGCCGAAGCAGGTCGGCATCTTCCCCGGCTGCACCTACTGCCAGCCGCAGGTCGCCAGCACGGGTCTGACCGAGAAACAGGCCAAGGAGAAGAAGCTGGACTACAAAATCGGCAAGTTTCCCTTTGCGGCGGTCGGCAAGGCCGTTGCCGCCGGCGACACCGAGGGTTTCGTGAAGGTCATCGCCGACGCGAAGACCGGCGAGATCTACGGCGTGCACATCATCGGGAACGAGGCCACCGAGCTCATCGCCGAATACGGCCTGGCGATGAACCTCGAGGCCACGGTCGACGAGATCCACCACACGATCCACGCCCACCCGACGCTGTCCGAGGCGCTGGGCGAAGCCGCCTTGGCCACCCTCGGCAAAGCGATCCACACCTGAGCGAGGCCGGATTGAGCAAGAAGCGCCCAAGAGCAAGAGGGCCGACGCCAGAGTGTTAGGATGGATGTTCGCGCTTGCGCCCAAGCGGGACGAGTGAAGACTCCGGGTTGCCTTATACACCATGATTGATCGAGCCACGCCCCTCCGGATCCTGCTGGTCGATGATGAGAGTTATATGCGCGTTTTTGTCGGCCGGGTGCTGAGCACATCGATCAACTGCACCTTGATGGAGGCGCGCGATGGGCAGGAAGCCATCGACTTGTGCCGGTCCGGCGACCCGGAGCTGATCATGCTCGATATCAACATGCCCCATGTGGACGGCGTAAAGGCCTTGACGGATATCCGGGCCTTCAATCCGCACACTCCCATTGTCATGCTGACCTCGATCTCGGAGGAAGCGGTCGTTGAGAAATGCGTGACCCGCGGGGCATCGTATTTTATCCGGAAGGATGTCGGAGCCGGCGTATTGAAGGCCGAGTTGGAGCAAATGCTGCAACAATTCTTTGCCGAAAAAAAGGAACCCAATGAAGCAACCTGACCCGACCAACCTCAAGCGGCCCTCCTTGGCGGATTACATCGTGCATTATGACCTGCAGACGTTGATCAACGAGGCCCAGCAAGATTACAAAAAAACCACCGCCGGCACGCCGCGGCTGCTGGACCAGAAAGACATTGCCGCCCGGTTCCGCGGCCCGCGATCTTCACCCGCCAAACCCGCCTTATGAGCAAAGTGGAAAAATTCAGCGCCGCACTGCGGCAGCAGGTCCCGGCGCAAGCCGCGATAATCGACGCCCGGGTGGTCTTGCTCAAGGCCGATCCGATGAAATTGCTGACGGACTTGAAGGAACGCTTCGTGCTCCCCAAGGGCCGTCTCTTCCAGTTGTGGGCTGACACCCTGGGGGTGGCCTATGTTAATCCCACGACCGTGGTCATTCCGACTGATGGCTATGACCAGCTGCCGGTTGACATTGCCCGGCGGGTGGGGGCCATCGCGCTGAATTCCCTGGGGGACACGGTGACCGTGGCGATGGGAGATCCACTCAACACCAAGCAAATCGAGTCCTTGGCCAAGATTCTGGGACGGAATATCAGCCCGGTCTTCGCCCATCCCGATGAGATTTCGACCGCGATCGACATGTATCTGGGCGCCGAGGGCAACATCGCCGCCAATCTGCGGAGCGTATGCGACCAGCTGCCCGGCATGATTGGTGCTCGCGAAATCAAGACCGCCGCCGATGTCGCCGACCTGGTCGAGTCCAAGGCGGTGATCGAGCTGTTGAACAGCATCATCCTGACCGCCTACCGCCGCCGGGCCTCGGACATCCACTTCGAGACCCGGGCCGAGGACAGCCGCGTGCGGATGCGCATCGACGGTGACATGCAGACCGTCATGGAACTGCCCCGCCCCGTGCATGTGACCCTTGTCGTGCGCATCAAGGTGCTTTGCCAGCTGGACATTTCGCAAAACCGAATGCCGCAAGACGGCGCCTTTGAGCTTAACTTCGGCACGCTCAACACCTCGTTCCGCGTCTCGACCCTGCCCAGTCTCTACGGCGAGAAGGCCGTGCTGCGTGTCCTGGGCTCGCCGCTCGACCAGACCATGCTGAGCCTGGACAACCTCGGCTTCCCGCGCTCCACCCTCGAGGCGATCAAGCGCGTCGTGGCGCGGCCCAACGGCATTCTCATTGTCTGCGGCCCCACCGGCAGTGGCAAAACCACGACGCTCTACGGCTGCATCAACGAAATCAACCGGCCCGATCTCAACATCACCACCATCGAAGACCCGGTGGAATACCGGCTGCCCGATATCACCCAGCACCAGGTGAATGCGGGGATCGGGCTGACGTTTGCCAAGGTGCTGCGCAGCATCATGCGGCAGGATCCCGATGTCATCCTGATCGGCGAGATCCGTGACCTGGAGACTGCCCTCATCGCCACCGAGGCGGCCTTGACGGGGCATTTCGTGCTCACGACCTTGCACACCAACAACGCCCTGCAGGCGGTCACCCGACTGGTGGAGATCGGCGTTGATCCCTACCTCGTGGCGCCGACCACGATGGGCGTGTTGTCGCAACGGCTGGTCCGGCGCATATGTCCCTCATGCAAGGAATCCTACCAGCCGACGGCGGCGGAGCTGGCCCCGTCCTTCTCCGGCTACGAGGGGGTGCCAGTCACCCTCTACCGCGGCCGCGGCTGTCCGAAATGTTTTGGCACCGGTTACGTCGGACGCGTGGGCATTTACGAATTTGTGGAGGTCTCGGAGAAGATGCGCGAACTCATCACTGAGAAACAGAGCGTGGCCCTGCTGATCGAGGAAGCCAAGCGTGTCGGCCACCGGTCCCTGCGTTATGATGGCCTGAAAAAGGCTCTCATCGGTTGGACCACCCTGGAGGAAGTCGAGCACAACACCCTGCCCGACGTGGGTTTCCAGCCCATGGAAACCTGAGGCCGGTCCAGCCATGAGCTCTACGTGGCAAAGCTTGTTGCGGAGGCAGCGGGGGCTGGGCCGGAGCAGCGGCAGACGCGGTCTGGTGCTGGTGGAATTGCTGCTCCTCCTGCTCGTCCTCCTGCTGGCCATGGTGCTGCTTTTCATGGGACTGGGCCGGATCCGGCACCAAGCCCGGCTCGAGCAGTTTGGCGCGGAGTTGCAGGCCTTTGCGAAAGTCTTTGAACAGGCCCGGGCCGGGAACGGCCGGTGGCCTGCCACCGCGGAGGAGGCAGGGCCGCCCCGGCTGGATGAGCGGTGGGCAGACGGCTCTGACTTTGGCGGCGAGTATGGCTGGGTGCCACCCGACGCGGCGGGCCGCCCCGGCATGATAACCCTGACGGCTTTTTCGCCCAACTTTCCGCTGGAGCTTGCGCGGGCCGACCTGCTCGTGATCGACCGCCGGATCGATGATGGCGACCTCGCGACCGGGCGCTTTCGCACCGGCTTCAACGGCTGGCCGGTCTACCTGGTCGGGGGCAATCCGTGAAATCCGATGTATAACGTCACCCTCGTCAATCTCGCCACCGACGCCCGGTCGGTCGCCCCCTACGCGCATGTCGAGCTGCGGGATGCAAAGCCCGATGTCCTCCGGTCCCTGCTCGCGAATTTTTGCGAGATCGACCCGATTGAGAATGCCACCGGTGACACGGAGATCCGGGTGCAGGTCAGGCATGAGAGTTATCTGATCCGCACCGAGCAGAAGAAGCTTATCCTTTACGATACACGCCATCGCGAGCTTCCGGGCCAGATCTTCACCCTGGAGCAGGTGATGACCGAGCTGGATGGGACCGCCGCCGCCGCCCGCAACCAGGCCATCCTAACGACCCGCACCGAGGCCGGAACAGGCGAGATCGCGGCCGCAGGTCCGGTCGGGGCACCGGCCGCGCCTCCCAACACGCTCCGCCTGGCCGGCCTGGTGTTCACGGCGGGCCTCCTGCTCGGCGCCATCATCTGGCTGGCTGCACCGTTCCCGGCCGACGGAGTCCCGACCGGATTCACGGTGGTGGAACCCGGGGAACGCGCCGGATTGGAAACTTCGCTGCGAGGGGTCTATCTGACCGGGAACGAGCCCGGCCAGCATGGGATCGTGCTGGGCGGCACGGGGGAGTTGAAATTGTTTGAACTGGGGGTCGTCGAGGCGCCCCGGGTCATCCATGTGAGTTATACGCCGGGCCGGGTGGAGGCGAAACTCTGCCTGGCGACGGACCAACCCGGCGGATTGATTGAAGTCCAGCCCGACGGCAACCTGCTCTACGGCGGCGAAGTCTACCAGCGCATCCCCTGATCCATGAAAGCGGTGATGCCACGCAAAACCCGCGCCTTTACCCTGGTCGAGTTGGCGATGGCGGTGATCATTCTCGCACTCGCGCTCACCACGTCCCTGACGGCCATGCAGAGCGCGTTCCTGCAGTTTGACACGGCGCGCAACCTGGAAATCGCCGCCAACATCCTGCAATGCGAGATGGAAAAACAGCGCCTGTTGACCTGGGCCGAGGTGAACAACGCCGGCTATGTGCCGGTGATCGATCCCAGTTTTGCGCGCAATCCGGCCATTGGCGGCCGCTTCACCCTGTCGCGCACGGTGGCCGCCGTGGCCGGTCATTCCGGCCAGATGGTGCAGGTCACGCTCACCGTTTCCTGGCGCAGCTACGACGGCCGCAACGTGGCGCGCCGTTACACCACCAATTACACCCAGGGAGGGCTTTATGAGCATCTCTACAGCCCTTAGTCCGGTGGGTGGTGCCAGGCGCGGTTTCACCCTCGTGGAGCTGATGGTGGCGGCGCTGTTGGGCGGCCTGGTGCTGACCGGGGTGCTGGCCACCAATCTCCAGCTCATGCGCAGCGGGGTGCGCGTGACACAATACGCCGAGATGAGCTCGCAGATGCGCCGGGGCGTAGAACAGTTCGAGGGGGATGTGAAGAGCGCGGTCACCATCGTCTGGAACAACGTCAGCGACATCACCCTCACGCTCCCGGCCCAGAACGGCAGCACCTCCCAGGTGACCTATGCGTGGACGAGTGCCACGCAGAGTTTCTTCCGCGTGCCCGGAGCGAGCAGCGCGGTGACCATCGGGCGCATCTACCTTGTGCGGGGGATTCCCTCGCTTCCGGATGGCTCCGCCGGCCTCATCTTCACCCGCTATGACCGCGATAGCGCGGTCGCGACCACCGACCTCGCGACCAAGAAGGTGCAGGTCAGCATGAATGCCGTCCGCACGGCGCGCACGGCGGCGACCAGCACCGATACGGTCGTGTCGGCGATTTTCACCCTGCGGAACAAACCCTGATGCATTTCCGCCCGCCCGCTCCGCGATCGATCCGCCGCCGCACCGGCGAGGGGGGCAGCATGCTGCTCACCGCCATGCTGTTCGCCGTCGGGATGGCCATGGTGCTGGGCAGCTACCTCACGCTCAGCCGCACCTCGCTCAAGGTCGCCCACCGGACTTTTTTCGCCAACGATGCCGTCAACCTCGCGGAGGCAGGGGTCGAGGAGGCGCTCTACTGTTTCAACCAGATGGCCGCCGGCACGGCACCCGCGACCGCGTGGACGGGCTGGACGATCTCCGCCGCGAATGCGATGCGCACCCTGCCGACTTTCAACCGCGACCAGAACGCCGTCGGCGTCGTCAAGGTCTATGTCAAGGGCTACGACGGCAGCGATGCCGCGCCGTATATCATGTCTCAGGCGGTGGTGACGCCGTTTGACAGCGGCAAGCCGGTCATCCGGACGGTGCATCTGGCGCTCCGTCGGCACGCCGGCACCGGCGGGCACGGCTTGGTCGCCCGGAACGGCTTCACCCTGTCAAACTCCACCTACGCCGACAGCTACATCTCGAATCCCACGAGCAGCCCCACCGGACCCTGGCTGGTCTACCCCGCCGGCGGCGCCCGGAACAGCTCCTCAGTCGTGAACCTGACCGGCACGGTGACGATCGCCGCGACCGCCCAAGTCAGGGGCAACCTCTACCTCGGGGCCGGTGTCACTCCACCTGCTCCGGCCCGGGTCACCGGCACGATCACACCGAACTACACGTTCACCGTCCCGACCACGGTCGCGCCGACGGTCGCGGGCGTCAGCCAGAGCTACAATCTCGGGGCCTCCATTCCGCTGAATTTGCCCCGCGCCGGCGATCTGCCCGCTGCGGACGGCCGGTATTATTATTTCACCACCGCCTCGGTCCGCCGGTTCACCGTCGCGGCGAACAGCCACGTCACGATTGTCGGCACCAGCACGATGGCCGTCACTGCGGCCAATTACGTCACCCTGCCGACGACCAGCACGCTGCACGTCTACGTGACCGGGGCCTTCTCAATCTCGGGGACCAACCTCAATGCCGCCGGTTACGCCGGGGCGCTGCGGATCTACACCACCACGGCGAGCACCTGCACCATTGGCAACAACAGCCAGGTCGTCGCCTGGATCCACGCGCCCAACGCGACGCTGAATGCCTCGGGCGCCACCCCCAGCAACACGGTCAGCGGGGCCGTCCTCGCCAACCGGATCACCGCGGCCACGGGCCATGAATACCACTTCGACGAGTCGCTGCCGGTCTACGCCACCTATACCATGACCCGCTACATGGATTTCCAGTCTGCTGCCGACCGGGCCACGGTCGCGGGCCTGACCGGCGGTTACTTGCAGTAGCAGGGGGAGTCCGCCTACGTTCAGCGTGGCTGAACTTCGGCGCGACAGCCTTCACCGCAGCTGGCTTGCCGAGCCGTAGCTCCGGTGGAGCGAAGGCTGGTGCGAGTGCCGGGAGTCGAACCCGGATCAATGGCTTCGGAGGCCACTACACTATCCATTGTGCTACACTCGCAATGAACCGAGCGGGTAGCTTTCGCGGGCGGCGCGGCTTTTCAAGCTGTTTGTGGGCGGCTCAGTGCGCCACGTGGACAGTCGCCGTCAGCGGCTGGCCGATCTCCTTGAGCAGGTCCCTGAACCAGGGCTGGGTGGTGTCGAAAGCCTTGCCGCCCTTGATGCGGGGAAATTCGATGGCGCGCAGCTCGTTGCCGCGTTCCTCGTCGTGGCCGATGAGGCCGGTGACGCCGGCCCGGGCGCACTCGACGGCCTTGAGCACACAGGTGTCGATGAGCTGGAAGTCCTCGGCGTTGGCCGGGGCGGAGCGGGCGAAATAGCCGCTTTTCTGCACGAGTGTCTTTTCGGCGCCGATCATGGTGGCGAAGCGTTCGGCGAACCACTTGCCGGGGTTGATGGTGTCGAGGCGCACATGACCGAAGGCGTCGCGGGCGACTTCCTGGCCGCGATCGGCCAGCTCCTTGATGATGCTGTCGAGGCCCGCGCCCTCGCTGATGAAGAGGTTGACGTTGCCCTGCCGGTCCATGAGGGCGCGGAGGCGCTTGGCCTCGGCCTCCACATCGAGGGCGAGTTCGGGGATATAGAGGGCATGGACGCCATAGCGTTCTTTCGCGAGGCCGATGCCGGGGACCCAGGACTTGCCCGCGAGGCCGGCCTGATAAGCGCGGGCGGTGGCGGCCGTAAGCCAGCCGCAGTTGCGGCCCATGACCTCGTGGACGATGAGCATGCGGGCGCTGGCACCGAGCTCGGTGACGACGTTGGAGAAGAAACGCGCGCCCTGCTCGGCGGCGGTGGCGGCGCCGAGGCTCTGGCGGATGGGGATGATGTCGTTGTCGATCGTCTTGGGCAGGCCGATGACGTTGAGCTGGTAGTTGTTCTTCTGGAGATGGGCGGCAAGGTCGGCGGCCGTCGTGTTCGTGTCGTCGCCGCCGACGGTGTGGAGGATGTCGATGCCGTCGCGCTGGAGCTGTTCGGCGGCGACGTTGAGCGGATGCTGGCCTTCCCTGACGAGACCGCGTTTCACGGCGTCCTTGACGTTGGTGAGCTTGACGCGGCTGTTGCCGATGACGCTGCCGCCATATTGCTTCAGGATGCCGGCGGCGGTGCGGATCTCAGGAGTGACCCTGATGCTGTCGCCGAGAAGCAGGCCCTTGTAGCCGGAGCGGTAGCAGATGATCTCCCAGTCGGGGCACTGCTGTGTGTAGTGCAGGATGAGCTGGCCGACGGCGGCGCTGAGGCAAGGGGCGTGTCCGCCGGCGGTGAGGATGGCGACTTTCTTTTTGAGGGAGCTCATGGTGAAGGACGGAGATGCAAGCACTCCGTCCGCCCCGAATCAATCCTCCGCCAAGCAGCCGCGTGTCTTATTTCTTTCCCGCCTGCATCTGGCGGTGGACGAAAAGCCAGTAGATGACGCCCAGCACGCCGAGGATGCCGACGACCCAGACCGTGATCGACTTCAGTTCGCCGCGCATAAGGGCCTCGTCCTGCCCGGCCTTGATGCCGAGCCAGCAGAGGACACCGCACCACAGGCCGGAGCCGACCAGGGTCCACAGGGAAAATTTCCAATAATCCATCCGCACGATGCCGGCGGGAATGCCGATGAGGTGGCGCACGACGGGCAACAGGCGCGACGCAAAGATGCCGAAATTGCCGTAGGCAGCGGCCCAGCGCTCGGCTTTCTCGATCTTCTCCGGTGGGGCGAGGAAGTATTTGCCGAACTTCAGCGCCAGCGGCCGGCCGGCCCAGCGCGAGACCCAATACATCGCAGTGGCCCCAAGCCACGAACCGAGGGCGCCGGCCAGCACGATGCCGGTGAGGCTCATGTTGCCCTTGGTGTAGGCCAGGTGCGCGGCCGGGGGTATGACCAGCTCGCTCGGGAGCGGGAGAAACGTGCTCTCGATGAACATGAGCAGCACGATCAACGGATAGCCGCCCGTTTCGAGCGACTTCACATACCAGTCGATGAGATCCTTGAAGAGATCGTGCATAAACAAAAAAGGCGGGCGTGGGTGACGCCCGCCAGGAAAAAATCTGCCGCTTAAACGTCGGCCTTGGTCTTGCGGAGACCCTGGACGCGGTCGCCAGCCTTCCATTGGCCGCGCTTCTTGAGCAACGCCACGCGCTCGAAGCGCTTGAGGACATTACGTTTGACGACGAGACCGCCGCCGGAGGCCTTGAGACTGGGATGTTGGGACATAAAGAGGGTTGGTTTAACGTGGTTTCGGGCTGTGGAAGGGTGCGGATGTAGAGTTGGCCATAGCCCATGACAAGTATTTTTCACCCACGTTCTCGGCGCTGACCTCAATCCACTGCGGCGTGGCAAAAGGATGGTGGTTATGCACCCAACCGTTGAGGGCCGAGGCGTTGGCCGGCAGGTATTTAAACCACACACGGAATTCCTCGGCCGACTCCAGCCTGCCTTCCCAGTGATAATAGGAAGTGACCGGTCCGTCCACCTGGGCGCAGGCGGCGAGGCGGGCCTCGACCGCGCCGCGGGCCAGACGGTCGGCGTCAGCGCGTTTGGCGGTGGTTGTCCATGCCACGAACATGCAGCAAGTTTCACCCAATCGGGCCCCGATGTCAAAGCCGGCCCGCGCGGCCCGCGCGGCACAAATTGCCCCTTGACGCACCCCCGTTGCGCCGTAGGTCTATCCGCTCACTAATTTCCGCACCATGAGAGACGAATACATCCGCGACGCCCAGAAAATCATCCAGGATCCGAACATCCTGATCAACGTGGTTTCCCGCCGCGTGAAGCAGCTCCGCCGCGGCAGCCGTCCGCTCGTCGAGTCGCTCGAAAAGCTGAGCCCCGAGGACATCGCCCTGCGCGAGGTCATCGAGGGCAAGATCAGCTACGAGCTGCACACGGCCTGAGCCGGTCCCCCGGCCAACTCCCGGTTTCCGCGAAGCGAGGCCCCGGCCTCGCTTCTTTTGTTTGCCGCCCCGCGCCGTCCGGCGCATCACTGGACTCACCCCATGGCCGCCAAGCCGACAGACCCCGCCCGCTACACCGAGCTTCGCAATTCGAAGGCTCTGCGGGATTATTTCATCCACGACAAGTTCGAGGCGGGCATCAAACTGGCCGGCACCGAGGTGAAGTCCATCCGCGCCGGCAAGGCGCAGATCACCGACGCCTTCGCCCGGGTCGAAAAAGGCGGGGTCTGGCTCTACGGCGCCTACATCCAGGAATATTCGCATGGCGGACTTTCCCAGCACGCGCCGCGGCGCGTCCGCGCCCTGCTGCTCAACGCCAATGAAATCCGGAAGCTCGCCCAGGCGGTCGAGACCGGCGGCAAGACCATCGTGGCCCTGCGCATGTATTTCAAACAGGCCCTGGTGAAGGTCGAGATCGCCACCGCCTCCGGCAAAAAGCAGTTCGACAAGCGCGCCGACGTCAAAAAGCGTGAGCAGAACCTCGAGGCCCGCAAGGCCCTCAAGCACCGCGCATGAGCAAGAAACTTCCCAATCGTGTCACCATCCGTGTGCCCGGCAGCACCTCGAACTGCGGCTCGGGCTTCGACACGCTCGGACTGGCCCTGGCGATCTACAATGAAATCACGCTGATCCGGGGCGACTGGAGCGGCGCCCGGCCGCTGACCGACCGCGACGCGGCGGGGCTCGGCATGGCCGACGAGGCGGCGGCGCTGTTCTTCGTGCGTGCCGGGGTGGAGGAATTTGGCTACGAGCTCGGCATCACCGGCGACGTGCCGATGTCGCGCGGCCTCGGGTCGAGCGTGACGCTGCGCGCCGGCGTGGTCGCCGCGCTCAATGAGATGTCCGGCGCCAAGCTGTCCAAGGACGACCTGTGCAGCCTCGTGACCCAACTGGAGGGCCACCCCGACAACGCCACAGCGGCGGTGCTCGGCGGCTTCTGCGTGGCGCGCTGCCATCCCCACACCGGCGAGTTGCTCGGCGTGTTGCGCAAGACCATCGGCCGTGACCTGTGCTTTGTGGTGGTGTCACCCGCGCAGGAACTCGAAACCAAGAAAGCGCGCGGCATCCTGCCGAAGCAGCTGCCGTATTTTGACGCGATCAAAAGCGTGAACAGCGCCGCCTATGTGGTGGCCGCCATCCTCTCCGGCGAATATGACCGGTTGCGCGACGCCGTGTGTGATTTTCTCCACGAGCCTTACCGGCTGCCGCTGATTCCCGGCGCCAAGACGGCGATCGAGGCCGGCGTGGCGGCGGGCGCGCTCACCGGCTGGTTGAGCGGCAGTGGTTCCAGCGTGCTCTGCGTGGCCCGGCCGGCCCGGGCGGCGAAGGTGGGTCGGGCGATGGCGGCAGCGTTTGCGGCGCACACGGTGCCAGCCACAATCCATCCGCTCTTTGCCGACAACCGCGGCCTGTGCGTTGTGAAGCGTTCGGCGTGACGCGTAACCTGTAGCGGCGGTCTGCGACCGCCGGACGGTGCTCATGAGCGCCGCTACAGAAATGCCAGGCTGCCGGCCTACGCGTTCTCAAACGGCGAGCCTGACGCCACCCGGTGAGGCGAACGGGAGTGGGTCACCTTGGGCGGATTGGCATCAGGCCAGTATTTCACCAGCTCCTGCGCAAGGGCGGTCCAGCGGAAAGGTTTTCGGACGATGGCCTTGAGCGACGGCACGGCGGCCAGCTCGCGGTCGGTGAAGGTCATGTTGTAGGCCGTGATCATCAGCACGGGGATCTTCGGATTGATTTTCTGCACCTCGGCGATGAACTGCAGGCCGTTGATGTCGGGCATCTGGTAGTCGGTGATGACTATGCCGACGTTGAGCTTGGGCAGGGCGCGGAGGGCGTCGGCCGGCTTGGTGAAGCCATGCACGGGCCGGTCCAGGTGCTCGCCGAGGAGCTGCTGCAGCAGGTCGATGTAGGAGAACTCGTCGTCCACGAGCACAACGATTTTTTCTCCCGGTTTTGGCGCGGCATTGGTCATGGGTTGGGTGATGTCGCGGCCCGGGCGGCGAAAGTTTTTCTAGTGGAAAACAGCTTGCCGTAAAGCGGATTAAATCGTCCAACCACCGGCGTCATGCTCCATGTGGTGCTCTTCCAGCCGCAGATTCCGCAAAACACCGGCAATATCGGCCGGTTGTGCGCGGTCACACGCTGCCGGCTCCACCTGATCCACCCGCTGGGGTTTGCGGTCACGGACAAGAACCTCAAGCGGGCCGGCATGGACTACTGGCACTCGTTGGATGTCCACCACCACGCCGATTGGCCGGCGTTCAAGGCGGACCCCGCCGCTCCGCGCCGACTGTGGCTGTTCACAACCCAGGCTGAGCGGACATTCTGGGACGTTTCCTTTGCCACCGGTGACGGGCTGGTGTTCGGCAACGAGGAGGCCGGTGCGCCCGACTGGCTCCATGCCGAGCTGGGCGAAACGCAGCGGGTTAAAATCCCCCAGGCCAACGGCGCGCTGCGGTCGCTCAACCTCTCGACCGCCGCGGGCATCGCCACCTACGAGGCGTTGCGGCAGGTGGGGTTGGCCGCAGGCACCAGTGGTCCGTGAGTGCGTTACTATTTGGCTGGCGCGGCCAACTGACGGTCGAGCCACTTTTTCGGCAGATCCACATTGAAATAGAGGACAAACTCCTGGTCCGATTTCCCGGACTTGACCCTCATGACATCGAACTGGCTGCCGTCATGGCTTTCCAGTGATTGGTTTATCACCTCAAGTTGCAGCACCCGCAGCAAACTATACTCCTCGTCAACGCTGATGACCTTGAAGGCGGTGGCATAGCCGNNTCGGCGTTGGCTGTATCTCCCAGAGTCCGGTAGCAAGTGGCGAGGATGATCAGCAGGTCGATGTTGTATTGGGACCGGGCCAGACCCTTCTGGACCTCGGCGATGGCCTCGGGGAACATCTGCTTGCTTTGAAAGTCAATGGCCGCCTTGCGAATGTCACCGATCTTGGTGTCATACGGGTTATACTCCGGGGACCCGGCGTAAGCCAGGCGCTGCTCTGTCGCCTTTTTCATCCGCGCGTCGCGCTCCTCGTTCGTCGGCTTGTTTTGGGCCGACAGCGGACCAAAGGGCAGGGAAAGCAGGAGCAGATAACGAAGAACTGTTTTCATGGGGGAGGTGTTCAGGACCGGTCGACGTGCGGAATCGCACTGACCAGCGTGCGGGTGTAGGGGTGCTGCGGGCGTTCCATGATGTCGAGCGCCGGGCCGAGCTCGACAATCTTGCCCTGATACATGACCGCAATGCGGTCCGAGATGTGCTTCACCACCGACAGGTCGTGGGCGATGAAGATCATGGTGAGATCCATCGTGCGGACGAGACCGGCCAGCAGATTGAGAATCTGGGCCTGGATCGACACGTCGAGCGCCGACACCGGTTCGTCGGCGATGATGACTTTCGGCTCAAGCGCCAGGGCGCGGGCTATGGCGATGCGCTGCCGCTGTCCGCCGGAGAACTCATGCGGATATTTCTGCAGGTAGCGCGGAGCGAGTCCGACCTGCTCCATCAGGCGGGCCACGCGGGCCGGCACCTCAGTGGGGGGCACGACGCCATGCACCAGCAACGGCTCGGCCAGGGCGGCGTAGACGGTCAGTCGCGGATTGAGCGAGGCGAACGGATCCTGGAAAACCATCTGCAGGTCCCGGCGCGCCGTCTTTATTTCGTCGGCCGAGGCGGCGGTGAGATTGCGGCCGCCGAGCAGAATCGTGCCGGCAGTGGCAGGCACCAGCTGCATGATGGTCCGGGCCAGGGTGGATTTGCCGCTGCCGGATTCGCCGACGAGGCCGAGCACTTCGCCCCGCCGGACCTCAAAACTTACCCCATCCACCGCTTTGAGGGTGCCGGTGCGCTTTCTGAAGATCAGGCCCGATTCGATCGGGAAGTGGGTTTGCACCTCGCGGACCTGGACGGTCGCTTCCGTGCCGATGGCATGGGCCGGGGCGGTCTGCGGCAGAGATTTATCCTCGGGTAAATCGAAGCGCTTGAGCAGTTCGGCTTCGGTGAACGGCTTTGAGAGGTCGGGGGGCAGGCCGGGGATGGTAAACAACACCCGGCCCTTATCCTGCAACGCCGGGATGCAGCGTTGCAGCGCCTTGGTGTAGGGATGCTGCGGGGCACGGAACAGCGTGCGGGTGTCGGTGGATTCCACGATCCGACCGGCATACATCACCTGCACCCGGTCGCAGAGGCCGGACACCACCGCGAGATCGTGCGTGACAAAGATGACGGCCATGCCGAGCTCGCGCTGGAGTTTTTTAAGCAACTCGAGAATCTGGGCCTGCACCGTGACATCGAGGGCGGTGGTTGGCTCGTCGGCGATGAGCAGGTCGGGTTTGGTGATAAGCGCCATGGCGATCATCACGCGCTGGCGCATGCCGCCGGAGAACTCGTGCGGATAACCGTGGAGCCGCCGGGCGGCGTCGGGAATGCCCACCGCCTCCAGCATCGCGAGGCCGCGGGCCAGGGCGTCGGTCCGGGTGATTTTTTCGTGGATGAGCAGGGGCTCGATGAGCTGTTCCGAGATGCGCAGATAGGGGTTCAGCGACGTCATCGGATCCTGGAAAATCATCGCGATGCGCTTGCCGCGGATGGCCCGCAGCTCGGCCGGCGAACAGTGCAGCAGGTCGGTGCCATCGAACATCGCCCGGCCGCTCTCGATCCGGCCCGGCGGCTGCGGAATCAGCCCGAGCAGGGTGGAGCAAGTCACCGATTTGCCCGAGCCGGATTCGCCGACGATCCCGAGGGTCTCGCCCTTCTCCAGCGAAAAGCTGACCCCATCCACGGCTCGGTAAACCCCGCGGCGGGTGTGGAAATAGGTGCGGAGATCGGTGACTTCGAGCAGGGGCATGGCGGAAGTGAAAGTGAGAGTGAAAGTGGGGTAGCGGGCGGCAACGCNNTCCCCGAACAGGGCTTCGTAACGGCTTATCATCCGGTCGAGCGAAAACCGCGCCGGCACGTCGGCCTGTCCGCGGGCCACGACCGCCTCGACCGCCGGGCCACCCGCAAGGACCTGGGTGAGGATTTGGGCCAGCGCCGCGTCGTCGCCACAGGGAAACCGCCAGCCGTTGACACCCGGCTCGATGATATCGTTCACCCCGGCGGCGTCGCTGCCGATTGCAGCGCAACCTGCGGCCATGTAATCAATGAGCACCAGGGGCAGCCCCTCGTAATGTGTCGAGAGCACGCCGGCCCGGCAGCGATGGTAGAGCGGGGCGGCATCGGCAACCCGGCCGAGAAATTCGACGCGATCACTGAGGCGGAGCGAGGCAACGAGCTTTTCGCAGGCGCGGCGGTGGGAGGGTTTGCCGTCGCCCCCAAGCAACAGTTGGCCGGTCCACCCGGCGTCAACGAGTCGCCGTGTCGCACGGATCAGCGTCGGCTGGTCCTTCTGCCGGGCAAAACGGGCGACCATGATGATGTCCTGGCTGCGGGTGGCAAACGGCGGGGCACCAGCCGAATGGCGCCCGGCGTCGACCCCATTGTGGATGATTTCCAAGCGCGGGCCGGCGAGACCCAGTGACCGAATGTGGTCGGCGACACCCTGCGAGACGCAGACGGTCGCGGAAGTTTGCGGGGCGAGTCTCTGCGCGGCCCAACGCCGCCAGAACGGATAGCGTTCACAGTTCATTTCAACATGCAGGACGACCGGCACCTTGGCGGCGAAAGCGGCCTGCCGGCCCCACAGGTGCTCGCTGTTGCCGTGGGCGACAAAGACCTGGGGCTTGAATTCCACCATCACGGCGGCGAGTTGGCGCAGGGTTTTCCACTTCCAGCCACGGTCCACCCAGGACGTGCGCAGCCCGGTGGCGGCGATCTGCGTCTGCATCGGCGCGGGGAGCGGAACCTTCTTGCGCCGCAGCACGAGCAACGGCTCGTAATGGCCGGTGCGCAGGTGGCCGCAGGCGAGCTCGAGCGCGACCTTGGTGGCGCCGGAACCGCCGCCGGTGACGAAATGGATGACCCGGGGTGCGCTCATGGCTTGGCGATGGCAGCAAGGTAAGGTTCGGCCGCGGTCTGCACCTCGGCCACCGACAGACGCTGCAACGGACGCGGACCGGTGAGGTCGGCGGGCCGGAGGATGGTGTGCTTCGTATCCCACGGATGCCAGCGCCACGGCTCCAGCGGGCCGAAGAGCGCGACGACCGGCACATGGAACGAGGCGGCGAGATGCAGCAGGCCGGTGTCGATGCCGATCGCGAGATCCATGCGTTTGAAGAGGGAATTCGATTCCTTGATCGAGAGCTGCTTGCTCCAGTCGCTCCAGTCACGCTCCAACGGCGCGGGTAGCGCCGCCAGGATCTGCTCGTAGTAGCCGGCGAGCCCCGGCGAGTCGCAAAGATGGACCTCGCAGCCGCGCTCGTTGACGAGCCAGGCGATGAGCCGGGCAAAGCGGTCGGGTGACCAATCCTTGGCGGGGGCGACGGACTTGGCGCAGATGAAGACGCGTGGACGATTGCCTGGGGGCAGGCCGGCGGCCACGCGCGCATCGGCGGCGGGGTCGGTCCAGTTCTCGTTGTGCGTGTCGGTGACCGGGATGCCGTCGGCGCGCAGGACGTCGAGGAAACACTCGACCTCGTGCTTGTCGGCGTAGGGTGTGCTGCGCTGGAGCAGCCAGGCCCGGCCGTCGGTCGAGAAGCCGACGCGGTGCGGGATGCCGGCCAGCAGCGGCAGGATGGCGCTGGAGAACGAGCGGCGCAGGATGTAGCAGCGATCGTATTTCCGGGCGCGGAGGAAATTCGCGGCGCCGAGCAGGCTGGTGGGGAATTTCGCGGCGCGTTTCCTTTCACCCTTCAGGCGCGGGGCGTAGAATAGGAGTTCGTCCTTGTAGGGGCAGAGCGCGAGGGTGTCGCCCGAGACCGGCTCGCCGAGGACGTCGATCTTCGCGTTGGGGAAGGCGCGGCGGAGATTGCGCAGGGTGGGGATGGCCAGAACGGTGTCGCCGATGAACCGGTAGCGGATCACCAGGATTCGCAGCGGACGCGGGTCGGGCCAGGCCATGATGGACGATCAGCCGTGCCGACCGATGGCGGCGAAAGCCGCCTGCGCCGCGGCAGGCACCCCGCGGTCGGGACGATAGGCCAGCAGGTCAACATCGCCGAATGCGGCCCAGCCTTCCTTCCGGGCAAGGGCGACGGCGCTGGTTTCGACAATTGTGAAACCGGCCACACGGAGCACAGTGCAACAGGCATCGTGAAGCTCGGCGGTGTGGGTCGAGAGGATGATCAGGAGGTTCGGCTCGCCGGCCAGCAAGCGGGCGGCGCCACGCAGCAGTTCCAGCTCGGCACCCTCCACGTCGATTTTTATGACGGTCGGCGCCGGAGCCTCGCCGGAGGCGATGAGTCCGTCCACATGGCGCACCGGGACCTTCCAGCCCGCGCCACCCAGATGGGAGCTGATAGAGCTGTCGCGCTGGTCCTCCTCCCAGCCAAAGGACAGTTCGCCATCGGTGCCGCTGACGGCGTAGGGCAGCACCGTGGTGTTGCCGACACCGTTCCATCTCAGATGCAGGCCGAGCAGGTGGCGGTTGCGGGGGTTGGGTTCGAATGCGATGCAGCGGCCCTGTGGGCCGACGGCGCGGGACTCGACCAGCACGGTGTAGCCGCAGTGGGCGCCGATGTCCCAGACGGTCTCCCCTTCGCGCACCATTTGCGACAGGCAGGCGGCCTTGCCGGGCACAAAGCGCCCGTAGAAATAATTGCGGGCGGTCGAAACGCTCCAGAGCCGGCCTTGGTTGGGGCCGCGCTTGATCGGCAGGCGGACGTGAAGGAAGAGTTTTTTCAGTAAGCGCATCGCAAGTGGAAAGGCGAGTGGGTGGCGAAGTTGCGTCAGAGATAAACGTCGGGCAGCTCGGGCCCGCGAGCCTTAAAACGCTTGTGCACCCAGAAGTATTGTTCGGGGGCGAGGCGGACATGCTTTTCAATAAGCTGGTTGATACGCACCGCGTCGCCCGCCGCGTCCTTCGTTGGAAAATTTTCCAACGCCGGCAGGATGGTCAGCGTGTAGGAATGGTCGGGCTCGCGCACGGCGAAGAACGGCACGACGGCGCAACCGGTCATCTCGGCGATCTTGCTGGTGGCCGTGTTGGTGATGGCCGGCACACCAAAAAAAGGGAGGATTTCGGAAGACTTGCTGCGCTTGGCCTGGTCGGGGGCATACCAGATGGGGTGGCCGGCGCGCAGGGCGCGCACGAGGCCGCGGAGGTCGTCGAAGTGCACGGCGGGGAACATGTGCTTGGCGCGCTGGAGCCTCATGAAATGGGCGAACACCGGGTGGTTGGGGTCGCGGTAGAGTCCGCCCATTTTCTGGGCGTCGGATAGCAGCCGGCCGGCAATCTCCAGCGTGGTGAAATGGGCCGAGAGGAAGACAACGCCGTGGCCCTTGGCCAGCGCCTGCCGGAGATGCTCCAGTCCATGGATGCGATGGCGGGGCACCTGGTTGGCGGGGGCCCACCAGCCGGCGCACACCTCAAAGAGCCCGAGCGCGAGCGAGTCGTAGTGGGCCCGGGCGAGGACGTGGATTTCGGCGGCGTTTTTTTCCGGGAAGCACAGCTTCAGATTGGTGAAGACCACGCGGCGGCGGATCCGCACGACATGAAACGCCAGCCAGCCCAGGCCGCGGGCCAGCAGCCGCTTTGCGGGCCAGGGAAGCTTGTCCGCCAGCCAGAAGCCGCCGAGGCACACCCAGGCC
>CXWL01010129.1_pt1 | contig 24763 bp, 13 predicted proteins | sample 590931 | NCBI WGS metagenome assembly CXWL01 (sample SAMEA3498368, study PRJEB10139) | groundwater metagenome | biome: water well; material: biofilm material | place: Germany | collected 2015-04-27
GGTCCACTCACCGACCTCGATCGACAGCTCGGCGACCACCGCGTCGAACGGGGCGCGCAGCACCGTGCGCGCGAGGTCGACCCGCGCCAGGTCGCGATTGGCGCGAGCGCGCTCGACACCGGCGCGGGCGGCGTTGCAACTCGCCACCCCGACCTCGGCGGCCGACCGCGCGCGATCCATGGCGTCGGCGGCGACGATCGACTCCGCCGCCAGGTGGGCGGCGCGGATGCGCTCGCGCTCGGCCTGCTCGGCGGCGAGGCAGGCCTCGGCCTGACGGGCGGCGGCGGCGTCGACGTCACGCTCGGCGAGAGCGAGCGCGGCGCGCTGCGCGGCGTCGTCGAGGCGCAGCACGACGTCGCCAGCGGCCACCCGCTCGCCGCGTCGGTGGGGAATCGCCGCCACCCGGCCGCCGATCTCCGGCGACAGCTTGGCGCGCTGCCGCGCCTTGACGGTGCCGGCACGGGTGTTGGTCACCGTCGCCTCGACCGTGCCGGTGGTGGCGGTGGCCACGCTGACGCTGAGCGGTGGGGTGGCGAACACGGTGAGCTTGATGACCACCGCCGCGGCCACCACGGCGACGGCAATCAGCAGGCGAATGACGACACGACGGCTCATGTTGGCACCATAGCACCGGGCCTTTGCCTCGCTCCGCACGGGCGGGCGGGGCCGATGCCACCTCGTCATGGGAGAGTGCTCCCGTCGGTCGGCGGTTACAGTCCCCTTATGATGCGGCGACCGCCGCCGCCCTCGTGCCGCCGGCAGCCAGCGCCACGGCGCCGAACTAACCCCCGTCAACAGGGATTGCCGCTGATGCCCAAACACTCGCGCCTCGCCCGCCGCTTCACGTCGCCCCTCGCCCTGGCCGTCGTGCTCCTGCCTTTGACGATGGCCCTCCCGCTGCGCGCCGACGGTGACGTCGCCACGCTGGCCGCCGCGCTCGACCCGCGAGAGGTCCACCTCGCCGACCTACGTCAGCTGACCTTCGGCGGCGAGAACGCCGAGGCCTACTGGTCGCCCGACGGCCGCGAGCTGACCCTCCAGCGCACCGCGCCGGGGGCCGACGGCAAGCTCACCGGCTGCGACCAGATCTTCCGCCTGCCGGTCGACCGCGGCGCCGGAGCCAACGGCGAGAACCTGCTCCGCGTCTCCAATGGCAGCGGACGCACCACCTGCTCCTACTTCTATCCGCAGGGCGACCTGATGCTGTTCTCGTCCACCCATGCCGCCGCCCCCGAGTGCCCGCCGCCGGCGGACATGAGCCAGGGCTACGTGTGGCCGATTTACAGCAGCTACGAGATCTACACCGCGCGGCCCGATGGCTCCGACGTCAAGGCGCTGACCAAGAACGAGGTCTACGACGCCGAAGCCACCGTCTGCCCCAAGGACGGCTCGATCGTCTTCACCTCGACCCGCGACGGCGACCTCGAGCTCTATCGGATGGATGCCGACGGCAGCAACGTCAAGCGGCTGACCTCGAGCGCGGGCTACGACGGCGGTGCCTTCTTCTCCGAGGACTGCCAGCAGATCGTCTGGCGCTCGTCGCGGCCCCAAGGCAAGGACCTCGAGGACTACCAGGCGCTGCTCGCCAAGGGCCTGGTGCGGCCGAGTCGGCTCGAGCTCTATGTCGCCAACGCCGACGGCAGCGACGCCCAGCAGGTGACCTATCTCGGCGCCGGGAGCTTCGGCCCCTACTTCATCCCCGACGCCGCCCGTGAGCCGGGCGCTGCGCTGCGTCCCCGCCGGATCCTGTTTGCGAGCAACACTGGCGACCCCAAGGGCCGCGAGTTCGACATCTGGGCGATCAACGCCGACGGCACCAACCTCGAGCGCATCACCTACGCCGCCGGTTTCGACGGCTTCCCGATGTTCTCGCCCGATGGCAGGTGGCTGGCGTTCTCGTCGAACCGCCACCAGAAAGCCCAGGGCGAGACCGACGTCTACGTCGCCCGCTGGCTGCCCGCGGCGCCCGCTGCCACCGCCGACGCCGCCGACCGCTACCGCGCCGACGTCGCCTGGCTGGCCGACGACGCCCGCGAGGGTCGCGGCATCGGCACCGCGGGCCTCGACGCCGCCGCGACCTGGCTCGAGGGCCGTTTCCGCGAGCTCGGTCTGACCCCCGCCGGCTCCGGCGAGGGGACGGCCCGCGGCTATCGCCTCGCCTTCGAGGTGCCGGTCGCCGTCGAGCGCCTGCCGGCCACCCGCCTCCTGGTCGACGGCAGCGAGCTCGGCGCCGACCAGTTCGTGCCCGCGGTGTTCTCGGCGAGCCGCACCGTCGCTGGCGAGCTGGTGTTCGCCAACTACGGCATCACCGCCCCCGACGCCGGCGTCGACGACTACGCCAACCTCGACGTCAAGGGCAAGGTGGTGGTCGTCCGCCGCTACGCGCCGACCCTCGAGAAACCACCGGCCGACTTCGAGCGCCGCTTCAGCGACTTGCGCTACAAGACCTTCAACGCCCGCGAGCATGGTGCGGTCGGCCTGCTCGTCGTCGACCTGCCGCCGCCGGCCAAGGTCGACGAGGAGCTCGCCCCCGAGTCACCGCTGCCCAATCTGCGCATCGACGGTACCGACGGTGGCGCCGGCGCCGACGCCGGCTTGCCGGTGGCGATCGTCAAGCGGGCGGTGATCGAGCCGTTCCTCGCCGGCGGCAGCTGGCACGGCAGCCACCGCGTCGAGCTCACCGTCGCCCTGCGCCAGGAGACCAAGACCGCCTACGACATCGTCGGCGTTCTGCCTGCCACGGCCGCCGCGGGCGCCGCCAACCGGCTGCCCGGTACCCTGCTCCTCGGCGCCCACTACGATCACCTCGGCTTCGGCGGTGCCGGCTCCCTCGCCCCCGAGGCGCGCGAGCCGCACAACGGTGCCGACGACAACGCGAGCGGCGTCGCCGGCATCCTCGAGGCGACACGCCTCCTGGCGGCGGCTCCCGAACGCAACCGCGACGTCTGGGTGGTCGCCTTTGCCGGCGAGGAGTCGGGCCTGCTGGGCTCGACCGCGCTCACCCGCCATCCGCCGGCCGATCTGGCCCTCGGCGAGATGGTCGCGATGCTGAATCTCGATATGGTCGGGCGCTTGCGACAGAACACCCTCTCGGTGCTCGGCGTCGACTCTGCCAAGGAGTGGCGCGACCTGGTGACCCCGGCCTGCGGGCGCCTTGGCTTGGCCTGCTCGGAGGGCGGCGACGGCTACGGCCCATCCGACCAGACGCCGTTTTACGCCGCCGGCACGCCGGTGCTGTTCTTCTTCACCGGCGCCCACGCCGAGTACCACAAGCCGACCGACGACACCGCGCTGATCAACGCCGCGGGCGGCGCCCGCATCGCCGCCCTCGTCGCCGACCTCGCCGCCGGGCTCGCCAACCGTCCCGGCAAGCTCGCCTACCAGCAGGTGGCGCCGCCGGCGCCGCAGGGTGACCTGCGCAGCTACGGCGCCTCGCTCGGCACCATCCCCGACTACGTTGGCCCGGCCGACGGCCGTCCGGGTGTCCTCCTCGCCGGCGTGCGCACCGGCAGCGCGGCGGAGAAGGCCGGATTTGCCCGCGGCGACATCATGGTCGAGCTCGCCGGCCATCCGATTCGCGACATCCACGACTTCATGTTCGTCCTGCGCTCGTCCAAGCCGGGCCAGGAGGCCTCGGCGGTCGTCGAGCGCGACGGCAAGCGGGTCACCCTGCAGCTGACCTTCGGCGAGAGCCGCGGAACCCGCTGAGGCGCCTCTTGCCCGGGCCCGCGGCGACCACAGCTGGCAACCGTGTCGCCGCGGTGTTCGCCCTGTGGGCTCTGGCGGTCGCCCAGCCGATCCTCGACCTGGTCGGCCGCCAGCCCGACTTCCTGGTGGCGCGGGGGATCGTCGGCGGTCGCCTGGTGGCCTTTGCCGGCCTGCTGGCGCTCCTCGTTCCCGCCGCGCTCGCCGGCCTTCTCTGGGCTGTCGGGCGTCGGTGGCCGCGGGTCGGCGCGGTGGCACAGGCGGTGGTGGCCGGGGTTTTGGCCGCGGCGCTCGCCCTCGAGCTCCTGGACCACCTGCCGACGGCGCCTGGCTGGGTCGGCATCTCGCTGGCTCTCGCCGTCGGCGCCGTTGCCGTGTGGGGGCTCGCGCGCCGCCGTGAGGCGGGGCTCCTGGCCCTCTACCTGACGCCGGCCGCGCCGCTCGTCGCGGGACTGTTCCTGTTCGCGTCGCCGGCCGGCCAGTTGCTGCGACCCGCCGCGGTCGAGCCGACGGCGGACGACGTGGCCGAGCGCGCCGGCGTCGCGCCCGCGCGGCCGATCCCGGTGGTGGTGCTCGTCCTCGACGAGCTGTCGCTCTTCTCGCTGCTCGACGGCGACGGCAACCTCGACGCCGAGCGCTACCCGGGCTTCGCCGACCTCGCCCGTCGCGCGACCTGGTACCGCGGCGCCAGCACGGTCGCCGCCAGTACCTCGCAGGCGGTCCCCGCCATCCTCACCGGGAGTCTGCCGACGGCGGCGGTGCCGCCGCTGGCCAGCAAGTTCCCAGGCAGCCTGCTCACCCTGCTGGCGCCGAGCCATCGCGTGCTGACCCTCGAATCGGCGAGCCGCATGTGCCCCGAGGGCGTCTGCGAGCCGATCGCCGGCCAGCCGGCGATCGGGCCCTGGCGCGCCTTTGCCCAGGACCTGTCGGTGATCTACCTGCACCTGCTCCTGCCGGCCGACCTGCGCCGCTCGCTGCCGCCGATCGACCTTGCCTGGGGCGACTTCGCCGGCGGCCGGCGGTCGGGGTCCGCGCCCCCGGCGGGCCGCCGTGGCGCCGTCGACGACGAGGCGCCGGCCGACGACGTGCCGGCGCAGGTCGAGCGGCTGCTGGGCGTGCTGGCGGTGCCGGCGGGCGGTCGGCCCACCCTGACCTTTGCGCACCTCATGCTGCCGCACGTTCCGTGGCACTACCTGCCGTCGGGCCGCGAGTACCCGCTGAACGGCCTGTCGATGCGCCCGGATGGGTTGGACGCGGCCGGCGACTGGGGCGCCGACCCTTGGCTGCCGGTGCTCGGCTGGCAGCGTCACCTGCTGCAGACCGGCTACGCCGATCGCGTGGTCGGCGAGCTCCTCGCTACTCTGGAGTCTGCCGGCACCCTCGACCGCAGTCTCGTGGTGGTGACCGCCGACCACGGCGTCTCCTTCGTCGCCGGCGCCTCGCGCCGCGTGGCGAGCGCCATCAACTATCGCGAGATCCTGAGCGTGCCGCTGTTCGTCAAGCCGCCGGGACAGGTGGCGGGCGAGGCCGTCGACCGGCCGGTCGAGACTCTGGACATCCTGCCCACCATCGCCGAGATCCTCGGCCTCGCCGTGCCCTGGCCGCACGACGGCCGCTCGCTGCTCGCGAGGGCGCCTGCCCCTGCCACGCGACGGATTTTCCAGCCCCTGCGGACGGGCGACACGGTGGCGACGTTCCCCCTCGACCTGACCGACCCCGACCTCCTGGCCCGCAAGGCGGCGCTCTTTCCCCCGGGCCTCCCCGATCCCTGGCTGTTTCGCATCGGGCCCCACACCGAGCTCCTCGGGCGGCCCATCGCCGAGCTCGCGGTGGGGAATCGTTCGAAGGTCCTGGCGGCCGAGCTCGACGACGCCCGCGCCTTCCGCGACGTTGATCCGGGGGCGCGCCTGGTGCCGAGCCTGGTGCGCGGCAAGTTGGTGGGTGCCAGCCCGCCGGCCGCCGACGGCAGCGGACGCCTGGCCTTGGGCGTGGCGGTCAACGGCACCATGCGGGCCGTCACCTACTCGTTCGCCGGGTCCGAGGGTGCCACCCGCTTCGCCGCGCTGGTGCCCGAGTCGGCGTTCACCCGCGGCGACAACCGAGTCGAGCTCTACCTGCTGGCGGGCGACCGGCCGGTGCTGCGTCCGCTGAGCACCGAGGCGGTCACCTACACCCTGAAGGCGCGGCGGGTGGTCGACTCCCGGGGCACCGTCTATCCGTTGGTGGCGCGGGCGGTGCGTGGGTCGGTGCTGCAGACCGACGTCGAGTTCGCCGGGTGGGCCGGCTCCCCCAAGGGGCTGCCTGGCCAGGTCCTGCTGTTCGTCGACGACGCGTTCGTGGCCGCCGCCGAGCCGGTGCCGGGGGAAGGTCTGGGCGTGTGGTTTCCTGCCGGGCGCTTCGAGATGGTGATCCCGCGCCACCTGCTCACCGCCGACTCGCGGGTTCGCTTCATTGGCCTGGGGGAGGGCGAGGCGTCGGATCTCGACCTCGACCGCACGGTCGAATGGCGCCTCCGGCCCTCCCGTCGCGGGGCGGCAGGGGCGGCTCGGGAGGGCGCCGCACACTGACGCCGAGCGCCGCGTGCGCCAGGTGTATGCTGGTTACCGATTTCAGGATGAACCTGGGGTAGACCTGGGAGGTGTCGCGGTTGCGAATGACGCCGGCAGGCCGGGTGTTTGGCGCCAGGGTCGTCACGGGCGCCGGCGAGAGCGGGCGATCGGTGTTCGGCACGTTGCTGCTGTGCCTGACGCTCGGCACGGCGTGCGCGCGCTCCGACGACGGGCCAGGGCGCCCAGCGGGCGCTTCAGGGCTGGCGTCCGCGACCGCCCGCGTTCTGCGCATCGGCCTGCACAGCGGCCCGGTGACCCTCGATCCGCATCGCCACGACGAGGCCGTCACGCGCTCGGTCCTCGGCCACGTCTACGAGACGCTGGTCGGCTTCGACGCCAACATGGCGATCGTGCCGCAGCTCGCGCTGCGCTGGGAAAACCCCAGTGACCTGGTGTGGCGGCTCTTCCTGCGCCCCGGCGTCACCTTCCACGATGGCCGACCGTTTACCGCCGTGGACGCCGTCGCCAGCCTCGAACGAGCGCGAACCCTGGCCGGCAGTCGCGCCTCCGGCTACCTGGTGGCGCTCCGCGAGGCGCGCGCCGTCGACGACACCATCCTCGAGCTGGTGACGCTCCGGCCCTATCCCATCCTCCTCAACAAGCTGGCCTTCGTCGCCATGGTCCCGCGCGACGCGCCGGGTGAGATCACCGCACCGATCGGCACCGGGCCCTACCGTTTCGCGTCGCTCGTGCCTGGTCGCCAGATGGTGCTCGACGCCTGGTCGGGCTACTGGGGCGGGCCGCCGGCGGTGGCGCAGGTGGAGCTCGCCTTCCTCGCCGAAAGCACGGCGCGGGTCGACCAACTCCTGGCCGGCACCCTCGACCTGGTCCACGAGGTGGCGGCGGCCGACCTGCCGCGCCTGGCGGCCGGTGCGGGCGGCCGGCGCGGCGTGCGCGTCGAGGCTCGGCCCGGGCTCCTCGTCACCTACCTCCACCTGCGCGCCGATCGCCCGCCGTTCGCCGACCGCCGGGTGCGCCGGGCGGTTAGCCTGGCCTTCGACCGGCGCCGGCTGGTCGACGAGCTGTTGGCCGGCACAGGAACGCCGGCCGGCCAAATGCTCACTCGCCATGTGTTCGGCTACGAGCCGGCGATCGCACCGCCCGAGCAGGACGTCGCCAGTGCGAAGCGTCTGCTCGCCGACGCCGGCTATGCCAACGGCCTCGACCTCGACCTCGAGTTCCGGCCCGGCCGCGAGCTGGCGCCGATCGTCAGCCAGCTGGCCGCGGTCGGCATCCGCGCCCGCCTGGTGCCGCGACCCTGGCCCGAGATGTACGCCCGGCTGGCCTCCGGCGCCGTCGACTTCTTTCTCGGCGGCTGGGCCTGCTCGAGCGGCGACGCGAGCGACTTCTTCGACTCGATGGTGCACACCGCGAGCCCCGCCGGCGGCTTCGGTGACAGCAATTTCAGCGGCTACCGCAATCCCATCCTCGACGGCCTGATCGAGAAGAGCGGCATGACCCTCGACATGGGGGAGCGGCGCCAGACCCTGCGCCAGGCGCTCGCGATCGTCGTCGACGACCTGCCCGCGGTGCCGCTGATGGTGCCGCACGCGCTCTACGGTGTGCGCGATGACGTCGTTTGGCAGCCGCGCCTCGACGGTCGGGTCTACGCCGCCGAGATGCGCTGGCGCACCGGGGACGCCGGATGACGATCGCTGGCACCCCGCAGCCGCCCTCGCCCGTCGCGCCAACGCCGACCGCCGAGGTGGATCGCCGGCCGCCGCGGCGCTCGCTGCGCCGCAAGTTCGTGCTCGCCATCGCCGCCCTGGTCGGCCTCGTCCTGGCCGCTCTCGCCACCGTCCAGGCGATCACCAGCCGTCGCCAGCTGCGGGCCGACATCGAGGACCACGCCACCGCCTACGCCGCGCTGGCTGTACGCCCCCTCTGCGAGGCCTACGAGACCTACTACGCCTCGGGCTACGGCAAGTTCAAGACGGTGGCCCAGGACCTGATGAAGCTCGAGCACGACCTGCTGCGGGTGTCGCTCTACGACACCACCGGCCGCCTCCTGTTCGACTCCGCCGAGCTTGCCGACCCGCTTTTCGACCCCGGCCAGCGCGAGAAGTCGGCGCCCGTCGCCGATCCCGAGCTGCGCGCCGCCGCGGCGGCGATGACCACTGCCACCTGGCAGCGCGGCGACGGTTACCAGGTGATGGCGCCCTACCTCGAGGACTGGGGACGCCACCGCTACTCCGTCCTCTTCGAGGTCTCCTACGCCAGCCTGCGCGCTACCGCGCGGGCCGCCGCCTGGCGCATCCTGGCGCTCACCATCGCGGCTCTGGGCCTCGCCGTCGGGATCGCCATGCTGCTGGCGCGCCAGAGCCTGGGGCCGGTGGAGGTGCTGACGCGCGGCGCCCGCGACCTCGCCGACGGCCAGCTCGCGCGGCGCATCGAGCTCTCGACCGGCGACGAGTTCGAGAGCCTGGCCGCCACCTTCAACCTGATGGCCGGGCGGCTTCAGGGCACCGTCTCCGACCTCGAGCGCAGCAACCGCGAGTTGGCCGAGCTCGACCGCCTGAAGAGCGACCTTCTGGCCAACGTCAGCCACGAGCTGCGGACGCCGCTCACCGCCATCCAGGGCTACGCCGAGGCGATCGGCGACGAGCTCCTGGGGCCGGCCAATGCCGCCCAGCGCGAGGCCCTGGCCGTTGTCACCCGCAACACAGTGCGCCTGCGCGGCATGATCGACCAGCTGCTCAACTACTCTCGGCTCGACGCCGGCGCCATCCGCGTCGAGCTCGAGCCGCTCGACCTCGCCACCATCGCCGGCCAGGCGGTGGCCAACGCCCGCACCCTGGCCCCCCCCGGCGTCAGCGTCCGGGTCGACGCCCCGGCCGACCTGCCGCTCGCCTTGGGTGACCCGGCGAGGCTTGCGCAGGTGATCGAGAACCTGCTCACCAACGGCATCAAGTTCACCCCCACCGGCGAGATCGTGGTCGCCCTGCGGCAGGTCGTCGACAGCGCCGGTCCAGCGATCGAGGTGGCCGTGCGCGACACCGGCGTCGGCATCCCGGCAGAGCAGCAGGCGCGCATCTTCGACCGCTTCTACCAGGTCGACGGCAGCTCGACGCGGCGCTACGGTGGCATGGGCCTGGGGCTCGCCATCGTGCGCGAGATCCTCGCCGCCCACGGCAGCGCCATTGCCGTCGACAGCACCGTCGGCCAGGGTACGACCTTCCGCTTTCGGCTGCCGTTGGCCCCCGCGGTGGACCGCTCGCGCGCACTGACCGCCGCGCGCACGGTCGCCGTCCGCCGCCTGCTGCTGGTCGATGACGACGCGGTCTTCCTGTCGACCGTGGCCAGCCTCCTCGGCCGTCACGGCTACCACGTGGAGACGGCGACGACCATCGCCGGCGGGCTGGCGGCGGTGGCCGCGCGTCACCCCGACCTCGTCCTCCTCGACCGTCTGCTGCCCGACGGCGACGGCTTCGACCTGCTGACCAGCCTCGGTGCCGATCCCGCCACCGCCAACATCCCGGTCCTGGTGGTGTCGATCCGCGACGAGCGCGCCCTGGGCCTGAAGCTCGGAGCCGCCGGCTACCTGGTCAAGCCGATCGATCCCGGGTCGCTCCGCCAGGCGGTCGCCGCCGCTCTACCTGGGTATCCCTTCGCGCCGCCGGACGCCCGCCCGCCCGGCGCCGGCAGCGGCCTCGAGGGCGCGTCGGCCAGCACCGGCCCCCTGGTGCTGGTGGTCGACGACGAGCCGGACCTGCGCGAGCTGCTGGCCACCCGCTTGCGCGCCGACGGCGTGCGGGTGGCGACCGCCGCCGACGGCCACGCCGCCCTGGCGCTGCTCGCCGGCCCGGCCGAGACCCTGCCGCAGCTCGTCCTCCTCGACCTCATGATGCCCGGCGTCGACGGCTGGCACGTGCTGCGACGGCTGCGCGCGCAGGAGACCACTCGCGACCTGCCGGTGATCGTGCTCACCGCCCGCGACAGCCCGCAGGATCGCGCCACCGGTGCCGAGCTCGGCGTCGCCGACTACATCCACAAGCCGTTCGACCTCGGCGCCTTGGTGCGCGAGATCGAAGGCACGCTGGCCTCCCACCCCCCGACCACCCCCGACGACGCGCCGTTGGCCGGCGGTTCACACTAAGATTGGCCATGGTTCGCCAACCGGCGCGCGTTCTGGTGGTCGATGACGAGGCCGATCTCCTCGGCATGCTGCGGGTCCTGCTCGCCCAGCGCGGCTTCGACGTGCGCACCGCGAGCTCCGGCCTCGAAGCCCTCGCCCTGACCAGCGCCGACCCGCCCGACCTGATGCTGCTCGACGTCATGATGCAGGACATGGACGGCTGGGAGACGCTGAAGCTGCTCAAGCTCGAGCCGAGTAGCCGCGACGTGCCGGTGATCATCCTGTCCGCCCGCGCCGAGGCCAAGGACAAGATCCGCGGCCTGCAGGAAGGTGCCGTCGACTACGTCACCAAGCCGTTCTCCCCCCGCGAGCTACTCGCCAAGGTCGACGCCGTCCTCGGTATCGACCGCAGCGAGCGCCGCACCGGCTGAGGACAGGCCGGCGGGCGCGCGGCCTGGTGTTTCCGCGCGCTCGCCGGACCGCATGAGCCGCCTCTCCGGCCACCTGTGGACCGTCGGCGTGCGCGCTCTGCGCGGCGTCGGCCTGCCGGCGCTGCCGCCGTCGGTCCCGTGGTCGACCACCCTCGACGACCCCGACGTCGGGCCGGTGCGGTTGAGCGGCCAACTGCATCGGTTCAGGCCCGAGGCGGGAGGCACTCTGGCGGTCGTCCTTCATGGCCTCGGCGGCACCGCCGACAGCGGCTACGTGCATGCCGCCGCCGTCGCCGCCGCCGACTCCGGCCTCGCCGCTCTGCTGCGGCTGGCAGTGCGCGGCGCCGATCGCAGTGGCGAGGACTTCTTCCACGCCGGCCTCACCGCCGACGTCCACGCCGCCCTCGCCGACCCGGCGCTGGCCGGTTACGACCGCGTCGTCGTCCTCGGCTACTCCCTCGGCGGGCACCTCGCTCTGCGCTACGCCACCGAGCCCGGCGACCCGCGCCTGTCCGCCGTCGCCGCGGTGTCGGCACCGCTCGACCTGGCGCTCGCCGCCGCCGCGATCGACGCCCCCGGCATGGGTCTTTATCGCCGCTACCTGTTGACCCACCTGTTCGACATCTACGACGCCGTCGCCGCCCGCCGCGCGGTGCCGACGCCGCCCGCGGTCGTCCGCCGCACCCGCGGCATCCGCGCCTTCGACGAGCTCACCGTCGCCCCGCGCTTCGGCTTCGCCGATGCCGGCGACTACTACGCGCGGGCGAGCGTCGGCCCGCGGCTCGCCGAGCTCCGGGTGCCCGCCCTGCTCGTCGCCTCGCCCGACGACCCGATGGTGCCCGCCAGCACCTACCGCCACCTCGTCGAGCCCGCGCCGCCGCGGCTCACCGTGCGCTGGGTGCGCGGCGGTCACGTCGCGTTTCCGCGCCGCGTGCCGCTCGGTCTGACGTCAGGCGAGTCGGAGAGGGGTGGGGGGAGCGCGGGCGTTGACCGGCAGATCCTGGCCTGGCTCCAGGCCGCCGGCTGACGTCAGGTCACGTCGCCCGCTCGACGGCGCCTGGATTACTCCTCTTGGGCACGCGAACCTCGACCGCCCGAGGTCGAGCTTGCGGGGCCAAGTGACCGCTGCGGCTCCGAGCGCAGCGAGAAAGCCGCTAGACTTGGTGACCTCTCCCATGGTCGAGCCACGCTACCTGGTCCCCAACGCGGTGACCCTGGCCAACATCTCGTGTGGCTTCGGCTCGATGCTGCTCGCCGCCGACGGTCACTACGAGGCCGCCGTCTACCTGCTGGTGATCGCCATCGTTCTCGACATGTCGGACGGCATCCTCGCCCGCGCCCTGCATGCCACCAGCCGCTTCGGTCAGGAGCTCGACAGCTTCTCCGACGCCCTGAGCTTCGGCGCCGCGCCGGCCTTCCTCGTCTACCAGGCAATCCTCCGCCCGCTCGGGCCGAGCGGCGTCACCCTGGCCGTCGTCTATCTGCTGTGCGGCGTCCTGCGTCTCGCCCGCTTCAACGTCACCACCGACGCCCACGCCAAGGACCGTCGCACCTGTGGCGTGCCGATCCCGATCGCCGGCGGCTACCTGATGATCCTCGCCCTGATGCGCGACCAGGTCCCGCAGCTTGCCGCCGCCGGCCTGGTGCTGACCATGGCCGGCCTCATGGTCTCGCGCGTCGCCCTGCCGCAGCTCAAGGGTCCCGGCCCCGTGCCGGCGATGCTGCTCGTCGGCCTTGCGAGCTTCATGGCGGTGGTGTTCGCCCCCAACTGGTACACCGTCGGCTGGTGGAACGTCTGGAACGTCTGCATCCTCGTCGTCGCCCGCGCCGGGGAGCGCTCCCGCGGCCTCGACCTCGCGTCGACGTAGCGGGGTTCGAGGGAACCCGACCCTCGCGCACGACGCTCCCGGAAACTGGCAGGCCGAACCATCTGGACAATGGATTCCCGCGTTCGCGGGAATGACGACGGGCAAGCGTCCGGCTTGCGTCATCCCCGCGAAAGCGGGGATCCATTGTGCGTGCCCAGGTCAGGCCCGAGGTGCTACGCCCCCGACTCGCCGAAGATCTCGACCAGCCGCTCGACCCCGTCGACCAGACGCGGGCCGGGCCGACTGAACAGCCCGTTGGCGTCGACCGCATAGACCCGTCCGTTGGCGACGGCGCGCAACCGCGTCCATTCCGGCCGCCCGGCGAGCGTCGCCAGCTGAGCACGGGCGCCGACGGCGTCGAACCCGCAGGGCATGGCGACGATGACGTCCGGATCCGCGGCCGCAACCTCGCCCCAGTCGAGCCGCCGACTCTTGCCGCCGACCACCCCCAGCACGTCGAGGCCGCCCGCCGCCGCGATCATTTCCGGCACCCAGTGGCCGCCGACGAAGGGCGGGTCGAGCCACTCGAGCGCCAGCACCCGCGGCGGCACCCAGCCGGCCGCTGCCGCCGCCGTCGCCCAGCGTCGCACCGCCGCCAACCGCGCCTGCAGCCCCGCCACAACAGCTACCGCCGCCCTGGCCCGACCCAGCCGCTGCCCGATGCGGCCGATGTCGGCCATCACGTCGGCCAGCGTTCGCGGGTCGAGCGAGAGGATCTCGACTCCAACGGGTGCGTTCGCGCCCTGGCCTGGGGCCACCGGGCAGGCGGGGAGGGGAGCGAGCGCGCCGTCCACCTGCGCCGTCGACACCGCGCACACCGGGCAGAGCTCCTGGGTAAGGATGAGATCGGGGGCAAGCTCTCGGAGATGCTCCGCATCCAGCGTGTACAGGCTCGCGCCGTCGGCCAGCTGCGCGGACACCGCGCGGTCGACCGCCGCGGCGTCGAGACCGGCGGCGAGCGCGCCGCCGGTCAACGTCGGTAGCTCGCGCGCCGCCGGTGGGTAGTCGCACTCGTGGCTCACCGCCACCAGCAGCTCACCGGCGCCGAGGGCGAACACGATCTCGGTCGCGTTGGGGACCAGGGAGACGACGCGCATCGAGCGCATCGTAGCGTGGTCTACTTGCTGGTCTATGGCCTCTGGACACCCCTCCGATCCCACTGACCCCACCACCACGGACCTGACCACCACGGACTCACCCGACGGCGAGGTGTCGGCCGCCGGGTCCCACGGCCCGGCGAACCGCCTGGCCCACGAGAGCAGTCCCTACCTGCTGCTCCATGCCCACAACCCCGTCGACTGGTACCCCTGGGGCGCCGAGGCGATCGCCCGCGCTCGCGCCGAGGACAAGCCGCTGTTCGTCTCCGTCGGCTACGCCACCTGCTACTGGTGTCACGTCATGGAGCGCGAGTCCTTTGCCAATCCCGAAATCGCCGCCCTGATGAATCGCGCCTTCGTCAACGTCAAGGTGGACCGCGAGGAGCGGCCCGACGTCGACGAGATCTACATGGCTGCCACCCAGATCCTCACCAGCCAGGGCGGCTGGCCCAACTCCGTGTTCCTCACGCCTGACCTGCGTCCCTTCTACGCCGGCACCTACTTCCCTCCCGTCGACCGCCACGGTCGGCCCGGCTTCGGCACGCTCGTCATCGCCATCGCCGACGCCTGGGCCAACCGCCGCGACGACGTTCTGATGCAGGCCGAGGAGCTCGCCGAGGTCATCGGTCGCTACCTCGAACAGAGCGGCGGGCCCGACGGCCACGATCATGGCGATCATGTCCACGACGGCCACGCGCACGAGCACGGGCCCGGCTGCGGGCACGACCATGGGCATGGCGAGGGGGATGGCGGGCACGACCATGACCATGGTCACACCCACGCGCCGTCCGCCCTGCCGACCGCGCCGCCCAGCCCCGAGGTCGCCCGCCTCGCCCGCGACCGCTCCCTCGAGCTCCTGGGACGGCGCTTCGACCCGACCTGGGGTGGCTTCGGCATCGCGCCCAAGTTCCCGACGGCGTCCAACCTCTTCCTCCTGCTCGACTCCGGCCAGGCGGGCCTCACCTCGCCGATGCTCCAGACCACTCTCGACCGCATGCTCCGTGGCGGCATCTACGACCAGCTCGCCGGCGGCTTCCATCGCTATTCGACCGACCGCGAGTGGCGCGTTCCCCACTTCGAGAAGATGCTCTACGACCAGGGCCTCCTGCTCGAGGTCTACGCCCGCTACCACGCCGCCACCGGCGACCTCGAGGCGGCGCGCGTCGTCCGCGAGACGGCGCAGTTCCTCGCCGCCGAGATGACGTCGCCCGAGGGTGCGTTGTGGAGCGCCATCGACGCCGAGGTCGACGGTCACGAGGGGGCCTTCCACGTCTGGACTCGCCAGCAGCTCGCCACCGTGCTCCCCGCCGAGGACTTCGCCTTCGCCGCGCCGCTCCTCGGCTTCGACGGCGCGCCCTTCTTCGAGCCCCATCAGCCGGGCGGTGGCGCCTACGTCCTCCATCTGCCGGCACCTCTGGCCGAAGAGGCCAGCCGTCGGCGGACCAGCGGGGAAGCCCTGCTCGCCGAGTTCGCCCCGCTGCGCGCGCGCCTGCTCGCCGCGCGCGCCGCCCGCAAGCACCCCGCCACCGACGACAAGGTCCTCACCGACTGGAACGGTCTCGCCATCGCCGGCCTGGCCATCGCCGGCAAGGCGCTCGCCGCCCCGGAGCTCGTCGCTCAGGCGGCAAGAGCCGCCGACTTCGTCCTCACCCACCTCCGCGCCGCCGACGGCACCCTCCTGCACACCTGGCGCGCCGTGGGGCGGCCTCATGCCAAGATCCCGGCCTTCCTCGGCGACTACGCGTTCCTGCTGCACGGTCTGCTCGCCCTCGACGCCGCGGAAAGCGGGGGGGCGTCGTCCGTTGCGCCAAGCGAGGCCGCTGCCCATTCACCCGTCATCCCGAGCGGAGCGCCGGCATCCGCCGGCGCGCAGTCGAGGGATCTCGACCTTCCGGCTGCCATCCACCGTCGCTCCAGTCGCTGGCTCACCGCCGCCGGCGATCTCGCCCGCGAGATGCTCCGCCGCCTCACCGACGACCGCGGCGGCCTCTACCTCGCCGCTGCGAGCCCCGACCTCCTGGCCAGGAGCCGCGACTACCTCGACGGGGCCCTGCCCTCCTCCTACGGCACCGCCGTGCTCGCGCTGCTGACCCTCGCCGAACGGACCGCCGACCCCGTCTTCCTGACCGCGGCGCACCGCGCCCTCACGGTCGCCGGCCGCCAGGTCGAGACCCAGCCCGAGGGCTGTCGCACCCTGGTCCGCGCCCTCGTCCGCTACCACCAGGTGGCTGCTGCCGCAGCGCCGGAGGCGACCACACCGACTGCTGTCATCCATCGGGATCTCGGCGCTCTGCTCGGGCGCCCCGTCGGCGGCCCGCCGTCGCCGGCGGCGGTGCTGACCGCTGCCGTTGACCTGGCGGCCAGCGCGCCCGGCACGGACTGGCGGGTGTTCAGCCTGCACGTGGCCGTCGCCCCCGGCTGGCACGTCTACGCGCCGACGGTGGGGGAGGCCGCGGCGGTCGTCGCCCCGATCACGATCATCGGCCAGGGGTGCTCCGTCCGCAGCCTGGTGATGCCCGTGGCCACCGCACTCCCCGACGCCGAGCCCCCGGTCGACGTCTACGCGGGAGGGTTTACCATGACCGGCGAGCTCGCGGTGGACACCGCGCCGGCGACCCTCCGCATCCGCTACCAGGCCTGCGACGACCACCGCTGTCTCGCCCCGGCCGAGGTCGTCGTCCCGATCGATTAGGCTGGACTCACTGTCCAGCGCTCTTCGAGGAGCCGCCATGACGCCGAGCCGCATCCTGCTGAACCTGATCGTTGTCGGCGCGCTGGTCGCCGCCGTCGTCGGCCTGACCCGCGGTGTGGGCAAGCAGAAGCCGGGTGATCCCACCGACCTGGAGACCTCTGCGGGAAGCGCGCCGGCCCCGGGCGACACGCCCGGCTTCGACCCCTACGCCAAGATCCTGGCGGGGAACGACCAGCAGGGGGCGGAGGCTCGTGCCCTCGCCCGGCCCTACGAGTCGAACGAGCCGGACCCGCCTTCCCCCGACTTTCCAGGCTGGCCGGACTACGAGGCAGCCAAGGGGCTGATCTACAACGGCGACCTCGAGGGGGCGATCGTTCGCCTCGAGAGCGCCGTGCGGTTGACCTACGACTTCGGCGAGGGCTGGTACCAGCTCGGCGCGGCCCAAGCCAATCGAGCCGTCGAGCTGGTCAACTACGACGAAGGCCGTGCGCTCGGCCTGCTGCACGCGTCGATCGACAACAAGCGTCGGGCGCGCGACCTGCTCAACGCCGGATCTAGCCGCATCTGGACGGCCGACGAAAAAGCCCAGGCGCTGGCCGACGTCGAGGAAGGCCTGCGCGATGCCGACGAGCTGCTGGCGAACGACGCGCTGGCCCTCGCCGCGTTACGCATGTACGCCGAGAACCCGGGTCTGCGCAACGTCTGGTAGCTAGGGCCAGGCGGCGGGCTAGTCAATGGCGCCGCGGGTCAGTGGGGCAGGGCGGCCATCGCCTCCTTGGCCGCCGCCAGGAGCGCCGCCGCCGACACCGGGCTGCCCGTCGCTCCGCGCATCCAGGCATTCGGTGTCAGCCGACCCTGCCGGGCCGCCTGCTCGAAGCCCTTGCCGAAATCCGTGTCGTGCAGCTGCCGCGCGACCTGGAACGCAATCACGTGACCAATCGCATAGTCCGGCAGGTACAACCCGTAGACGATCATGTGCGAGTAGATCGCCAGGATCTCGCTGTCCTTGACTCCGAACACCGGCGCATACCAACGATTCCACACCGCGCGCGCGATCTCGAGCGTCGCCGTCCGCAGCTCGGCAGGGGTCGCCTGCGGGTGCGCATACAGCCAATTCCAGACGTCCATGTCGACCAACGACACGCCGCCGATTTCGTACGTCGCCCAGAGCGCGGCCAGGGTTTCGTTCCGGCGCGTCTCATCGTCCCGGTTGCCGAGCCCGAGCAGCTCGAGGTCACGCTCCTGGAAGGTAAATGCCAGCGCCTCCGTGAAGGCGTTGTTCGGCACCCCCGCCAGCCACCACTGATCGTTCGCGTGCAGCGAGAACACCTGCTCGACGTTGTGCCCGAGCTCGTGAACGGCGATGTTGTATCCCTTGTAGTCCATGCCGTCGGCGCCGACGTGCGTGCGCAGGTGCGCCTTGTCCTCGCGCCGCACCGCGCCCATCGCATGCCCCGCCCCGCGCGACGGATCCACCACGATGCGCGCCGCCAACCAGTCGGCCTTCTCATCTGCGAACCCCAGCCCGCGCAGAATACGCGGTAGATCCGCCTGCACCGCCGCCACCGTCGGATAGCGTTGCTTCGTCAGCGCGTCGAGCTCCGCCTCGCTGTGCGCGCCCCGCGACTTGAACCCGCTGTACCAGATGTCGAACGGCTCGAGCGGTCGCCCCAGGCGCTGCCTGATGATGCCGGCCAGCGCCTTGGCCTCGGGCGACCCCAAGACGCCCTCGAGCAGTGCCCGGACCTCCGCCTCCGGCATCTGACGGTCCCGCTCGAACCGTCGCTGCACGTACGTCGGCGCCTGCGGGTCGAACGCGTCGGCCTCGCGCACCGCCTGGAACACACTCAGCCACTTGGCGTAGCGCGTGTCCGGCTCGCGCGCGCCGAGATCGGTCGCGGCTGTGGGCACCACGCCGGGCTTGGCGGTCGCAACGTTGCGAACCGGATCCCACAGCACGCCCGCGCCGTCGATCGCCGCCTGCGGGATCTCCTGGCGAACGATCCGTTCCATCACCTTGGCGATCATCCGCTGCTTTTCGAGGCCCGCTTTCGCGTCCTTCTCCCCCGCGTCCTTCTTCCCATAGTGCGCCGCCAACTCGTCGCGCAGATTCCAGTGCGTGATCAGCCGCAGCCCGTCCGCGAACAGCTGCCGGCCGTCGCTCGTGCGCAGCCCGTCCATCCGCACGTAGTACCCCGCGATGTAGTTGTCGGCGGCGGTGAAGGCGGTGGCAATCCTCTGCAGCACCTCGGGCGGCGTGCGCGTCGCCAGTCGGTCCGTCATCCGCGTCGCGGCCCACGTCTGGCGGTCCCAGCCTGGGCTCTGCGTCAGCACCTCCGCCAGCGTCCGCACCGGAAAGTTCAACAGCACCGCGAACGCCGCCTTCGAGCGGAACAGGTCGTCGTCGACATGCGCCTGCAGATTCACCTCGGCCAGCAGCTCGTCGAACGGCGCCACCGGCCCGCGGTCCAGCTCCTGGGGTTCGAGCAGCAGCCGATGCAACTCGTGCAGGTGGCCGTCGACCTGCTCCATCACCGTCGCGAACCGCGCGAACGTCGCTGCCGGATCCACCTCGAAGTGCGCCAGGCAAAAGTCCTGAAATGCCTTGCCGTCGCCGTCGCTCGCCCACCAGCGGTCCGCCACCTGATCCACACCCTGGCGGATCCGCGCCTCCTGCCCGCTGCCCACCTTCTGCACCAGCGCCGCCACCGTCGCCTCGCGCTCCGCCGCGGCAATCGTCGTCGCGCCCGCCGCCGGCACGGCCCCCGTCAACGCCACCGCCAAGCCTACCTTCCAGATCCCATGCATGTCCGCTCCTCCGTCCGTCGAGTCTGCCACAAGGCCCTCGGGTGCAAGGTTAGCCGGCCGCTTTACGTCTGTGGGAGTGTGAGCGCCTCTCCCAACTCCCCTCGCCTCCTCGATCGCCTGCGTGACGAGCTCCGCTTGCGGCACTTCAGCCGCCGCACCGAGGAGGCCTACGTCTCCTGGGTGCGACGCTTCATCCTCTTCCACCAGCGGCGGCATCCCGCCGACCTCGGCCCCAACGAGGTTCACCAGTTCCTCACCCACCTGGCCGTCGAGGACGAGGTCTCCGCCTCCACCCAGAATCAGGCCCTCTCGGCCCTCCTCTTCCTCTACCGCACCCTCTTCACGCGCGACCTCGGCGACATGCACCCCGTCGTGCGTGCCCGCCGTCCGCGCCACCTTCCCGTCGTCCTCACCAGGGGCGAGGTCCGCGCCCTCCTCTCCCAGCTCTCCGGCGTCCATCGCCTCATTGCCACCCTCCTCTACGGCGCCGGCCTCCGCCTCCTCGAAGCCCTCCGCCTGCGTGTCCGCGACATCGACCTCGCCTACAACCAACTCCTCATCCGCGAGCCCAAGGGGGGCCGCGACCGCCGCACCATGCTCCCCTCCAGCCTGCGCGGCCTCCTCCGCAACCACCTTGCCGAGGTCTTCCAGCAACACCAGCGTGACCTCGAGCAAGGCCTCGGCCATGCCTACCTCCCGGAGGCTCTCGCCCGCAAGCTCGGTTCCTCCACCAACATCTGGGACTGGCAGTTCGTCTTCCCCTCCGCCGACCTCAGCCTCGACCCCAGGAGCGGCGCCCGCCGTCGCCAACACCTCGACGAACGCGCCATCCAGCGCGCCGTTCGTCTCGCCGCCCGCAAGGCCGGCATCATCAAGCGGCCCACCTGCCACACCCTCCGCCACTCCTTCGCCACCCACCTCCTCGAAGACGGCTACGACATCCGCACCGTCCAAGAGCTCCTCGGTCATCGCGACGTCAAGACCACCATGATCTACACCCACGTCCTCAACCGCGGCGGCTACGGTGTTCGCAGCCCCCTCGATGTTCTCGAGCCAAACTCCGACTGACTTGTCAGAATCCGCCGCCTAGCGGCACCTAACATCTGTAGAGGGGCCCCGGGGACTTCTGCTATACACTCCGGGTTACCGAATTCGCGTCCTGCCCGCCGGTGTGTACACCGAGAGGGGCGGAGCCCGTCCGGCTCCCACTCATCCACCGCCCCTGCGCACCTCCCAGCGCCCGATCCAACCTCCGTCACTTCGCTCCTATCAACAATCTGCAGAGGCACTTAGCCGCATTGACGGCCAGCTTGCGATGGCCTTCCTATGCCACCTGCCCTCGGTCTAGCCGTCCGCACTACAGTCTCCGCCACGCCGTTCGTCTCACCGACCGCTCGAGTCGCCCCATCCACCCGGGGAGCAGCGCTGTCGCGGTGGAACCCAAGTTCTGCCGTTGCAGTGGTTTTCCTGCGCCCAGGCCAGCCTCCGTCCGCGGCCGCGCTGGGGCGCGGCCGTTTGATCTAGGCTCGACATTCTGTCGCCGACTAGTAGGTAGTTCGGCGCGTTGCGCAAGCCCCAGTGGGGTGAACTCCTCAAAGAGTCGGTGTGGCGGCCCCGGCCTTCACAGTATTGAGCAGCCTGCCAGATGCCGCGTGGCGGGCGTGTGGAAGCATAGGAGGAGACGCAAGGTGAGCACCGAAGCCGTCCCAGTTGCCGGAGTTACAGTACCCTGGCTGACGCGAATCGCAATCCGTACGCTGTACCATTGGCAGACTCCTCGCGGCGAGAAGTTGAGCACCGTCTTGCAAGAACTGGACGCGGGCAACCTCGAGTCCATTGCGCGTGAAGCTGCACAAACAACGGGCTCACCATTCTGTGTGATCTCTCTAGCCTCTGGAGCGCCGGAGACGTTCTCCTCTCAGGAGCACTTCGTACCCGAGGGTCTGGGCTTCCCCTGGACCAAGCTGCCTCGTGGCGTGGGCACCTGCGATCGGGTCAATCAAGAGTTCTCGCGCTACGAAGAGGAGTGGATGAGGTATGGCTTGCTCGGCGCACTTCGTCCCTTCTACGTGGCAATGGGGAAGAATGATCCGCCCGCGTTCTATGCACCCACTCGGGCCGCAGCCAGTCTTGAGATGGTACAGGACCGGGATCAGTTGTTCCAGATTCTCATCACCACGCCGGAAGTGCAGAGTCTCCCGCCTTTGGTGGAAGGTCCGGGCACGCTCGAACTGAAGTACGAGGCCGGTGAGGCGAATCCCACCTTCGTCTCGCTGGCGGTCCACAAGGTGGCCATTTTGGCTCTTCTCCTCACGAATCCTGCACTCGCTGGCAGCGCAGCGCTGGATTCCATTCGGTCTTTCCTTACTAACCCGAGCGAGACGACATTCCGTCCGGTCTGGCAGGCCTTCGCTGCCGGAGTTGAGCCCGGCGTAAACTTCGCCTTCGAGTACGAGTTGGCGGCGCAGGAGCTGCCGACTGCCGGCGCCCGCAATCCGGCGAAGCTTCTGAGGTTGGCGGTTACAATTCGTGTGCATCACGTGCTCTACTGGCTGGTACTCGTCGGGGAGCCAGCGCCCCCACCCGGAGAGCCAAGCTGGGAAATGAAGGAGTGGCAGCCGCTGGATTCGAAAGCACGTCGCAACTTCGCTCTGCGCTTCGCGTTCGATGCCGTCATCGAGGAGTCTAAGGAGTAGAGAGCGGGCCGCGCGCCGAACAATTCGCTGCAGGCGACAACACCCGCCGCCTTCACCTCGGCTCGCTTCGCTCGCGTTCGGTTCGGCTTGCGGGTGTTGCGCCTGAGCTCAATGCCGTTCGGCGGCGATCTACCCGCCAGAGACCTGAAAAAACCATGCTGAGTAGGTTCCTTACGTCTGCTCTAAGGTGGCTCCGAGGAGATCGCTGGGATGCTCGCGAAGAGGCGCGCAAGCAGAGCAGGCGAATAGTGGAATTGCGTGGTGATTTGCAGCCGCAGTTGTCGAAAGCGATCGCCGGCGAAGACATTCCCGAGATGCTCCGCCTATTGGAGAGTGGGCTCGACCCGAACGCCGCTGACAGGCAGGGCGAAACGCCGCTAATGTACGCGGCGTACCGAGACCGAACCGAGTCAGTGAGGGTGCTTCTCGGAGCCGGGGCTGAACCGAATCATCAGAGGCTCGATGGGAACACTGCGCTGCACCTGGCTGTGGATTCCGCCATTGACCGAGCAACCCAGGATGGCGAACCAATCGGTGAGGAGCAGTTGCGAACGATTCGACTCCTGCTTCGGGCGGGAGCAAGAGTCGACCTGAGGAAGACTCGAGGGCAGACGGCAGTCGATTGGGCAAGGGCTGCTGAGGTGCGCAGCGTTCTTCTGGGACCCTCGTGAGGGCGCAGTCCTCCGATCCGAGTGTCTCCATGATCCAGCATTCGGCCTGATCCTTCGCCTCAGCGAGCAGCATTGTGTTCGCGCAGGGGAGAGGCGTCAGCCTCAATTCCTCGCGGCTGCTGGCAGCGAGTAATGGCGGCGAACGAAGATTTGGCGCTTTGCGGGGTCCACGCACGCTGCGTGCCGTCAGGTGCTCTCACTGATTTCACAGGGAGTCTGCGCGGAATCTGTCATTAACCTTGCGAGCGCCCCGCCGAACACTTCGCTGCAGGCGACAACACCCGCCGCCTTCACCTCGGTCTCGCTTCGCTCGCCCTCGGTTCGGCTTGCGGGTGTTGCGCCTGAGCTCAATGCCGTTCGGCGGTGCTTTCGTAGAGCTGGAACGGGAAGCCAACTCGGTTCTGTTACAGGAGAGAGTTGCATATGACCACGCGAGGTGAGTCCTTTCGCGACGCCTGCGTCAGCATCCGCAAGCCCGGCCAGGGTTCCCGCGGCTCGGGCTTCCTCATCACCCAGAGGCATGTCTTCACGGCCTCACACTTGGTGCGCCCCCTGGATGGGGAGTTTGAGGTGGTGCTGTCGACCGGTGAAACCGTGCCGAGCAGGTTGCTCGCCCTCGATGAGGCCATCGGCTGCGCGGTGCTAGAGACGGCGGCGGCCGTTGAAGACGTCACGCCTATTCCGGTGGGCTTTGATGTGGCTCCTGGCGATACCGGGACCCTAACGGGCTATTCGGAGAGCCTCGGGAAGGGCACGTCGTCCCTGTCGTTTCAAGTGTCCATTCAGGATGTGCTTCGTGATGCAAAGTTGCCGACTGGCCAGGCTCTCGTGGTTCTACCTCCGCCACAGTTGGGACCAGGGTTCTTCCGCGGCTTCTCGGGGGCGCCGCTGCTGGTGGCCTCGAGGGTCGTTGGTGTCCTATGGGGCCAGCTCAACAGCCACGATGCAGCGATCCTCCTCTGCATAAGGATCCAGGACGCCCTGAGGCTACTTCCCGCGGAGGTTCTACCCCGCCTGTCTCCGCCGGAACCTGAAAAGCAGGCTGGAGAGCCGGCTACCAAGGGCTCGACCGTGCTGTGCTTGTCGGCTCTCGACGAGGAACTTGACTACCTCTACGACATGCCCCTGAACTGGAGTGCGGTGCATCTACGGACGGATGGCTTGTCCTTTCGTCGGGGTGAACTGCATGCCGACGTGGCCATAATTGCGGCGAGCGCCAGAGGGATGGGCCTCGTAGCGACAGCCGTGCTCGCAGCGAAAGCCATGAAAGAGTGGTCGCCGACGGTAGCGATGATGATCGGGATCTGCGGCGGGCGCAAGGAGAAGGGCGTCAGCATCGGCGATATCGTCGCTCCTGATCAATGCTTCCACTACCAGTTTGGTGCCTTTCGCGACGGGAGAATCCAGCGCGAGCTGCGCTCGGAGAACACGGAGGGTCAGATCATCGACCTCATCGACCATATGAGGCGAACTCAAGTCCTCGCTGAAATTCAGCGAACACTTCCGCTAGGATTCAAGTCACCCAAGACCATCTTGCAGTGCCATGTTGCACCCATGGCCAGCGCGGACCTAGTGGTGAAGGACACACAAAAGTTCGATGAGGCAATCGAGGCAGACCGGAAGACCTTGGCAGTCGACATGGAGAGCTACGCCTTTCTCCGCGCGGCTAAACTAACGGCAGTACGCTGGGCTTTCGTAAGCAAGGGTGTTACCGACTTCGCGGATGCGGTGAAGGATGATGAGTATCGGGAGTACGCAAAGTACGTGTCGACTCACTTCGCGGTCCGTCTGGCGCGCGCGTTGGTGGCTGGGCTCGCAACCTAAGCCATCGCGGATCCCGTACCGCCGCCGAACAATTCGCTGCAGGAGACAGCACCCGCCGCCTTCACCTCGGCTCGCTGCGCTCGCTCTCGGTTCGGCTTGCAGCTGCTGCTCCTGAGCTCAATGCCGTTGGGCGGGTTGCCGTTTGCGTTCGTAACGTCGGCACCGGTCTTGTGGTTGGCGCCAAGTCTGGCCATGCGTCGCGGCGTCTGCGAGCCCTCGGCTTTGGGCGGTCGCGCTGCAGGGAGCGGGCGTCTGGCAAGCGCTCATCCGTCACGCTGGCGGCGGGG
>CXWL01112330.1_pt1 | contig 24747 bp, 25 predicted proteins | sample 590931 | NCBI WGS metagenome assembly CXWL01 (sample SAMEA3498368, study PRJEB10139) | groundwater metagenome | biome: water well; material: biofilm material | place: Germany | collected 2015-04-27
CCGAAGATCAGGAGGAACAGCGGAATGAGCGCGGACGACGGCGTCGAGCGGAAGAAGTCGATCAGGAACTCGACGCTCCGGTACGCCTTCTCGTTGCTCCCGAGCAGCACGCCCAGCGGCACGCCGACCACCGCCGCGATGACAAAGGCCTGCAGCGTGCGCCACACCGTCATCGCAAAGTCGGTGAGCAGCGGCCCGCCCGCGAGCCCCGTGATCAGCGCGGCGATGGTGTCGGCCGGCGAGGGCAGCAGGATGGGCTTGATGAAACCGAGGCGCACCACCAGGTCCCATGCGATGAAGAGCACCACGGGACCGATGAAAGGCAGCAACCGGTCGCGCAGCGGCGGCTTCGGTGCGGCAGCGTTGAGGCTGGACGGCGGTGTCCACGGCGCGGCCGTGGTCGTGCTTGCGTCGGCCATGGTCAGGCCTTGTAGAGAAGTGCGTCCACCGGCACCTTCTTGTCGAAGATGCCTTTCTCGGTGAACAGGTCGTAGAACTTCTGGAAGTACGCGACGTCGCTCGGCTTGAACTCGTTGTAGAGCATGTACGAGGCGAGCGGCACTTCGGCCGTGAGCTTGCCTTCGATGGCGGTGTAGCCCTTCATGTGCTGGCGCGCGTCGTCGGGCTTGGTGCGCACCAGTTCGACGCCGCGGGCGTAGGCGGCGATGTACTTCTTCGCGACCTCGGGGTTCTTCTTGATGAACTCGGTGGTGAGGCTGGCGGCACCGCCGTGCCAGGGCGCCATCGGGTCGCCGAGGATGTACCTGGCGACCACGCCCGCTTCGATCACTCGCGTGGTGCCGTTCATGCGGCCGATGGTGCCGGTAGGCTCCAGCGTGTAGCAGGCATCGACCTGGCCCGCAACGAGCGCGGCCACATGCTGGCCGATGGGCAGCTCGCTCACCACCGCGCCCTTGGCGCCGGCGCGCTCCAGCATGGTCTTGCACAACGTGACGTTCTGGATGCCGGGGCCCGAAGCGACCTTCTTGCCGGCCAGTTCGGCCACGGTCTTGACGGGGCTGTCTTTCGCGACGATGAACTCGTCGAGCACGAACTTCGCGTTGCTCGGGTTGGTGCAGAAGATCTTGAAGAGGCCCGGCTGCGCGATCTCGCCGATCGCGAGGTTGGCCGAGCCGGTGCCGTTGGCGCTGCCGTCGCAGCGGCCCGCGAGCATGCCTTCCATGATCTGTTGCGCGGCGGCGAACTTGAGCGGCTCCACGTCGAGCCCCGCTTCCTTGAAATAGCCGCGATCCACCGCCACGAAGAACGGCAGGCCGGCGGCCACGGGCCAGTAGCCGATGCGCAGCTTGGGCGCGGCCTGTGCACGCACGATGGCGGGCGCGGCCAGCACGACCAGACTCGCTGCACTGGCTTGCAGCAACTGCCGGCGTGAGGAGGAAGATTTGTCGAAGGTGCTCATCGGGACTCCTGGATCAGTCGGTCAGTCGATCAATTGGCAAGGGCAGCGGCACGGCTGGCGACATAGGCGCGCCAGCCGCCGTGATGGGTCACGTCCTGTGCGCCAGCCAGTGCGTGGCCCTCGCAGATGAAGCCGTGGACCCAACTGCCGTCGGCCAGCTCGACGCTGCCGAGACCGAGCGGAGGCGGGATCAGCGCGAGGAAGCCGCCGACCTGCGCGATGGGCACGTCCCACACTTCGAGCGCGATGGCGGCGCCACCTTCCGCGCTACGTTGCAGTCCAGGCTTGGGCGGCGTGGTGCCGGGCAACGCGAAGAGGCGGTAGGCAGCCGATGTGGTCGTGGCGTGCAGCAGCGTGGCGCCGCGCTCGGTGAGCTGGCCGTTGAGCGGCATGCCCGACAGATGCGCGCCGACCACGGCGATGGCGAGCGTCTGCGGCGCCGGCGCCATGAGGCCCGGCACGGGGCGCGGNNTGCGAGATCGCTGCCGCTCGGGCCGATCAGCGTGATGCCGAACGGCAGACCATCGGCCCGCAGGCTGCTCGGCACCGAGAGCGCGGCGTAGTCGAGCAGGTTGACGAAGTTGGTGTACGCGCCGAGGTTGCGGTTGAGCACGACCGGGTCGGCGCGCATGGCTTCGCGCGTGTAGTGCGTGGGTGCGGTGGGCACCAGGAGCACGTCGATGTCGCGCCACATCGGCTCGACCTGTTGCGCGATGGCGCGCAGGCGGGTCTGCGCGTCGAACACGTCGGCTGCCGAATAGCCTTTTCCGCTCGCGAGGATGCTGCGCACCGGTTCGATCACCGCGTCGGCATGCGCGTCGAAGAACTCGCGCACTGCCGCGTAGCGCTCGGCGACGAGTGCGCTTTCATAGAGCAGCGCGGCGGCCTCGGCGAGCGGCGCGTAGGGAATGGTGACGGCCGAGCCGCCCAGTGCCACGAGCCTGGCCTGCGCATCGTGGAAGGCTTCTTCGGCCGCCGTGTCCCCGAAGAAGCTCAGCGTGTCGGGCACGCCGAACTTGAAGCGTGCGGGCAGCGGCTTGCGGTGCATCGCGAGGTCGCGCGAATACGGATCGCGCGGGTCGTGGCCGGAGGCAGCCAGCATCACGTCGACGGCCAGCGCCACGGTGCGCGCGAAGATGGAAACGCAGTCCGCGCTCTGCGCCGCGGGCACCACGCCGAAGGTGCTGAGCAGCCCGCGCGAAGGCTTGAGGCCGACGATGTTGTTGAGCCCCGCAGGCACGCGGCCAGAGCCGGCAGTGTCGGTGCCGAGGGCGAAATCGACCTCGCCCGCAGCCACCACGTACGCCGAACCGGAGCTGGAGCCGCCGGAAACGTAGCGCACATCGAAGGCGTTGGGCACCTCGCCATACGGTGAGCGCGTGCCGTTCAGGCCGCAGGCGAACTGGTCGAGGTTGGTCTTGCCGGCCAGCGATGCACCGGCTTCGAGCAGCCGCTGCACCACGGCCGCGTGTGCCGTCGGCCGGCGGTCGAAGGCCGGGCAGGCAGCGGTTGTGGGCACGCCTGCGACGTCGATGTTGTCCTTGACCGCGAAGCGCAGCCCGGCGAGCGGCAGGGTCACGCCGGGGGTGTCGGCGGTTTCGGCACCGGCCATGGGCGTCGGGAATTTCGCGATCCAGGCAGCGGCGGTCAGCGGGTCGAATTCATGCACCATCATCAGGCATCCAAACTTGTGTACAAGTCGAGATGCAAGCAATGTGCCAACTGGAATGACGGCTGAGCTGAAGACCGGGTTTGGGAGATTTGCTCCCTCTCCCCTCGGGGAGGGGGTTGGGGTGAGGGTGAGGTGCCGCCGATGAGGCGCAACTCTTATATGAAGGTCGCTGCCCTCACCCCCGGCCTCTCCCGGAGGGAGAGGTAGTCATGCAGAGAGGCCGGCCTCAGCTGCGCTTGGCGTTCCGGTAGAGGCTCTCCACCTTCGGGATGTTCGCTTCGAGCTTCGCGATCCGGTCCGTCCCGCTCGGGTGCGTCGAGAGAAAGCTCAGCCCGCCCTGGTTCTTCGAGGCGGTCGCCATCTTGTTCCATAGCGACACCGAGGCTTTCGGGTCATAGCCCGCGCGCGCCGCGAGTTCGAGCCCCACGAGGTCCGCCTCGGTCTCGTCGCTGCGGCTGAACTTGAGCGTGATGAGCTGCGTACCGGCGCGCGCCGCGATGTCGCCCACTTGCCCGAGGCCCAGCAGCTGCGCGCCGATCGACAGCGCCGCACCAGTGCCGGCGCTCTTGGCCATGCGGGCGCGGGCGTGTTCGCGCAGCGCATGGGCCATCTCGTGGCCCATCACCATCGCGACCTCGTCGTCGCTCAGCTTGAGCTGCTCGAGGATGCCGGTGAAGAAGGCGATCTTGCCGCCGGGCATGCAGAAGGCGTTGATCTGCTTGCTGCCGATCAGGTTGACCTCCCACTTCCATTCGCGCGCCCGCGTGTTCCAGGGCGTGGCGAAGGGAATGAGCCGCTGCGCGATGGCACGCAGCCGCTGCAGTTGCGCGTTGTTGTCGCCGGCGAGCGCGTTCTTGGCACGGGCCTGCGCGAGCAACTGGCCGTACTGCTGGACGCCGGCCGCCTCGATCTTGTCTGCCGGCACGAGGTTGCGCGCCACCGAGGCATTGCCGACGTTGACCTGCGCGAAGGCGGGACCGCCGAGCGCCGCGGTGGCCGCACCGGCCGCGGCCAGCAGGAAGGCTCTTCGCGGCTGCCAGGGCGAGGCCGGGGAAGCGGCCGAGGCGGCGGAAATGGGGCGTTCGCATCGTGTGCACATAGGGGGCGGATCATAGGAACAAATGAAGACAAACGGGCCGGCCGATTCTCGCGGCGGCTCATGGACAATCCGGGGCTCATGTCCGCTCCGCCGCTCGAAACCCCCACCGCCCCCTCACCGTCCTGGCGCGACACGCTGAAGGTCTACCTCGAGCCGGCCACGCTGCGCATGCTGGCGCTGGGCTTCTCGGCCGGGCTGCCGCTGCTGCTGGTGCTGGGCACGCTGAGCTTTCGCCTGCGCGAAGCAGGCATCGACCGCACCACCATCGGCTACCTGAGCTGGGTGGGCCTGGCCTACGGCTTCAAGTGGGTCTGGGCGCCGCTGGTCGACCGGATGCCGCTGCCGCCGCTCACCACGCTGCTCGGGCGGCGCCGCGGCTGGCTGCTGCTGGCGCAGGCGCTGGTGATCGTGGGGCTGGTCGGCATGGCAATGAACGATCCGCGCCACGGCCTCGCCCCGCTGGTCTGGTGCGCGCTGCTGGTGGCCTTCGGCTCGGCCACGCAGGACATCGCGCTGGACGCCTTCCGCATCGAATCGGCAGAAACGCGCAAGCAGGCCGCGCTCGCCGCCGCGTATCAAACGGGCTACCGGCTCGCGATGATCTGGGCCGGCGCCGGTGTGCTGTGGGTCGCGGCCTGGGCCGAGGTGGCGCCCGCCGTCGCAGCGACCGGCGCGGCGGCCTACCAGAACGGCGCCTGGAAAACCGCCTACCTCGTGATGGCCGCCTCGATGGGCGTCGGCGTGCTCACGGTGCTGCTGTCGCCCGAGCCGGTGCGGCTCGTGCTGCCCAAGGCGAAGAACGCGGCCGAGTGGCTGCAGAACGTGCTGATCGACCCCTTCGCCGATTTCATCCGCCGCTACAAGTGGCAGGCCGCGCTGATCCTCGCGCTGATCGCCATCTACCGCATCAGCGACGTGGTGATGGGCATCATGGCCAATCCGTTCTACGTGGACATGGGCTTCACCAAGGACGAGGTGGCCACGGTCAGCAAGATCTACGGCGTGATCATGACGCTGGCGGGCGCCTTCGTGGGCGGCGTGCTGTCGATGCGCCTGGGCGTCATGCGCGTGCTGATGCTGGGCGCGGTGCTCAGCGCCGCGAGCAATCTGCTGTTCGCCTGGCTGGCCTCGCGCGGGCACGACCTCACGGCGCTCATCGCGGTGGTCTCGGCCGACAACCTGGCCGGCGGCATCGCCTCGGCGGCCTTCATCGCCTATCTGTCGAGCCTGACGAACATCAGCTACTCGGCCACGCAATACGCCCTGTTCAGTTCGCTGATGCTGCTGCTGCCCAAGTTCATTGCCGGCTACTCGGGCGCCTTCGTCGATGCCTACGGCTACAGCCAGTTCTTCACCGCCACCGCGCTGCTGGGCGTGCCCGTGCTGCTGCTGGTCGCGCTGGCCTCGCGCCTCACGACGACCACAAGCGCCGCAGACCGTCAATAGGGCCGTGGCCCTAGGCTGCACTTATGGGAAACAGCCGACGCGGGCCCGGGCGCTCTGCTGGTAGGCTGCGTGACATTCATTGCCTGAAAATTACGCCTGTCGTCACACCGACGTTCTTTCGCTTGTCGCAGCTCCAAGAATCATCGTGCTCTCCCGTATTTCCCCTCTACAGATCAGCGCCTACACGGCCACCTCGGCCGTCGGTGTCGGCAAGGCGCCGCTGGCCGAAGCGCTCGAAAACTCGCGCAGCGGCTTGCGTGCCAACGACTTCGGCGATGCGCCCCTGCCCACGTGGATCGGCCGCGTCGAAGGGCTCGAAGACGTTCGCCTGCCCGAGCCGCTTGCCTCGTGGGACTGCCGCAACAACCGGCTCGCCTGGCTGGGCCTGCAGGCCGATGGTTTTCTCGAAGCGGTGGCCGCCGCGCGCGAGAAGTACGGCGCCTCGCGCGTCGCGCTGATCCTGGGCACCTCGACCTCCAGCATCGGCGAGACCGAGCTGGCCTACACCCAGCTCGACGGGAACGGCATGTTCCCGCCCGACCAGCGCCGCGCCGCGGTGCACACCCCCCATTCGCTCGCCATGTTCGTGCAGCAGGTGCTCGGCCTCGAAGGCCCGAGCGAGACGATCTCGACCGCCTGTTCGTCAAGCGCCAAGGTATTCGCCTCGGCCGAGCGGCTGATCCGCCTCGGCCTGGCCGATGCGGCGGTGGTCGGCGGCGTGGACACCCTCTGCGGCAGCGTGCTGTTCGGCTTCAATTCGCTGGAGCTGGTGTCGACGGAGCCCTGCCGTCCGTTCGATGCCGGCCGCAACGGCATCAGCCTGGGCGAAGCGGCTGGCTTCGCGCTGGTCGAGCGGGTGCAAAGCGGGGCCGATGCGGCACCGCTGCACCTCCTGGGCTACGGCGAGGCGAGCGACGCCCACCACATGTCGACGCCGCATCCCGAGGGCCTGGGCGCCGAGCGCGCGCTCGACGAGGCGCTGTTGCGCGCGGGCCTTCCGCCCGAGGCGATCGACTACATCAACATGCACGGCACCGCGAGCCAGAAGAACGACGAGGTCGAAGGCGCCCTGGTGGCGCGCCGCTTCCCGGCCACCACACATGCGAGTTCGACCAAGGGCTTCATGGGCCACACGCTGGGCGCGGCGGGCATCGTCGAAGCGGTGATCAGCTTGCTGGCCATCGAACGCGGCCTGAAGCCGGGCACCGTGGGCACCCGCACGATCGACGAGGGCTTCGGCCCGCAGATCCGGCTCGCACCCGAACACGGCGAGGTGCGTTACGCGCTCTCCAACTCCTTCGGCTTCGGCGGCAACAACTGCTCGCTCGTGTTCGGCAAGGCGGACGCCGCATGAGCACGACAGCGACGCCCCCGATGCCCCCCACCCTCTACATCGAAGGCCCGGCCTTCTGGACGCCGACCCTCCCCGGCTGGGACGCCGCGCGCGCGGCCTTCCGCGGCGAAGGTGCGCTGGCCGATCCGCCGGCCAAGCGGCCCTCGCCGCAGGTGCTGGCCCCAGCCGAGCGCCGCCGTGCGCCCGACACCGTGGCGCTGGCGCTCGAAGTGGCGGCCGCCGCCATGGCCGCCTCGGGCCGCAACGCGGCCGACATGCCCTGCGTGTTCGCCTCGGCGCACGGCGACCTGTCGATCAACGACTACATGTGCGCCACGCTCGCGAGCGATCCTAAGATGCTTTCGCCCACCAAGTTCCACAACTCCGTGCACAACGCAGCCGTGGGGTACTGGACCATCGGCACGGGCTGCATGGCGGCGAGCAATGCGGTGTCGGCCTATGAAAGCAGCTTCGCCTCCGGCCTGCTCGAAGCGGCCGTGCAATGCGCGGCCGACCAGGAGCCGGTGCTGCTGGTGGGCTACGACACCCCCACCGTCGGCGCCCTGACGTCGGTGACCGACAGCCGCGGCATGCTCGCGGTGGCGATGGTGATCGCGCCCGTGCGCACCGAGCGCAGCGTGGCCGCGCTGCAGTGGTCGCTGGCCCCGCACGGTGCGGCGGGCGACGACGCGGCGGCCACCTACACACCGCTGCGATCGGAAGCCGCAAAGTCGCTGGTGGCCATCAACCCGATGGCGCAGGCGCTCGGCCTGTTCGAATCGCTGGCGCACGTCGAAGGCGGGGACGAACCGGCGTTCGGCCTGCAGCTCTCGCCCACCCTGTCACTCAGGCTGCAGCTGCGGCCTCCTCCGAAGGACTGAGACCATGACCGACACTGCGCTGGATTCGTTTGACGCAGTGATCATGGGAGGCGGTCTCGCCGGCCTCACACTGGCGATCCAGCTGAAGCAGCGCTTCGGCGACCTGAAGGTGCTGGTGCTGGAGCGCCGCACGCATCCGGTGCCGCACGCGGCCCACAAGGTGGGCGAATCGTCGGTCGAGATCGGAGCGCACTACTTCGACACGGTGCTCGGGCTCAAGGCGCACATGGACGAAGCGCAGCTGCGCAAGTTCGGCTTTCGCTTCTTCTTCAGCGAAGGCCGCAGCGACATCGACAACGTCACCGAGATCGGCGCGAGCCGCTACCTGGCGGTGCCCAGCTACCAGATCGACCGCGGCATCTTCGAGAACTTCCTGGCCGAGGAAGCCGTACGGCACGGCGTGCGCTTCGTCGACGGCGCGCTGGTGCGCCGCATCGAGCTGGCCGAAGACCCCGCGGCGCCCCACCGCATCGAATGGACGCGCGGCGAAGAATCCCACGCCACACAGGCGCGCTGGCTCATCGACGCCTGCGGCCGCGCCGGCATGCTCAAGCGCAAGCTCGGCCTTGCCGAGCCCAACGCGCACGACGTGAACGCGGTGTGGTTCCGCATCGGCGAGCGCATCGCCGTCGACGACTGGAGCGACAACGCCGAATGGCGCGAACGCTGCAACCCGCAGGCGCGCTGGCTCTCGACCAACCACTTCGTGGGCGCCGGCTACTGGGCCTGGCTGATTCCACTGGCCTCGGGCTCGCACTCGGTGGGCATCGTGGCCGACCCGGCGCTGCATCCGCTGGACACCATCGACACCTTCGACAAGGCGATGGCCTGGTTCGCCACCTACCAGCCGCGCCTGTACGAGGCGCTCGACGACAAGCGCCACCTGCTCCAGGACTTCGCGTTCCTCAAGCACTTCTCGCACGGCTGCAAGCAGGTGTTCTCGGGCGAGCGCTGGGCGATGACGGGCGAGGCGGGGCTTTTTCTCGACCCGTTCTATTCGCCCGGCAGCGACTTCATCGCGATCGCCAACACCTACATCACCGACCTCATTGCGCAGGACCGCGCGGGCCGCCCGCTGGAAGCTCGGGCCCAGCTCTACGACCAGATCTACCACTCGTTCTACGAGAGCACGCTCGCGCTCTACCAGGACCAGTACCCGCTCTTCGGCGACCCGGAGGTGCTGCCGGTGAAGGTGATCTGGGACTACGCGTACTACTGGGGCGTGCTCGCGCAGATCTTCTTCCAGCGGCGCCTGACCGACCTGCCGGCGCTCGGAAGCCTGAAGGACGAACTGCAGCACTGCCAGCGCCTGAATGTCGCGGTGCAGCGGCTGATGCGCGACTGGTCGGCGTCGAGCAACAAGAACAACCCGGCCGTGATGCTCGACCAGGCCGCGATGCCTTGGTTCGCCGAGCTCAACCGCAGCCTGAAGGACACGCTCGACGACGCCGGCTTCAAGGACCGCATCCGGGCTTCGACGGTCATGCTGCGGCAACTGGCGGGCGAAATCCTCGGGCGGGCGCGCACCGCCGATCCGGACGTGGAGGCCGGCGCCCTGCTGGCGCTTCTCGAAGAAAACCGTGGGAAAACACCCGCGGCGGCGGCCCGCGACGCTATGCTTTTCGCAGCACCTCCGGTTGACACCCACGCCTGAGGTTTACCCAACTTTACGGAGCGTTCAAGCCCGCTTGCTCCCTGTGGACGACCATGAAGCGCATGAGCACCCCCCAACTCCTGATGATCGAAGACGACGCCCGCCTGGCGCAGATGGTGGGCGAGTACCTGACGCAGTCGGGCTTCGCCTTCAACCACGCCGGTGACGGCGCGAGCGGCCTGGAGCAATTGCAGCAGCACGCCCCCGACCTCGTGATCCTCGACCTGATGCTGCCCGACACCGATGGCCTCGAAGTCTGCCGCCGCATCCGCGCGCTGCCCGGCCCGATCTCCAAGGTGTCGGTGCTGATGCTGACCGCCAAGGGCGATCCGATGGACCGCATCATCGGCCTGGAGATCGGCGCCGACGACTACCTGCCCAAGCCCTTCGAGCCGCGCGAGCTGNNGTGGCCGGCGCGCTGGCCGACCTCACCTCCTACCAGTTCGACCTGCTGGTCGCGATGGCCGAGCGCGCGGGCCGCGTGCTCACGCGCGACCAGATCATGGAAGCCGTGCGCGGCCGCGAGCTGGAGGCCTTCGACCGCTCGATCGACGTGCACATGGGCCGCATCCGCGCCGCGATAGAGGTCGATGCGAAGAACCCCAAGCGCATCCTCACCGTGCGCGGCGTGGGCTACGTCTTCGCCAAGCAGCAAGACTGACCGGGCAATGCTGCGCGGCCTCTACTCCCGCCACCTCTACGTCCGCATCTGGCTCGCGGTGGTGGGCGGTGTGGTCATCCTCACGCTGATGGCCAACTGGATCGTGCGCGAGGCCGCCGAGGCCGAGCGCGAGCGACTGGCGCCGGTGCCGCGCAACGTGGTCGTGCTCGACGCGCAGGACCGCACCATCGGCTCGGGCACCGCGCTGCGCGTGCCGGGCCAGGGACTGGAATTCGACGTGACGCTGAGTGACGGCAAGGCCATCACGCTGCGCGTGGCGCCGCGCGAGAGGCCCTCCGGCAGCGGCGGCTTCGCACCGTGGCGCACGCCCTTTGGCCTGGGCTGGATGATCGCGCTGGTGGGCGTGGCGGTGGCACTGGGCGTCTACCCCATCGTGCGGCGCATCACGCAGCGGCTGGAATCGCTGCAGCGCGGCGTGCAGCGATGGGGCGAGGGGGATCTGTCGGTGCGCGTGACCGAAGAAGGGCAAGACGAAGTGACTGATCTCTCCAAACGATTCAACGCGTCGGCCGAACGCATCGAACAGCTGGTGCGCTCGCACAAGTCGCTGCTGGCCAATGCATCGCACGAACTGCGCTCGCCGCTCACGCGCATCCGCATGAGCCTCGAACTGATGGGCGACCAGCCGAGCCCCAAGTCGCGCGAGGAAATCTCGCGCAACATCGGCGAGCTCGACCAGCTGATCGACGAGATCCTGCTCGCAAGCCGGCTGGATGCGAGCGAGGCCGACATGGGCACCATCGAGGCGGTCGACCTCACGGGTCTCGCCGCCGAGGAATGCTCGCAGGTGAATGCCGAGCTCGACCTGGCCGAGGGCACCGACAACGCGGCGCTCACGGTGCCGGGCGTGTCGCGCCTCTTGCGCCGCGCGATCCGCAACCTGCTGGAAAACGCCCGACGCTACGGCGCCGGCAGCATCAGCGTGGAACTGGGCAGCGCCAATGGCTTTGCCACNNTTCTACCGGCTGCCCGGCGCCAGCGAGCGCAATGGCGGCGTGGGCCTCGGGCTTGCACTGGTGAAGTCGATTGCCGAGCGGCACGGCGGTACGGTGCGCTGCGAAGACGCGCCGGAAGGCGGCGCGAGCTTCGTGATCCGGTTGCCGGTGGCTGCGACCGCGCACTGATCATTCCCCCTGAGGGCGAAGTCAGGTGGGCGCCATCAGGCCCACCCTAAAATCCCGCCCTTATGCAGAGATCGCACATCGTTCGGCCCGCGGCCATGTTCTGGGGGCTGGTGGTGTTCATGCCGGTCGGCGTCACCTACCTGTCGGCCATCCTGTTGCTGCTCGCGATGCTGGTTGCCGGCGGATACGCCGAACGCTTCGCTCGCCTGCGCGCCAATCCGCTGTGGTGGCCGGTGGTCGCCTACCTGGCCTGGACCCTTCTCGTGCTCGCCTTCGGGCCGCACTACCCGGAGACCGGCTCCAACCTCTTTCACGGCGTGCGCATCGGCCTCACGATCCTGATGGCGATGGCGCTCACGCGCGAAGAAGCGATCTGGGCGCTGCGCGGCTTCCTGCTGATCGCGGCGCTGAACATCCTGCTGATCGTTCTGCACTACGCCATCGGCTTTCCGGTCTGGTCGCCGCTGCGCGGGGTGGTCATGGAGGTGGGCAACAAGTCGATCAGCAACGCGCTGCTGTTCAGCGTGGTGGCCGCCACGGCCGCCGTGTGGGGCATTGCGCAGATCGCTGGTCACAAGCCGCTGCGCGCCATTCCGGCCTTCTTGCTGATGCTGGGGCTGGGCTTCGTGGTCGCACTGCCGCTGACCTCGCGCACCTCGGTGCTCGCGCTGCTGCTGGTGGTTCCGGTGGTGTGCATCCACCAGTGGCGCAGCCACCTGAAGATGCTGGTGAGCGCGCTGGTGCTGGGCACCGTGGTGCTCGGGGCCGGGCTTTACCAGTTGCCGCAGCTGCAGCAGAAGGTCGAGACCGGCGTACAGGAGATCGAAGACGCGCAGACCGGCGCCGTCTTCCATGGAAGCTGGATCATCCGCTACTACATGTACCGCGACACGGGCCGCATGATCGCCGACCGGCCGCTCACCGGCTGGGGCATCGGCGGCTGGACCAGCCAGTGGCACAAGCGCGGCCCGGCGCTGTTCGCGGACTCGAACATGCCGCACAACGACTTCCTCTGGGTGGGCGCGCAGGGCGGCCTGCCCGCGCTGCTGAGCCTGCTGGTCATCATGCTGGCGGCCGTGTGGCAGGCATGGAAACGCCCCGACATCGCAGGCCGCTATGCGTTGGCAGCAACGCTGATCGCGCTGATCGCATCGAGCGTGAACTCGGCCATGCGCGATGCGCAGATCGGCCTCGCGCTGCTGTGGATCGCGATGGTGTATCTGCGGCTTGCGCAGGAAAAGAATGACCCCGCGCCGTGGCGCGACCTGTGGCCGTGGCGGCGGCCGGACCTGAACACAAACCCGACGGCATGAAGACCATGCGACGCATCCTCGCCACCCTGCTTCTGGCCTGCGCCTTCGGTGCGCACGCGGCCCCCGCCGTCGTGCAGGGCCTCGTCCACGGCTCGGGCCCCGAGGCGCAACGCTTTCCCTGGGTGCGCACCGACGACGCCAANNGCCGCATGCTGTCGCTGCGCGTCGAAGGGGAAGGCTGCGGCGCGTATTGCGAAAGCTTCTCCGTCGGGCACGCGTTCGATGCGACGACCGGGCGCCATCTCTCGCCGGGCGACCTGTTCACCGCCGAGGGGCTTGCCGACATCGCGCGCAAGATCCAGGCGAACAACGCCGCCAGGCTGCGCAAGGAGATTGCCGCGCTGGGGAGCAAGGCGCGCAGCAAGGAGGAAGCGCGCGAAGACAAGATCGCGCTCTACACCGAGTGCCTGACGTCGCGCCAGGACCCGGTCTACCAGAAGATCGAGGGCATGCGCGGCATGGAGATCGATGCGAAGGGCGTGCTGTTCACGCAGGGCCGCTGCAGCAACCACGCGATGCGCGCGCTGGACGACCTCGATGTCTTCAGCACCCGCTTCACGCCCGCTCAGCTCGGGCCATGGCTCACGGCGTATGGCCGCGCGCTGCTGCTGGGCGAAGGCGCGGCGCCTGCACCGGCATCGCCGTTCGACCAGGTGTTGCACGGCAACATCGATGCGCGCCTGCCGGTGACCCTGCGGCTGGAGGCGCTGCGCAGCGACGGCTCTGTCGCCGCCACGTACTTCTACGACCGCTACCGCAAAGCGATCTCGGTGTTCGGCAAGTACCAGGACGGCGTGCTGCTGCTCGAGGAGTCCAGCGACACACGCCTGCGCCTCAGGCCCGATGGCGCCGGCCTGCGCGGCGAATGGATCAGCGGCCAGAAGACGTTGCCGATGGTGCTCGCGCCCTGACGTCCCGACTCAGACGTTCTTGTTTTTACGCCGGACCTCGGCCGCCGCGTGCTGCTTGCCGGCGAAGCCGACGAAGAACCAGATCACCAGCGCGTGCAGCACGCCGACGAACAGCAGCACCAGCATCGTCGGCCCGAGCGCAAGGACCGGTGTGCCGGAAAAAAGGCCGGCCGCCGCCGTCACCGCAGCCTGCATGGCCATGTCGATGACCAGCATGCCCACGATGGCGCGCTTCTTTTCGTCGGGCGTGAAGTAGCGGCCGTTCTTCTTGGCGAAGTCCATGCACACCCACGTCACCGCGGCGAGCAAGGCGGCCACGTTGCCGCTCGTGTGGGAACTGGCACCCGCCAGGTTCAGCACCACGGCGACAACGACCAGCAGGACCAGGTAGGCCGCTGCAAAGCGGCACAGGAGGCCCCGCAGCGTCACGTCAGTGGCGCGCCGAGACGGTTTCGCCGGCCTTCAGGCGATACACCGTGCCGCAATACGGGCACTTGGCTTCGCCGGTGCGCGCCACGTCCAGGTAGACCTTGGGGTGGCTGTTCCAGAGCTTCATGTCGGCCTTGGGGCTGGGGCAGAACACGCCGCCCTGATGGTTGAGCTCCTTGGCCAGGAGTTCGACGACTGCATTGGTAGACATGTGTTTTCTCAGACTTTCGTGAGCCAGTGGGCGTACTTGGGATTCTTGCCGTTCACGATGTCGAAGAAGGCNNATCGGCGTCACTTCGGCGGCGGTGCCGGTGAAGAAGGCTTCGTCGGAGATGTAGACCTCGTCGCGCGTGATGCGCTTCTGCACGAGTTCGATACCGAGGTCCTTGCAGATGTGCAGGATCGTGTTGCGCGTGATGCCGTTCAGGGCGCCGGCCGAGAGATCAGGCGTGTACACCACGCCGCCCTTGACCACGAAGATGTTCTCGCCCGCGCCTTCCGACACGAAGCCGCTCGCATCGAGCAGCAGCGCTTCGTCGTAGCCGTCGTCCAGCGCTTCCATGTTGGCCAGGATCGAGTTCGTGTAGTTGCTCACCGACTTGGCCTGCGTCATCGTGATGTTGACGTGGTGGCGGGTGTAGCTCGATGTTTTCACGCGGATGCCGCGGCGCATGCCTTCTTCGCCGAGGTAGGCGCCCCAGGACCAGGCCGCGACCATGGCGTGGATCTTGTTGCCCTTGGGGCTCACGCCNNCGCTCGGTGTGCTCGGCCAGACGGAAGATGGACGTGCCGCCGTCCGCCGTCTTGTAGGCGCGCACGCCCTCGAAGGCGCCGCACCCGTAGTGCAGCGTGTGGCTCAGCACGTGGATCTTGGCGTCGCGCCAGTCCACGAGTTCGCCGTCCATCCAGATCTTGCCGTCACGGTCGTCCAGCGAGGGGGGGATCGAGCTCATTTCCTGATTCCTTTGGGAGCGGTGTGGGGGTGCGACAGAGGGGGAAGTCGCAAAAGCTTTCGATTTTACGGCGGCGACCGGAACGGGGTGCCCGACAATGGTCGGTTGTGCAAACCAGTGGAAAAAGGGTTTCCGTGTCCGTATTCAAGAACGTCATCGTCTATCGCATCGAACCTGCCTGGTCCCAAACATTGGCCGAGGCGGAAGAGGGGCTGGGCAAGCACCGCTTCGAGCCCTGCGGCCCCTCGCAGGAAAAGTCCGCCGGCTGGGCCGAGCCCCGCGGCGAAGCCGGCGGGCCGCTGGTCGAATCCATCGATGGCCAATGGCTCGTCGAATACATGATCGAGAGCAAGCAGGTCCCCGGCTCCGTGGTGCGCCGCAAGCTCGACGAGCGCTGCGCGCAGATCGAGACCACCACCGGCCGCAAGCCCGGCAAGAAGGAAAAGAAGGAGCTCAAGGAAGACATCACCCTGGAGCTGCTGCCGATGGCCTTCACCCGCAGCGCGCGCGTGGCGGTGTGGATCGACAAGGCCGAGAACCGCCTGGTGATCAACAGCGGCAATGCCTCGCGCGCCGACGAAGTGGTCACCAGCCTGGTGAAGTCGCTCGACGGCTTTGCGGTGGCGCTGATCAACACGCAGATCGAGCCGGCCGCTGCCATGGCCAACTGGCTCTTGACGCAGGAGCCGCCGGCCGGCTTCACCATCGACCGTGAGTGCGAGCTGAAGGCCTCGGACGACTCGAAGGCCGTGGTGCGCTACGCCAAGCACCCGCTCGATATCGAGGAAGTGCAGAAGCACATCACCGACGGCAAGCGCCCGACGCGCCTGGCGCTCACCTGGGACGACCGCGTGTCGTTCGAACTCACGCACGGCATGCTGATCCGCAAGATCGTGTTCCTCGAGGGCACCGGCGACGGCGCGGCGGGCGGCAAGAAGGAAGACAACTACGACGCCGACGTGGCAATCGCGACCGGCGAACTCGGCCAGCTGGTACCGGCGTTGCTCGATGCGCTGGGCGGCGAGGCGGCGTTCGGTGCTGCACCGGCGGACGAAGCACCGAAGCCCGCCGCCAAGGCGGCATCGGCTCCCGCGACGCCGGCTGACGCCGTCGAGGAAGAAGACGCGCCGTTCTGATCGAAGATCAGGCGACCAGGTAGGTCTGCGCGAGGCGGACCCAGCACGCGGCGCCGAGCGGCAGCACCTGGTCGTTGAAGTCATAGCCGGGGTTGTGCACCATGCAGCCCCCGAACTCGCCCTCCCCGTTGCCGAGCAACACGTAGCAGCCCGGCAACTCGGCGAGCATCCAGGCGAAGTCCTCGCTGCCCGCAAAGCCCTTCGGCGCTTCGGTGACGACATGTTCCGCGCCGACGAGCTCGCAGCAGACCTGCGCCATCAACCGACACTCGGCCGCAGTGTTGACCACCGGCGGCACGAGCTGGCGGTAATCGATCTCCGCCTCCACGCCATGGGCCTGTGCGGTGAGGCTCACGATCTCGCGGATGCGCCGCTCGACCACCGCTCGCGTCTCGGGCCGTGCCGCACGCACGTTGAGACCGAGCGTCACCGATTGCGGAATCACGTTGTGCGTGGCGCCGCCGCGGATGAAGCCGACCGACACGACGGCCGTATCGCCCGGCGTCACGTTGCGCGCCACCACGGTCTGCAGGGCCGTGACCACCGCGGCCGCCGCGGGCACGGGATCGCGCGAGAGATGCGGCATGGCGCCATGCCCGCCNNAGCAGGATCGCGGTGTGGCCGTCGTGGCCGCAGGCATGCATACGGCCATGGGTCTTGCTCGCATACGGCAGCCCCGTGGCCTCGACGATGGGGAGCGCGTCCATGTCGGCGCGGATGCCCAGCCGCCGCGTGCCGCTGCCGACCTTGAGCTGCGCCACGATGCCGGTCTTGCCGATGCCCGTGTGCACCGCGTAGCCCCATTCGCGCAGCAGGTTGGCGACCAGCTCGCCGGTCGCGCCCACCTCGAAGCCGAGCTCGGGGTTGGCGTGGATCTGGCGGCGGATGTCGACGAAGGCCTGAGTGTCGACGTCGGCCTGCGGCAGCAATCGGGACAGGAGCCGGGTGGTCTGGAGACTGAGTTCTCGGGTCATGGATGGATGTAGTTGTCTGTTGTTCTTCGATGTTGCGGAGAGGAAATTTCAGTCGGCCCTGCGTGCGCGCAGGCTCACGAGCGCACAGATGCTCAACACGCCGCAGGCCATCATGTAGAAGGCCGGCGACATCGGGTTGCCGGTCGTCGCGAGCAGCCAGGTCACGATGAATTGCGAGGAGCCGCCGAACACCGTCACGCCGACGCTGTAGATCACCGAGATGCCGCTCGCGCGCACGCCGATCGGCAGCATCTCCAGCAGGATCAGGAACAGGGGCGTGGTGCCGAGGTTCACGATCGCCGTCAGCAGCACCGACAGGCACAACACCAGCGGCACGCTCGGGTAGTGGTTGATGAGCCAGAACGCCGGGTACACCGCCAGCACGCCGAGCGCCAGCGAGCCGATCACCAGTGGCTTGCGGTTCGGCAGCCTGTCGGCCAGGCGCCCCGAAAGCAGCGCCACCGCGAACATCGTGATGCCGGTGGCGCAGCCCGACAGCAGCGACAGCGACGGCGGCATGTGCAGCACGCGGATCATGTAGGTCGGCATGAAGAACACGACCAGGTACATGGCGGCCGTGCCCGCCGTGATGGAGAAGATGCCCTTGAGCACCGTGCCGCCGTGCTCGCGCAGCAACTGGCCCATGGGGCTGGATTCATGGCTGCGGGCCTGGTGCGTTTCCTCGAGGTTCGCGCGAATGTAGAGGCCCACCGGGGCGATCAGCAAGCCGAAAAGGAAGGGCAGGCGCCAGCCCCAGCTCTCGAGCGAGGCCTGCGGCAGCGCGGCGTACAGCGCGGCGCCGGTGAGCGCGCCCAGCACTGCCGCGATGCCCTGGCTCGCGAGCTGCCAGCTCACGCGAAAGCCGCGCCCCCGGATGCCGCCCGACTCCATCAGCATCGAGGTGGCGGCGCCCACCTCGCCGCCGAGCGAGAAGCCCTGCAGGAGGCGCCCCGCCAGGATCATCAGCGAGCCGAACACGCCGGCCGAGGCGTACGTGGGCGCGAGCGCGATGCACAGCGTGCCGGCCACCATGAGTCCGATGGTGAGCGTCAAGGCGGCCTTGCGCCCCTTGCGGTCGGCGTAGCTGCCGATGATCACGCCGCCCAGCGGCCGCATCACGAAGCCGATGCCGAAGGTGGCCACGGCCAGCAGCAGCGAACCGTACGGGCTGTCGGACGGGAAGAACAGCTTGCCGATCAGGAGCGCGAAGAAGCTGTAGACGGTGAAGTCGTACATCTCGAGCGCATTGCCCAGCGAGCAGGCGGCGATCAGGCGGAACTGGGTCTGCTTGCCCTTGGCCTGCACGGTCTCGGCAGGGGAAGACGGCGCAGCCGCCGCCGGGGGAATACCCCTCATCTGGCTTGCGGGCAAAGCGGCTTCACTCATCTAATCGACTCCACGAACAGAACAGCGGCGGAGTATTCAGGCAAAGCGCGCCAGCGCAGAATCACATATTTTCATGCTGATAACCAAATGGAATCTCCAAGGGATTCCACCGGGATCACGGAGGCACGATGAAGCTGCAACAACTGCGCGTTCTCCTGGCGGTCGCGCAGAACGGAAGCATCCATGAGGCGGCGCGCAGCCTGCACATCACGCAGCCGGCGCTGTCCAAGACGATCGCCGAACTGGAACGCGAACTCGGCGTGACGCTGATGCTGCGCACCACGCGCGGCGTGAACCTCACGGCCTATGGCACGGCGCTGGTCAAGCGCGCGAGCCTGGTCGAGCAGGAACTGCGGCATGCGCTCGAGGACATCGAGGCGATTCGCGGGCACGACGAGGCGCAGCTCAACATCGGCTTCACGGCAGTGGCCTCGGGCGGGCCGCTGCCCAATACGATGGCCTCGTTCAGGCAGCGCTTTCCCAACGTGGCGCTGCGCGCCTACGAGCAGCGGCCGCAGCAGCTCTTCGAAGGACTGCGCGAAGGCCGGCTCGACCTGGCGCTGGTCTCGACCTGCAACGGGCCGGGCACCAACGTCTTTCAGTGGGAGCCGCTGTTCTCGCTGTCGATGCATGTGGCGGTGCGCACCGGCCATCCACTGCGGCGGGTGCGCAAGCTCCGCACGCTGCTGGAGGCCGATTGGCTGGTGCTGGACCCCATCGACGAGCCCGGCAGCCCGCTGGTTTCGACGATGCGCGTGAATGGGCTGGAGATGCCCAAACGCATGGTGCAGAGCGCATCGAACCTGCTGGGCCTGCAGCTGGCCACGCAGACCGACCTCGTGAGCATGTGGTCGGACAGTGTGTTCCACGACGCGGGCGCGGTGCGGATGCAGCCCGGTCTGCTGGAACGCCTGCCGATCACCGACGAGGTGCCGGACTTCGACGTCTACCTGGTCTATCGCTCGGCCGACCTCATGACTCACATGTGCGCGGAGTTCGCCAAGGAAGTGCGCCACCACGCGAAGGTGAATCCGCTGTGGCGCCGGCCGCGCCGCAAGGCCGTTGCGGATTAGCTGGCCGGGGTTTCTTCTTCGGGCGTCTCGGGCCGCGTCATTTCCCAGCTCTGCAGCTTGCCGCCGTTGAACACGGCATCGACGTACGAGCCGCCCGTGTCGGTCCAGCGGTAGAGCTCGGGCTGCGTGTCCGCGGGCGAGCGCAGTTCGCCGAGTGCGCGCGTCATGGCGATGACATGCATCAGGGTCGCGCCCTGCTTGAGCTTGGCGTTGAGCATCACCGCGCTGGCCACGTAGCCCACCGGCCGGTCGGCAGCGCGCTTGAGCACCTGCATCGCGCGGTTGAAGTGCAGCAGCAGGAACATCACGATGACACCGCCGGTCAGTGCGACGCCGGCCCAGCCGTAGCTGCGCCACGCCAGGCCGAGAAGAACGATGCCGCCTACGGGCACCAGCAATTTCTGGAAATTCATGGCGCGCATTGTCGCCGCTCGATGCTTTGCGCCCTGTCGACGCATTCGAAAGTTCACATATCGACATGGGCGCAGCGGCGCTGTATCGGCCGTGGCTACCACCGGGCGCGAAAAACGGTACTCACCGCGAAATGCACATGCCACGGTGGCGCGAGGCGGCACATTTCACCGCACGGGCATCAACCCGGGCCACAGAAAAGCGTATGACCATTCCGCGTTCCGCCACCATCGTTCGTCTCACTCTCGCAGCCACGCTCACGGCCGCCGCACTCAGCGGTTGCTACGTGGTGCCCATCGCACAACCCGCACCCGCGGCGCCGCCTTCGCAGGCCTATGCCGTTGCACCGGGACCGATCGCGCAGAGCTTCAGTGCACGCCTGTATCCGTCGAACGCCGAAGCGGCGCGCTACGGAACCGTCGCAGGCACNNGTGCCGGTGTGGCAAATGCCAGCGGCAATCGCGGCGGCAACCTGAGTTGCCAGTACACGATGAACTCGGCCACGTTGGGCAGCGGCCAATGCGTGCTCAACAGCGGGCCGGCGTTCACGATGCACATCGGGGGATAGGGAGGGTGGCCCGGCGCGTCACTGACGCGCCGGGCATTTTTTTCCAAGAAGAATCAATCGAGGCGGCGGACCACGTCCATCGCCTCTTCGATGCGTTCGACGGGGTGGATGGTCAAGCCTTCGATCTCTTTCGAACCCTTGCGCGGTGCGTTGGCCTTGGGCACCACCGCGATGCTGAAGCCCAGCTTGGCGGCTTCGCGCAAACGCTCCTGCCCGCGCGGTGCGGGGCGCACTTCACCGGCGAGGCCCACTTCTCCGAATGCGATGAACCCCTTGGGCAGCGGCTTGCCCCGCAGGCTCGAGGTGATGGCCAGCATCACGGCCAGGTCGGCCGCGGGTTCGCTGATGCGCACCCCGCCCACCGCGTTCACGAACACGTCCTGGTCCATGCAGGCCACGCCCGCGTGGCGGTGCAGCACCGCGAGCAGCATCGCGAGGCGGTCGCGGTCCAGGCCCACCGAGAGTCGCCGCGGGCTCGGCCCGCCGTTGTCGACCAGCGCCTGGATTTCCACCAGCATCGGCCGCGTGCCTTCGAGCGTGACCAGCACCACGCTGCCGGGCACCGGCTCGGCGTGCTGGCTCAGGAAGATCGCGCTCGGATTCGCCACGCCCTTCAGGCCCCGCTCGGTCATCGCGAACACGCCGATCTCGTTCACGGCGCCGAAGCGGTTCTTGATGGCGCGCACGAGGCGAAAGCTCGAATGCGTGTCGCCTTCGAAATACAGCACCGTGTCGACCATGTGCTCGAGCACGCGCGGACCGGCGAGCGCGCCCTCTTTCGTGACGTGGCCCACAAGCACCACGGCCGTGCCGCTGGTCTTGGCAAAGCGCGTGAGGTGCGCGGCGCATTCGCGCACCTGCGCCACGGAGCCGGGCGCTGAAGTGAGCTGGTCTGAATACACCGTCTGGATCGAGTCGATCACCGCGATCGCGGGCCGCGTGGCGTCGAGCGTGGCGATGATNNTTACCGATGCCCGGGTCGCCACCGATGAGCGTCACGCCGCCCGACACGATGCCACCGCCCAATACGCGGTCGAGCTCGTCGATGCCGGTGGGCGTGCGTGCGATGTCGGTCGCCTCGATCTCCGAGAGCGTCGCCAGTTCGGAGACGCCAGCCAGCGGGGAGAACTGCGTGCCGAAGCGGTTGTTGGCCGGTGCGTTGCTGCCGGCCACCTGTTCAATCAATGTGTTCCACGCACCGCAGCTCGGGCATTTGCCGAGCCACTTGGGGCTGGTGCCGCCGCATTCACTGCAGACGAAAGTCGTTTTGTCCTTGGCCATCGGTCGAGTTTAGGTGTCCGCACAAACCCTGATGGCCGATGGCTTGGAAAGAAATCGCTATTCATTTAACATGTTAACTAATTTGATGATGAGGCCTCGTTCTTGAGCACCACCTTCACCCACCGCAATTTGCCGCGCCTGCTGCTGCAGGCCCGCGAAGCCGTGATGGCCCACACGCGGCCGAGCCTGCGCGAGCACGCGCTTTCCGACCAGCAATGGCGCGTGCTGCGCGTGCTCGGCGAGCATGGCGCAGTCGACACCGGCCGCGTCGCGCGCGAGGCCTTCATCCTCGGCCCGAGCCTCACCGGCGTGCTCGCGCGCATGGAGCGCGACAACCTCATCACGCGTGCCCGCGACCCGGCCGACCAGCGCCGCACTGTGGTCGAGGCCACGCCGCACGGGATGAAGCTCGTCAAGCGCCTGGGCACCAGCATCGAGGCGCACTACGACTGGATGGAAAAGTCGCTCGGCAAGGCCAAGCTCACGCAGCTCTACGGGCTGCTCGACGAACTGATCGCACTGGAGCAGCCTTCATGAGCACCGCCTCGCATTTCCTTCCGACCGGCACCGTGTACGGCACGCTGCTGAACTTCCGCGCCGAGGTCGAGGCACTCGCGCCGCAGATGACCGAGCCGCCCTACAAGGCACCGCCCAAAGCACCCGTGCTCTACGTGAAGACCGCCAACACCTGGAGCACGCACGGCAGTGCCATCGCCGTGCCTTCGTCGGTGCCCGAAGTGGAAATCGGCGCGAGCATCGGCATGGTGATCGGCGCCGAGGGTGACATCGAAGGCTTCGTTCTGATGAACGACCTGTCGATCCCGCACGCGAGCTTCTTTCGCCCGCCGGTGAAGTTCAAGTGCCTCGACGGCTTCCTCGGCATCGGCCCCGCGCTGCGCGATGCGCAGGACGTGGCCGACCCGGCGAACTTCCGCGTCGAGGTGCGCATCAACGGCGAACTGAAGCAGTCGATCGATTTCTCGCAGCTCGTGCGTCCGGCGCAGCAGTTGCTCGCCGACGTTGGCAAATTCATGACGCTCGCACACGGCGACGTGCTGATGCTGGGTTGCGATGCAGGCCGACCGCTGGCGCACGCAGGCGACCGCATCGACATCTCCGCGCCCGGCTTCGAAACATTGACCCACACGCTGGTGCAGGAGACCGCCGCATGAAGCACGCACGCGTCATTCACGAAGGCCGCGAGCACACCGGCATCGCGCACGAATTCGANNCCGCTCGCGCCCACCGCACGCCCGCGCACCATCCTCGCACTCGGCCTCAACTACGCCGACCACGCGAAGGAGCTCGAGTTCAAGGCGCCCGAAGAACCGCTGGTCTTCGTCAAGGGCCAGAGCACTTTGATCGGCCATCGCCAGCTCACGCACCGCCCCGCCGGCGTGCAGTTCATGCACTACGAGTGCGAGCTAGCCATCGTGGTCGGCAAGACCGCGAAGAACGTGAAGCGCGACGACGCCTATGACTTCATCGGCGGCTACACGATCGCCAACGACTACGCGATCCGCGACTACCTGGAGAACTGGTACCGCCCGAACCTGCGCGTGAAGAACCGCGATACCTGCACACCGCTCGGCCCCTGGTTCGTCGATGCGGCCGATGTACCGGACCCGATGGCGCTGGCGCTCCGCACCACCGTCAACGGCACCGTCACGCAGCAGGGCAACACGCGCGACATGATCTTCGATGCGCCCTTTCTCATCGAATATTTCAGCCGCTTCATGACGCTCTCGCCCGGCGACCTGATCCTCACCGGCACGCCCGATGGCGTGGTCGATTGCAAGCCGGGCGATGTGATCGTCACCGAGATCGAGCACATCGGTGCACTGGTCAACACAATCGACGCGGCCTGATTTTTTCTGTCACACACACAAAACCAGCGGAGACAAACGCAATGAACGCCAGAAAGAAAACACTCGCCGTCGCCCTCGTGGCNNGGCACGCGCACCGGGCGACGGCTACACGGTGTTCTCCGCCGACAACGGGGTGCTGGTCTACAACCCCGCGCTCTACAAGAAGCTGCCCTACGACGCCGAAAAAGACTTCGCGCTCGTGGGCATGATGGGCCGCTCGCCGCTGGTCATCACCGCCGCGCCCAATGCCGGCGTGGCCGATGCGAAGGCGCTCATCGCCGCGCTGAAGGCTTCGCCCGGCAAGTTCAGCATCGCGACGCCCGGCACCGGCAGCCCGCACCACCTGGCGATGGAACTGTTCCAGCGCGAGGCCGGCGTGTCGATGCTGCATGTGCCCTACAAGGGCGGCGCTCCTGCATTGCAAGACCTCATGGGCGGCCAGGTGCCGCTGATGATGCTCGACCTGCCCAGCGGCGTGAGCGCGGTGAAGGCCGGCAGGGTGATTCCGCTGCTGGCGATGTCGGCCGAGCGCATTCCGCAACTGCCCAACGTGCCCACTGCGAAGGAACTGGGCTACGCCAACGTCGAGGCCTACACCTGGCAAGGCCTGGTGACGCCCGCAGCCACGCCGAAGGAAGTGCAGGCCAAGCTCGGCACCGAACTCCAGAAGGCCATGGGCGACGCCGGCGTGAAGCAGAAGCTCTACGACGCCGGCTGGGAAGCACGTCCCGCCGACGCCACCGAAATGACGCGCTACGCCGATGCGGAGCGCAAGAAATGGCATGCCCTCATCAAGGCGCGCGACATCAAACTCGATTGAAGAACCGGACACCCTCCATGCAACAGATCAACCACCTCATCGGCGGCAAGTCCGTCACGGGCAAGGACTACTTCGAAACCGTCAACCCCGCCACACAGGAGGTGCTGGCCGAGGTCGCCTCGGGCGGCGAAGCCGAGGTGAACGCGGCTGTCGCCGCGGCGAAGGAAGCATTCCCGAAATGGGCCGGCATGCCCGCGCCCGAACGCGCGAAGCTCATCCGCAAGCTCGGCGACCTGATCGCCGCGCACGTGCCCGAGATCGCGCAGACCGAGACCAACGACTGCGGCCAGGTCATCGCGCAAACGGGCAAGCA
>CXWL01008030.1_pt1 | contig 24735 bp, 35 predicted proteins | sample 590931 | NCBI WGS metagenome assembly CXWL01 (sample SAMEA3498368, study PRJEB10139) | groundwater metagenome | biome: water well; material: biofilm material | place: Germany | collected 2015-04-27
TCCTTCCGGAGAATGCCCCGGTCTTATGTTGTAGATCATGAGTCGCCCAAGGCTTTCCAATCAACCTCGTGCGGATTCCGCCAATGCCGGCTCGAAGAACTGCATCCGCTTCTCCACTACCTTCCAATCGATATTGGAGAAGAATGCCTCGATGTAGCCCGCCCTCTCTGAAGGCTTGTAATCGAGGAGATAGGCGTGTTCCCACACATCCATGACGAGGAGCGGAATGAACCCTGCCACATGCCCCTGTTCATGAAGGCTGATCCAATGATTGGAGAGCCGGCCACTGTGTGGGTTCAAATAACAAATGGCCCAGCCCACGCCTCGCATCTTCCCCACGCTGGAAAAGTCCAATTTCCACATGTTATAGGTACCGAAACTGTCTTCCGCAGCCTCCACAAAAACAGAGCCTTGATCGGGCTTCATGGCTCGGCCTTTGTGCAGATTCCCAAAGTAATATTCGTGCAAGACCATCCCGTTGTATTCAAACCCTAAGCGCCGTGTCAGTTCCGAATAGGCCGGCATTTCCTCATGATCAATCCGTCCATCTTTGAGCCTCTCGCCAATCTGGGTCGTGAGCTGGTTCGTGGCCTGCACATATCCCTCATAGAGCTTGAGATGCATCTCGAGCGTGCGGTCAGAAATCCCGTTTAGCCCCTGTAGGTCGAATGGCTTGACGTTGTAGGCATCTCCCATTTTCATGTGCGATCTCCTGTGTCTGTTTGAATGTTCTGAATGTCCACTCCCGATTCTATAAATACGTTCCTCACTAGCCGGTATGGGTCACCGGCTTCTCCCTCATCACGTTAAAGAACGCGGAGAAAGGCCACCAGGTCCTGTTTCTCGTCTGCCGTCAACTGAATTCCTAACACAAGGTTGAAGAACTCCACGGTATCCGCCAACGTCAGCAGCCTTCCATCATGCAGGTAGGGAGGCGAATCCTTGATGCCCCGCAAGGGAAACGTCTTGATGGGGCCATCGGCGCTCGCCATGCGTCCATTGATCATCCGCGGCTTGTAAAAGCGCTCCACTTTCAGATTGTGCATAGAATTGTCCGTATAGTAGGGCGCCTGATGGCAGCTTGCGCAAGTCGCTTTGCCAAAGAACAGGTCTTGTCCGCGCTTCTCAGCCGCGGTGGCTTTTTGGGGATCCATTTTGCCGTCGATGCCCAGCTTGGGTGCCGACGGAAAGTCCAGGAGCTCCTGGAATTCCGCCATAAAATGCACCTGGCTCCCTCGTTCGAGAATGTTGGCCCCTTTTTTTGTCCCGATCACATGATCGCCGTCGAAGTAGGCGCCACGCTGCTCAAATTCCGTGAAATCCTCCACGGTCTTCAACGCCCGCTGCGAGCCGAACAGCCGCTGGATGTACAAGCCGCGCAACGTGGGGGTATCAATGCGATGACGAAACTCCTGCGGGCGGACATCTCCGGCCAAGTGAGTACTGGCGTTCGTGTGGCCGTTCGCATGACAGTCGAAGCAGGTGACGCCACGGCTTGGGCGCAGGGTGCGACGGTCTTCCGTCTGGTTGAACTGCTGCTGCGGGAACGTCGTGACGAGCAACCGCAGACCCTCGAGCTGCTTCGGATTCAGTATCCCATTGAACAATTCATAATAATTGTCGAGGGTCACCAAGTTGCCCTGGGACACGTCACCGAGATCGGGGCGTGTCGTCAGATAGAGGGGAGGTGGAAACTCCGGTAAAAAATGGGTCGGTAGGTCAAAATCCAGATCGAAGCGAGTGAGATCACGGCCCTCCTGTTTCTGAATTTCCTCGATCTGGAACGTGGGGAACACCATCCCTCCTTCAGGATGGTTGGGATGCGGAAGCGGAAAAAATCCAGCCGGAAAGACATCCTTCTCTCGGATCTCTTCAGGGCTCATGGCTTCAAGTTTCTCCCAGCTCAATCCTTGCGGAAGTGTGACTCGTATCCCTTCCTGAATTGGCTTCCCGCGAGACATCGTGACATCCTTGGACGGGCGGTTTGCGAGATCGTACCGCTGTTTGAGCACATCCATCTGCCGCTTGAGAACCTCAGACTTTGCGGCTTTCATGCGAACGATGACGTCGGCAATGTCCTCCTTAAGATCAACGGGCGCATAGCTTGTCCCCTTCTGGGGTACTGCTTGCACGTTCGGAGTCTTTTCCGTGGGCTTGCCGGAAACGGTCACCGGTGCCGCGGTGAACGCGGCTCCAATAACTAGCGCGGCGCAAAGTGTAATGAGATAGTGAGCCTTCATGATTCTCCTTCTCGGCCGGTTATGGTCTCACCTATGTGAGGCACATGCTCAAGCTAATGGTTCTATCTTGTGTAATCTGCTCACAATTGCTCAGATGCGCAGAATCCTTTTCCAAATCACCGCTGCCTGGTCAGCTCGGAATAGGCTGACATCAGCCTTGCTAGTGCGCCGGATGACCCTGGCCGTGCTTGCGAGGTGCGCAGCAGACAGTCTGGCAGCGCTAGGCCTTCTCCTTCACGGTGAGATCATTCTTCACTGATTTCACGCCGGGGACTTGCCTGGTCGTCCAGGATGCTTGGGCACTGGTCGCAATATCGGGAACCTCACCGGTCAGCGAGACGACCCCTGCATTGGTATGAACATTAATATCGGCATCCTTGAGACGTCTGTCCTTTATCAGAGTCGCATCCTTCGCGATGTGTTCTTTGACGCGTGCGGTAATGGCTTCATCTTTCTCTTCTTCCGCCTCGCGCGCTGAAGGGGGGACCACCTCGAGATCGTTCCTCACCGTCTTGACGCCATCGAGCCCTGCGGTAATCCCCTCTGCCGCACGCTTCGCCGAGTCGGAATCGACCTTTCCTCGGAGCATCACCCGTCCCTCTGTGGTCTCGACTTCGATCTGTCTTCCTTTGACCCGGGAATCGGCAGCGAGGGCAATCTTGGTTTTCGCCGTCAGCCACGAATCGTTCACCAGCGTCTTTTCCTTGGATATGTCAACGGCTGTGGCCGGCACAGCGGTGAGTACCGCCCCGACAACCAGAGCGGTGCAGAGCGTGACTAAATAGTGTGTATTCATAACTTTCTCCTTAAGTGAAATGTGACCATACTCGGTACGCCATATCTTCTTGATGCCTTCCCCTCTGCGCGTTTCCTTCTTTGCTTCCGGTAGAAATCGCTGCCGCCTCTGACCCGCCTATTTCATGAGTTCGTTCTTGTTCCCGTCGTATCGCTCCCGGACCAAGGCGGCAAAATGACGACCGTACCGTGCCTGAAGCAAGCCGATAATTTTGTCATAGCGCTTTCCGTCTTCCTGCACATCATTCCCCATGAATTTGCCCTACTGCTGTTTCATCTTGCCCTTGGACTGTAGCCATTTCCCTTTAAGTAGATCCGCAGACCATGGTTTCCGCTTCCTCTGTGAGATGGCCCTTTCTCACTGTTCGTAGCCATGTGGCCGCATCATCCATCATCTAGCTCCCCGCCCATGAGTATGGCGAGAAGACCTGCAGCGATGTGATCAGAATTGCTCAACTTGTGAGAATTAATGAAGGAGGAGCCCCTGGACAAGGAGGTGTCGTATCTGCCGGCTCCATTTCAATGAAGAGAATCCGTCCAACATTTCGTCTCGGCTGTAGATTTGGTCAAAATTGCTCAGACAGCAAGACTCCGGAGAGCGTATCGTTGTTCCTATGTGTGTTATATCTCTAACCGAGGAGGGCCCCATGGTATCTATTCCAAAAGTCGTCGGTGTCCTGTCGTGTGGTGTTTTGCTAGGCTTGAGTCTGTCGAATGTCGCCTTGTCTTCGGATGAGCTCAACGCTCGCCCATCCGCCAAGTTCATTAGCGACTCGGTCGGCGACTCGAAACCCGGCAAGACTATTAAGGGTGAAGTGTTGCGCGTCGAAGGGGATAACTACGTTTTCGTCAAAGAGGAAGATGGGAAAGTGGTGCGTATGCATGTCGATGCCACAACTGAAAAACGATCACCAGTAAAGGCAAAACCGGGAGATCATGTTATGGCAAAAGTGGACGATCAGGGACACGCCATTTCATTTTTCACGGACCAACCGATCTCCCACTGACACTCCTCTCGAATCGTAAGAGGACGTGATGTAGTGGTAAGTGGTAATTGTCTAAGCCTGCATGATTGATAACGGTTCGTCGAGAAACCTCGCAGTCGCATGGCGAGAGGGGAACTTGGAGACCAGAGAACAATCCGCCAAAAGATAGATAAACCCATGCGTCTCGCAGTCGCATGGCGAGAGGGGAACTTGGAGACCAGGGGACAGGCTCTGCCGTCTGCGGCAGTACCTGTCCCGCTCCTAGGATAGGCACTGTCGCCAGCTCCAAGTACCTTGACAGGGGCGAGCCTGCCCGCCGCGGGCTTTTCGCAGCAGCGAATTCTCGATGGCAGATGAAGCGTTCATGATAATGCGGACAATTAGGAGTCGGTGGGATCGTTCTGCTTTGGATATTCCTGCGATCCGGTCAAAATTGCTCAGACTGCAAGGCTCCGGAGAGCGTATCATTAATCGTATGTGTGTTGTATATCTAACCGAGGAGGGTCCCATGGTATCTATTCCAAAAGTTGTCGGCATTTTGTCCTGTGGTTTCTTGCTGTGCCTGGGTCTGTCCAATGCGGCGCAGGCAGAGCATACGCCTTCACCCTCAGATGTTATGAAAACTGACTCCGTCACTGACCGGCAAGGTTTTCAATCTGATGATGACAAGCAAAAGAACGTGGACAATGAGAAGGGAAGTATTAGCGCAAAAGACGCCCAGACGATCAAGGGCGAACTGTTCCGTGTCGAAGACGGGAACTATTTTGTGAAGGTAAAGGATGGTAAGGAGGTACGTTTGCATACAGATAAAACGACCAAGATGGTGGGAGAAATCAAGAAGGGTGATCGTATTGAGGCGCAGGTGAACAATCAGAATCACGCACTGTCGATTCGCGCGACCCAATGAGCTGATCTCGGTCACGGAAATGAAACCGGTCGCGATTCCTCAGCCGAAGGCAGCTGCGGCAGAAGTAATTGCCTCAGTGAGCGCCTGCAAGGCACTACGCCATATGGCTAACGCTTGCCGATGCTTCGAGCAACGGATTACAAGACAATCTCTACTCTCCTTTGGAAAAACAAGGAGAGTGGCTTACATATGATCGATCACACAAAAGCTCCTGACCCTGTATGGTCGAACGTTATTGCGGGGAGTAAGGGATATGCCCCTCTCCTGCTCGTCTGTGTGTTGCTCGAAGCGGCGTGCACCAAGCCGGTGATTCATCATGCTATTCCCGTGGATCCCATTCTTCCATCGATGGCGTGTCAGGCCGGAGATTGCCATGTCCTCGCCGGTGAGTGGGAATATGTTGACGGCGCCGCCGTTCGGCTGACACTCGACGACCAGGGCAATGGTCATTACGATTGGAAGGATGGGCGATTCGAGACACGCTCGCTCATCGGTCATACCTGGAAGGGCATGTGGTTTCAGAAGGAGAATGACCGAGAGGGTGGATTTACAGTCGAGTTCTTGCCGGATTTCTCAGAAGGCGAGGGACGCTGGTGGGTGACACGCATCGGGGCCAATCAAACACTCACGCAGAAGGGCGGGACGTTTCATCTCTCCAAGAAGACTGCAGTTCTGAACCGTCGCGATACTCCGCCGGCACCGTAGGAAAATTCTCGCACGGTAGTCGGGCGGCAGGGCTGGTTCGATCAGAATACGCCGAACCAGCCTGGGTTGTTTCTGGCCGAGAATTTATCGACCCGCTCAGTTGCCGGCGAGCGAGGGGCCTGGCCTGCAGAAAGGGACTCCCCGGGGTGCAGCGACCGTCGCCCTTACGTTGACCGCCACAGGCACCCCCATAAGCCATAGCGTTTTTTGTTCCAAGATCTGACGCCGCTCGATCACTTGCGTCGTCAGCCGGTCCCAATCTAAATCGGCCTTCTCCACTTGGGGAAACATTTTTCCCTCCGCTTCTTTGATATGGCGCGTGATGTGTTCGCTCAGGACCGTAAACTTGGCATTGTACCTCTCATCATCAGAATCCATTTTCTTGAGCTCTTCGATCAACAAGTGCGCGACATAGTGGTCCGCGAGAGCCTTGTTGGTCAGCTCCTGCTCGCCCACCTGTTCCTGCCAGGCAGGGTAAATCAGCTCCTCCTTGAGTGCTGTGTGGACTTCCAAGGCGGCGATAGCCGCCGTCACGATGTTCCGTTTCTCGTTTTGATTCGTCGATTTCCCGAACTGGTCAAACAGCTCTTTGAGGTTTTGATGGTCTTCTCGGAGCATCAACGTGATGAAGGTCGCCCTGGCATCGATCGCGTTCTCATGATTCGCCATACATCCTCCTCAGGTGTGGTTTGCATTACGCCCGTCATGCTGAAACGTTCGACCCTTGTGTTGACCTAAAGTAGGGAGGCCACGTCGATTCACGGCGCCGGCCAGCTTGACTCGGTTGAAGCTCCCTCCGATCTGACGCATGCGATCATTGAGGGCTCCTGTGTATATCGATCAGGCCTTGTCAGCTCAGAAATTTCCCCGTTACTTCCCCACGATTCACAGTTATGACTAGATGACCAGGCGCAGTCTGGTCAAAATTGCTCAGCTAGCGAAAATTGGTTCGGCAGCAGCGTGGTGGTGCCTCCATGCTTCTACGGTTGGAATTGGTTTCTGGACCGAACTCTTTTAACAGGCTGGCAAGATCTTCACTCTCCTCCAGGTCGTTCGGGCGGCGCTCTCAAATACTTGAAAGCACTGGACACTTTTCTTTTGCTTTGATAGGGTCCAGCGGTAATGGCGTGCTCGATTCAGACAGCACAAAGCGAGGGCCTTCTTCCTCGTAAGCGTAAATCGCTCCCGTGCGTATCCACGGCTTTCCGAGCCTCAGTGTTTGTCTTCATTTCACTCCTGCTGCTGGTCTCCACTCCCGACATGGCGTTGGCGAATACCCAGGGTGATCTCTATCGCCAGGCCAAGGCCTCGACCGTGTTGATTGTGGGTATTAACGATGAATCTAATGCCCTCTCATTCGGCAGTGGGGTATTCATCTCAGAGCAGGGCCTGGTCCTGACCAATGCTCACGTAGTGGAGGATTCGACCCGACTCTTCGTCTATATCCGCAATCAAGCCATCGATTCTACGGCAACTGTCCTTGCGCTCGATGCCGACCTCGATCTCGCCGCACTCCGCGTCCACACGGACCAGCCGGTTCCATTTCTGCCGTTGGCAGCGGGGATTCCGGACGACGGTACGCCAACGATCGCAGTTGGGTATCCCCGTGTGTCCGATGTCTTACACATGGGATTGACGCTGCATGCGTCGGTCGTGCCGATGACAATTACCGGAACGGCGATGGGACGGTCCCGAACGGCAGGGTTACCGGTTCCCTTCGTGCAAACCGTGGGGATGTTGAATGCCGGGAGTAGCGGAGGGCCGCTGGTGGACAGTGAGACCGGCGAGCTTGCGGGGCTGGTCGTTCATACCGTGCCCTATATGGAGCAGGTCAAGAATGATCGAGGGGAGCGGTTGGGCGCGGTGATGATGCGAGCCGGCCTCAGTTATTCCATCCCTGTGTCTCGGCTACGCGACTGGTTACAGAAGAACCGCATCCCCTTTCCTGCGATGCACACGCGGGAGAGTCTTCTCTCTCCACGAGAGCAGGAACAACCAATCCGTGCCTTCCTCACGACCGCGCATCTCCTGCATTTGATGGCGGTGGTCCTGCACCAGGATCGCGATCTCTTGAGTCTCGCCATTCAACAGTATGAGTCGGCGTTGCAACTCGACCCGGAACGGCCTGACGTGTTACGGAATCTCGGACTCGCATTCGTGGCCACAGGAGAGACGGAACGGGCACGAGTAACGTACGAACAGGCCTTCGCCCACACACCGAGCGATCCCGTGCTCTTACAGAATATGGGCGAACTCAGGTATCGCATGCGAGACATCCAGGGCGCTGCAGAACTGTATCGATCGGCCATCAGACAAGACGCCTGTTTGATAAGCGCCTCCTTAGGCCTAGGCACGGTTCTCCAGGCACAAGGTCGAGCAGATGAAGCAACGCAGGTCCTCAAGCGTGCGGCAACCTGTCCGTCGTCTTCGCCCGATGCCGCCTATCACATGGGCCTCGCGTTGGAGCAACAGGGTCTAATACGCGAGGCGATGCAGGTATGGGAGGATGTTCTTCAGCAAGCCGATCGTGTTTCTATCACGGAGCGCCCCATTCTCAATAAGATTCGGCAGCGAATCGCCCAACGTCGCGCCCAACTCACGCCGCAGGATCGAGGGTTCAGTGGGGCGCCGGTTGCCTCACATAGCCAATCCTCCGTTCCCACCGACACCTATTAACGTTCCCCTAACCCCGGCTGTAGTTTCGGATCTCCAAACGCTTATCGAGCGCACACTCAACGCGCGCGTGGAGGGCGACCGGTTTACCGTGGGCCAGGCGACCCTTTCACCGGCACGGCCGCTCGAGATTCGACAGCTGCCCATGATTCAGACAGCCCATCCCGATCCTCCGGTCGGAGAGATTCCCCGATGGCGCCTCAGCATTCAATGGCGACACAATTTCTCGGGTGTGTTAGTGAGCGACTCTGTGATCAGCCGCCCGTCGCCGTGAGCGCAAACACTATCGGTGACCTCCATGGCAATAGGAGGTCGTGCCTGCGGCAAGAAACGATTCTCAGCGACGAACTGGTCGAGCAGAGGATCGGCCAGCCCGAGACAAGCCGAGACATCGAACGATGGACGGCCAGAACCATCGCACCTTAGCGGATTGTGTTAATGGACCGCAGGGGCGAAGAACGCCGGATCGTAGGAGAAGCATGAGATATGCTGGCATATCGTCCTCCTTCTCTGTCACGAAGCGGCGAGGCCGCTGGAACGATTTCTTGGAGTGTGTAACGAGGAGCGGTGCGGTTTTGCAAAATGGTCTCGTCGATTATGTCGCCGCACTGAATACAACGCCTGGCCCAATATCCTCTCCCGATTGGCCCGAGCTCCATCTCCAAGCAATGTTCATTCACAAGTAGCCCCCCCCGCACCGACGGCACGCCATCCTGGGCGCTGAATACGCGAGTGGTGGTTGAGGGGATGTGGGTTCTTCTGTCCGCGTGATTGAAGACAGGCACGTTGTAGGGGCGTTCATGATTCCCTCCATTGACGGTGAACGATAAGATCCTGTGTTTCGTTCCCTTCGCTCTGCTGCAAGTTTTTCCGTGACGACCTATTATGGCCTGATAACCGGTTGCGGTCTGATCAGAATTGCTCAAATACCAAGGATAGGCGAGTTATAAGCAGCCTTTCGCTCACCCACCGAGCGATCCCCTACTCTCTCCGGCGAGTGTTTCGCAGATTCGCATAAACTCTTGGACTTCTGGTGGAACCATTTACTCCAAGGCAACGAGACTAGCGGACTCAAGAAAAAGGCCTTTATACACCCACCGATGCATACAGACCGGATTCAGACAGGTCCACAATTTCGTGGGAGAAAGATGCCGGAACTCCAAATGGACGACATTCCTGGCCTCACATTTTGGGCATCGGTGATTCATCATAATGTGGCCTTTATCCTTTCTCCTTTGTACTTTGTCCTATGTGCCTGAGCCAGAATGAGCCAACCCCGTTTTCAGCGCTGTCTCCTTTTATACTGCCCTCAGTGCAGCGGGTTGCAATACACAATGATTCCGCGTGAGCAATTTTGACCAGACCGCGGACGATTCCCTAGCCATGATGTCAACACAACAGGGAAATCCGATCGAGAGGACAGTGCTCTGGAGAGGGAATACCTGAACGCTCATAAACTGGAGCATCAAAGACGACATACGATCTACTGAGTGGAGCGTCCTTGAAATGTAATATTCCAAGTCATGTGGGGTTCATTCCCGATGGCAACCGTCGATGGGCTGTAGATCACGGCCTGTCCAAAGAATCCGGCTATGCTCATGGCATCAACCCGGGCTTGTTGCTGTTCGACCGGTGTAAAGTATATGGGATCGAGGAAGTTTCCATCTATTGCTTTACGCAGGATAACGTCAAGCGACCGTCAATTCAGACGCAGGCGTTTAGTCACGCCTGCGTGACGTTCGCACTGGAGGTTGCTCGGCGAGGAGCGGCATTGCTGGTTGTCGGCGATGAGACTTCGACGCAATTCCCCGAAGTATTAAAAGAATTCCGGCACCGCCAAGGTGTTGGAATGAAGGTGAATCTACTCGTCAACTATGGCTGGGAATGGGATCTAGCCGGTCTAAAGAATGGCGGCCTCCGTTCAGATGAAGTTTCACGAATGGATTTGATTGTGCGCTGGGGGGGAGGACGCCGATTGAGCGGTTTTCTTCCGGTGCAGTCGGTCTATGCGGATTTTTATGTCAGAGACGAATATTGGCCGGATTTTGATCCGCAGCATTTTGAGCACGCTCTCGCGTGGTACAAAAGCCAAGACAAGACACTCGGCGGGTAGCGGCAGTGTGTTTGAAATGAGCTTGGCTCTGAAGATGGAAGAAGAGAGCCTATCGAGATACCGTTGCCGGCGGTCGGCGAGATATTCCGTGAGCCGGTGAAGGTTTGTGTCACCTTGACCTTGCGCATTGGATAAGTGTGGGCGCATGTCGATCAAAAATAAATCTATTGCAATAGACTTTCCTGTTATTTGTGTAGGCGGCTCGGCCGGTGGCCTCGACGCCTATATTCGGCTACTCACCCATCTGCCGGACGATATGGGTATGGCTATCGTCATCGTGAACCACATCACCATCATGCCCACCATGCTCCATGAGATTCTTCCCCGCCACACAACAATGCCGGTTGAGCTGATCACCGAAAGCTTATGCATTCAACCGAACCATGTATACATCATCCCGGCAAATCGCGACCTACACGTTCTTGATGGAGAGTTCCGCCTCAAGCCGATATCGAAGCCGCGGGGATGGCCTGACGTAATTACCGTGTTCCTGTGTTCCCTGGTGGAGCATTGGGACGGAAAAATAGTCGCGGTCATTGTCTCTGGCCTAGATGGGGACGGCGCAGCCGCGTTGAGGTCCATCAAACAAGTCGGGGGCATTACGATTGCACAGGCGCCCGAAACAGCCGGAGAGCCAGATATGCCCGAGAGCGCCATAGCAAGTGGGTCTGTAGATTTTGTGCTTTCACCAGAAAAGATCGCTCAGGAGCTGATGCGGATTATGCAGGCGCCCGCAATGAAGACCATATGAGTTTCCAGCCGGATCGCCGCGCTGAGTAAAAGACAGCGCAGGTTGCGAGATCGGCCTACTGAATTTCGATCCAGAGCCGCCTAGAAAGACAGTGTGTAACGGCTGACCGTTTTAGGGTGCAGTGGACATCACGGACGATCATGAACGATTCCCGCCGTTGTTTTTGACAATCTCGATGCTCACCAGATTATCTTCATGTCCGAAGAACATAACCCGTTGCTACGCGATGACAGTGCCAACTTGTCAGCTTCGTCCTGGACTGCGAACTGATACCGGATCGATTCAACCATCTGAGCGATTTTGACCAGACTGCGGCCGGTAACCGGATCACAATGGTCAATACGAAAGGAGGTGCAAAAAATCGGTTGGACGTGTCGGTATGCATACTTCACAAGAGAGTTCTGCAAAGTCCTATTGGCCACTGCGCCATAATATATTCAAGGAGGAAGTCATGACATTTTCACGATGGTTCGTATGTGCATCGTTTGCCGGCGGTTTAATAGCCTTCTCGTTCCAGCCTGTCGGGATCGCAAACGCAGGTCCCTCGACCTCACCCGACGGGTCGTCCGGTGGCAACCAACTGGGACAACAAGGTTCCGGAAGTGGAAACGCAGGATCCAAGGGGACTACCAGCGCAGAATCCAGCATGAAAATGCAGAGTGAGAAAGACTCACCATCCAGCGGGTCATCAGATAAAAATACGATGGGCCAATCCGGTCCCAAGCAGGGGGATACAAAATCCGGGATTACAGGGCAGGAAGACTCAAGCACCGGCCGAGGTAACCAGCCCTCTCCGTCTTCTGGTTCCAACAATATGAACAGCGGATCGGGAACGAGCGGAACCGCGCGCTAAGCGGTTTTCTTCTATCGGATAATCGGAGGGGCAGAGAAAACTCTGCCCCTCATTTTTCTCGGAAATAATATTGATCTAAGTCAGCAGTCGCTTTGAACAGAGAAACTCTGTATTCCCAATGCACCGGACAGACAAAGCAGACCAGATCATCATGAAGTTCAACGCTTGGATCAAGACCATCACCTTTTACGACATCTTCGTCGGCATGAAAGCGACGATGTCACATATGGTGCATTACCGACCGGTCACCCTGCAGTACCCGCACGAAAAGCGGATTCTGCCGGACAACTATCGCGGGATGCTGGCCTTGTTGCGGTACGAGGATGGGACGGAAAAGTGTGTCGGTTGCGATCTCTGCGAAGCCGCCTGCCCCTCGCGGGTCATTCGGGTGGTCAGCGCGGAGGTGCCGGGGGAGCCGACGAAGCGGTATTCGAAAGAATACTACATGGACATGACCCGCTGCCTGTTTTGCGGGCTGTGCGTCGATGCCTGCCCGGTGGATGCCCTCGGCATGACGCGAGAATTCGAGTGGTCGGTATACGACAAGCGGCAACTGCACCTCAACAAGGAACAATTGCTCGCGATCGGCGACCGGTCGTTCCCGGTTCGAGAGAAGCAGTTGGAGCTCCAACATCCGAATGTGGCGTTCTTCAATGTCGCGTTCAAGCATCTGCCGCAAAAATCCAGCTGAATTCTCCGCGCGTTGCTTAGGTCGGTTGGACCCGCAGACTGCGGCGACATCCTGCCGGCGGCCTCACTCAGACCCTCTAAGCGAGTCTTTCATTTTCCGCGTGAGTCATTGGCGGACCGTTAAATAATCCCCTCACGGGTCCCGCTTCAGCCCGTTCAAGCGTGCCGCTACATTTTCCACTGTAAAATGATCTGACCGTAAATCGACCGACAGTTCTTCCCACGCGAGTGGAACCCAGACCGGCGCTCCCACCCTGGCCCGCGTGGAATAGGCGGCAATGGCTGTGGCTCCTTGTGCATTACGTAAATAATCAACGTAAATTTCCCGTATTTGCTTCTGAAATGTTCACTCTGCCGATCGTGTCAGGGACCGTGTCGTTCGCGTCTTTTTGATAGAAACAGTCTTTGGTGTATCCCTCCGGGCAACGCACGAGCGTTAAGGGCCTGTCTTGTAGATGTGCAAGAGCCATGAAATCACGTGTTCATAATATCGGGCCAACCCGATTTTCGTGAATCCCCGCTCAGGAAACAGCACTCGATGGGGATGACTCACCGTCACTCCCGCAACCGTGGTGGACCCATCGACGGCTGCTTCGTACTTCGTGGCCGAATTTCCTATCGCGCGTGCAGGGCGCCGACTGGGAATCCTTGAGGCGCCACTTGAAGTTATTCGCACAAGCATGCCATTTCCCGACTCTTCCTTGATCACCGATTTGGCGGTTTTGTCTTCGCGTAATCCCTGAAACACCGCCTGCCTCAAGAGACCTTCAGTTGTCCATTCGACAAACGACACTTCAGCAACCAGTTGCGGAATGTTCCCTTCGAAGCCGCCATAATCAAGCGGATCGTCCTCCACATGCACCGCCAAACGCTTTTGCTTGGGATCCAGACTTGGGCCTTTCGGAACCGCCCAGCTCTTGAGCGTCCCATCGAATTCCAGTCGGAAGTCATAGTGCAGATGGCTCGCGGCGTGTTTGTGAACAACGAACTGCAGGTGCGTTGAGGGGGATTGCGATTCGCCGCGTGACTCAGGGGTATCTTTGAAGTTACGCTTGTTCCAGTACTGCTGGAGGCATATCTGTGCTTCACCCAATGAGATTCGCGCGGCCGGCGTCGCAGTCGTTTGTGTTAACTCATCACACGCGACTTAGGCACTCTTTCGGTGAGAATGCGGTTCCTGTTTGTTCGATGAACGCCTCGATCGGGATGACGCCTGTCCCTTTGCCTGCACACTTCGCTTCAACAACGCCGTCAGATCGATGACTTCTCCCCTAACCGACTTCTCTCCATTTTCGTCAGCATCAGCCTCGGTAATGACCTCTGTTTTTCCCGCCTTGATCCGTTTGTCGATCAGTTTTAGAAGGTCCTCGTCATAGGTGTCCCGATAACCTTTCGGTTTCCACTGGTCGGTCATTTCTTCCACGAGCCTCTTTGCCATCTCGATCTCGCGTGGCGAGACACCGGATACTTGTAAATTACCCAGGGGCGCCTCAAGATCCTTCGCCGACTTCAGTTCGTTCTCATACCGCAGAGTGTTCAACACCACGACGTCGCCGGTCGGGATAAGCGCCGCAAGATACTGCCTGGTGCGAATCACGACGGTGGCGATGCCGATGTTGTTGGTCGCCTTCAAGGTTTCCCTGAGAAGGGCATACCCTTTCTCGCCGCGCTTGTCCGGGGCCATATAGTACGGCGTTTCAAAATAGGTGGGCGACACCTCTTCGGCATCAACAAAAGCCGCGATGTCTATCGTCTGGGTGGCTTTTACATTGGCACGTTTAAAATCCTCTTCGGTCAGGATCACATACCGGTCTTTTTCGCACTCATAGCCTTTGACGATGACGTTCCATTCGACTTCTTTATTGGTCTCCTTGTTGTACCGCTTCATCCCGACCGGCTTCATGTTGCGGCGGTCCAACATGGTCAAATCGAAACTATTGCGGTTCTCGGCGGAATATAAGACGACGGGGATGTTGACCAACCCAAAGCTGATGGCTCCGTTCCATAATGCTTGCGACATGATGAGCTTCTCGTGTAGTGCGGACAATTATGGGCGCTCTTGAGAGAGACCGCCCAGGACGTCGAGTATGGGACGCCGACACAAATCGTGGGAAAGCAGAAAACTACCCGGCCTGCTGCTTGATCGAGGCAGGCGCGGAAAGGCGTGTGTCATGATCTGCCACGGTCTTCTCGACGGTAATCCGATTATGTTGCAGCGTCGTAATCCGGAGTCGCGACGCGGCTGAACCGAATGATCGTCGAGGTTCCGTCGGTCGAATCAATGTACAAGATCACATTCGCTTCCTTCTTCTCGATCATCATGCGGCGCGGACAAGGAATACTTCGATAAACGTGTTCTTGCGAAATATCGCTCTTGCGCACCATGATCGATAATACTTCGTCTGTGTGATCGAGGTGAAGGATCAGGGCTTCAAATGGTAGTCCACCGTTCTCGTGTGACCCTCTGCGGCGACCTCCGTCGTGCGGAGCAACGTCCACCAACCATTCTTGGTGATCTTGGGTGAACTGCAGACAAAAGGCGCCCCACTCCTGGCGAGCGATCTCCCGCTCTCTTCTTGTTTGAGTCGTGTCTATGGTTTTACTCATGTCCACTTGTCCCTCATCTCACTCTTTCCTCCTCTCACGACTGTCAGACCTAGGGTCTTCTCGCTGGGGGCGGGTTTAATGCAGACTCTAGGGCAGCGTTGTCCACCGACGACAAGTGATGGTTCGGAAACACACAACCAATCGATCACGATAGACGGGAGGGCGCGCGCCCGTTACTGTTTGCACTCACCGTTATCGCAACTCTTCGCTCGTGCTTCCTGCTTCTCCAGACAAGACTTTTTATCTTCTTGACTAATGGCCGCCTCGAGGCACTTTCTCAATTCATCCCGCGTGGCGTTAAGACATTGCAAGCAAAGCCGCTGGGCGCCGGATTGCGCCTTCTTGGCATCCGCTATAGCTTTGGCCCGGTTGGCTGCTTCCCCTGCATCATCTTTCTCTTTCTGAACTAGATTGAGCGGAGCAACCGATTCGAATTGTTTCTTCCGAGCCTCATCGCGTGCAGTCTCGGCTTCTATAGCCGCTTTCTCTGCTTCCGCAATCGTTTTTCTCGTCTGCAAGTCCTCAAGACTATTTTGCGCCTGGGCCATAGGCGCTCCGCACACTATGAAAACCAGTACAATCAGATTTGCCAGCCTGAGCCTGTCATTCCAAACGCGTGACATGCCTTCACCTTCGGTTACCGAGTTAGAATAAATGGTGGTCGATCGCCTCACTTCTCAGGGATTGGCAATTCAGGAACGGTCGTTTCCATGACTTTGACCACTCGCCCCTGCTTATCCAGACGGACGGCGATGTGTTCTCCTACCGACAATCCCTTAAATAAGTCCGGACTCTTTATCGTAAACGCGACCGTTTGTTCTAGATCGGTCTTAATCTTTCCGTTCATCTTGGACAAGTCCAGTTCCTTGAGCGTTCCGGTAACGACATGAGAATCCTCGCCCATAGGCTCAGGAGATGCCGCCATTGTCGTCGACAAAGAAAGAGCACAGAGAAGCAGGCCGAGCAGACCGATAATCTTTACGGGCATAGTATCTCCTGGGTATAAGGCAAAATCTGATTCGCCAATTTCGGCGCAGGGGGCCCTGGTGACGGTGAAGAAGGTTTGGGGAGCGGGTCGGTTGGGCCTGGTGAAGGCTGAGGGAGCTGGTTCGTCTCCATGGCGTTGACAATGTTAATGACAGGACCCAGGAGAAAAAGCGCCAACAAGACCGGCAACTCAATCATTCCATGTCTCATGATTCCCTTTCACGACGGATAGGACGCCTCTAAGAAAAAAATGAGCGTCCCTCCCGGACTTACTGATGACATCATAATAAATAAAAAGATTCCGCCTGCCTGTTCAATATTGATCATACGATCAACCTCTGCAAACTTATCGTTGCCCAACACAGACCGAATCTACGGATCGTTCTCCGACGCTTGGGCATTGTCGCCACATTCAACTCAAAAGATTAAATATATACCCGAAGTGTATCGAAGTGCACAGAGACGAACCTTTGGTCATGAGAAAGTTGCATCATGATCGCTCGAGCATGGTTGTGGCATGTAGGGAAGCGGAGTGTCATCGACAGTTTGGCAATCAGTGAGAGCGATAGAACGTACGGACAGAATAATTAACTCAATCAAAAGGAGGAAGCGCCATGGGATCATCGGAGAGGTCAGAATCAGGAAATCTGGCGGGGTTTTTTGTAGGAGCCTTAGTCGGCGCGGGTATTGCGCTGCTCTTTNNCGCGCAAAAAATGAACTCGATGAAGCCGTCGACCACGGCGCCGAAGTGATGGACAGCGCCGTTGAGCGCGGGCATGAATTGGTGGAGAAGGGAAAGGAAGCGTTGCGCGAGACTGACCGTCAAGCGAAGGAGTTGGCGGAGGCGGGAAGAACTGCGTTCAATGACACAAAGGACGAGTTAGTGTCACAGCGCAATTAGTCGCCTAGCAGACGGCCGTGCCGATAGTAGCCGTTGACTTTCAATAACCAGAGGATTTTTACGTATCGCACAGTAGTAGTCGGCCCGCTAGGAGTAGGCCTTATGTTTCTGAAGGCCTGCCAGTCCATGACCGGAAAAACCGCTGGGTCTGACCACTTCGGATTGTGACACGATTATTCACGCGGCAGAGGAAAGCGGCGCGAAACTTATGGTCGCATATCGCCTGCACTTCGATCAGGCAAATCTGAACCTCATCAGTCTGGCGCAATCGGGACGTCTGGGAGATTTGCGCATCGTGCACTCGTTGTTTACGCAGCAGGTTCGCGCAGGAGACACGCGGTTGGACCCGAAGGTCGGCGGAGGACCGCTGCCCGATATTGGAATCTACTGCATTAACGCGGCCCGATACCTGTATCAGGCGGAACCCTATGAAGTGTTCGCCATGCGACTAAAAAGCAAGGATCATCGATTTCGTCGTGTGGAAGAGATGGATGGAGCGTTTCTGCGATTTCCAGGAGACCGTCTTGCCTCGTTCGTTCGCAGTTTCGGAGCGTCAGATCGTGCTGATCTTGCCGACGCGTCGATAATTCACCTCGTCGTTCCCTGCGGAAAGATCATGGACACACAGCCCCTGACTTCGTGAGCCGGCACTCACGTCCGACTACCGCGAGAGAAGGAAGCCCTCACGGCAGCGGTGTCTTATGGAAAATTCGCCACAAACGACCGCGCATGATTTAGCGTCACGCCTCACTCACACTTCCTCTTCCCCGGAAAATCTCTCCCACATTTTCGAAACAGTGACGCCCCGAATCTCATTGCAGTGAACCGACAGGTACCAAGGTCATGCTGCTACCGGAAGAATTCGTCTATTTGAGCAATTCGGAACAGACCGCGGTCGACCTTCTAAGCCATACTCCACACGTACAGTGACCAGGAAAATGGGAAGACATGGCCGGATCCTAGATCGATGCGAACACTGAGGAAGCGCCATCTCATAGAGGAAGAAGCCATGAATGTGTATCGACTCAATGGGAAATGGATGCAGTTCAAAGGCGATCTCAAACAACAGTGGGGCAAGTGGATTAATGATGACTTGCGGCAGATCGAAGGAAGTCTCGACAAGATAATAGGTCAGTTCCAGGAACGGGACAGTAAGAACTATGTCCGCTCGGTTCGGGAACACTCCGACGAGAAAAAGAACTAACTCGTAAACAGCTCGACCGATAGCAAAGATCCCCCTTCTACCTGAAGCGCCTCAGGTAGAAGCGTAGAGGGGTGGTGGCGCATAACGCATGACGGATCTTACAGTCTCTCCTGTTCGTATTCGTCGTGTTGCGAGTTTCATGTATTCATTTTAAAGGAGGAATCGCCTATGTTCATGCCCACGGACAGCAAATCTCAAAAAACCGGTGTGTTATCGGTGACCGACCTGCTTCGGAAAGACCACAAGAAAGTAATCGGTCTCTTCGAGGAATTCGAGAAGGCCAAAGATGCCACAACCAAGCAACGGATCGTGGAAACGGTGTTGACGGAGCTTGAGGCGCATAGCAAGTTGGAGGAAGCACTCATCTATCCGGCGATTCGAGCTGAAATCGACGACGATGATCTCATGGATGAGGCGCTCGAAGAGCATCATGTCGTGCATGGGCTTCTCGTGGAACTGAAAAAGATGAAGCCCAGCGACGAACGTTACGATGCCAAGTTTACAGTGCTGGCCGAGAACGTTCGGCATCACATCGAGGAAGAAGAGTCGGAAATGTTTCCGAAGGCTGAAGACTGCGAGATCGATTGGGACGCACTCTGTTCCCAAGTGGTAAAGCGGAAGGAGCAGTTAGTAGCCAAGACCAGCACGACCTCCAACCCAAGCCAAGACAAGGATTCCAAGAAGAAATAAGGTGGAGCGCGGGTCCTTGCGTAAAACGGGGAAGCCGAGAGATGAATCGGCTCTCGGCTTCTCCGAAAATTTTGTTGTCGGACTCAGGAGGGGTTGTGAGCCTGAAGGTCATGTGGAAACTCCTCATCGCCACATACACGAAATGGACTGAGGATCATGCCCAAGGTTTGGGGGCCGCCTTGGCATTTTATGCGGTTTTTGCTCTGGCGCCCCTGCTCCTTATCGTGATCGCCATTGCTGGGGCAGTGTTCGGACAGGAGGCAGCGCAAGGTCAGATTATCGGGCAAATTGAAGGCCTTGTCGGCGGGGATAGTGCAAAAGCGATTCAAAGCATGATCGAAGAAACCCGAAAACCCTCCAGCGGCATCATTGCCACGGTTCTGGCCATGGTCATGCTGCTTCTCGGCGCAACCGGCGTCTTTGCGCAACTTCAGGAAGCTCTAAATACAATTTGGAGAGTGGAGGAAAAACCGGGCGGAGGCATCTGGAAGATTCTCAAAGATCGCTTCATTTCACTCATGGCGGTTCTCGGGACCGGATTCCTGCTGTTGATCTCCTTGATAATCGACGCTGTGTTATCGGCGGTCGGTGCGACCCTGGGGCATTTTCTCCCGGTCCCGGAACTTCTGCTGGAAATCATCAATTTTATCGTTTCATTTGCCATCGTGACGCTCTTATTTGCAACGATCTACAAATTGCTCCCCGACATATCGATCCAGTGGGGCGATGTATGGCTCGGCGCGATCATGACTTCTTTCCTTTTCACGATCGGAAAGTATTTAATCGGCCTCTATCTGGGAAAGAGCGATGTCGGTATCGCCTATGGGGCGGCTGGGTCTCTCGTGGCCATTTTGATTTGGGTCTACTATGCGTCGCAGATATTTCTATTCGGAGCCGAGTTCACGGCCGTGTATACGTATGCTCGTGGTTCCCGGTTCGCTTCATCTTCACCTGTACCAACGAAGCCCGTGGCCAAATTGGCATCAGCCACAAACTGAGGTTCCTCCCCTACTCGAGCCCATATTATTCATGAGCACTTCTGTTGCAATCGCGGATTCGCTGCTACGACAAGCCTTCGGCGGGCAGGCTCGCCGTTCGCTCCCTCGACGTACTGTTTAAGTACGTCGAGGGCTCTCACGGCTCCGCGTGCCCGTCTCACGACGCGACTGCGCGATTTCACGGCGCACTGAATAATACGGGCTAGGTCAATACAGTGAGTGGGAGGTTTCAGTATGACAGACGTCCGAGAAGTCATCATCATTGGCGGAGGATTGGCCGGGTTGTCTGCCGCTCTGTATCTCGGTCGAAGCAGGCGGAATACGCTGCTGATCCACTCGGGCCGATCCCTGGCAAAATGGGAAGTTCAGGTGCAGAACTACCTTGGGTTTCCAGACGGTATCGCCGGAACAGATCTTCTTGATCGGGGTATGGAACAGGCAGTCAGGTTCGAGGTCGAACTCGTGGCGACGAAGTGCAGGCGATAATGATGAACGGCGAGACATTTCATGTCCAAGGGCGGCAGGGTTCCTATGACGCGAAACGAGTGCTGCTCGCGACCGGCTTGACTCATCTTTCACTGGACGTCCCAGGCGTGAAAGAGTGTCCTGGGGGAAAGCCTGTTTTTCTGTAAGGACTGTGATGCCTATCGGCTGCAAGGTCGACGCGTAGGCATCATTGGCCGAAACAATGAAGCCGTGGACTATGCGCTCGGCATGCTGTTGTTTACTCCGCGCGTCACGCTGGAAACCAACGGTCAAGAAACACAGTGGGGGTCATGATCACGCCGGATGGCTGGAAGAGTATCGAGTTCCCGTGCGCCAGGATGGAATTCTTGCTCTCGCGCATGACGATGGGGACTTCGAACCCTGACGTTCGCCCGCGGCGAACCTGTACAGATGGATGCTGTCTTTACCACTCGTGGCGATGCCCCCCACAGCGCCTTGGCCACTGACCTAGGCGCCTTAGTGGATACCGAAGGACCGCTTATCGTGGAGGAGCGGCTAGGCAACAACGTGCCGGGTCTGTACGCCGCCGGCTGCGCGACCCCGGCCACGTCGACAAGGTCGTGACCCCTCGTCTTGAATTGTTAAAAAGCGCCAGGGGAAAGCAAATTCACATGGATTTCAGTTTTCCGACCTCCAGTTCAGTGCTCTTTGATGCCGTGTACATTCCCAGTGGAGACGGGAGCGCTCACGCTCTTCAAAAAGAAGAGGACGCAGTAGAGTGTGTAAAAGAGGCCTATAGGCATTGCAAGACAATTGCTGCTACTGGCGCAGGGGACCGGCTCTTGCGCATGGCATGCCTCGGACGAGACGGGTCCGATCATGAAGGGGATCGGACCACAGAGGAAGAGGGTCTCATCATCGGTCGTGAGGGCGAGAGCAACAGGGTTGCGATTAAGTTTATCAACGCGATGGCCCAGCATCGCCATTGGGCGCGAGAGTTGAACGCTCAACCGGCATGAATCGTGGCTGAGGCAATAGGTGATCTCATGTGTCGACGCCACGGGATAGAGGCGAAGCGATGAGAGCTACAATTTCCAACGTCGAGGGCAGGAGTAAAGCGGGCATGGGGGAAACAGGCGGAAAGTCTATGAGCGCCCTGGTCCTATTGATGGGGACTGTGGCGCTCGTGGGACTTCCAGGGTGCATCAGGTTTGGAGTTGACGACAACTCCGACACAAAGGCTTCCAAGAACGTTGCGGAGAACGCGATCTACCGAGAAGTGGCGGAAATAGTCAAGCTGTACCGAGTATGCCTTCAGAAGAACGAAGACAATCCGGTGAAGGCCAAAGAGAACTGCGGCCTGTACAAAGATGCCATCAGGGACCTGGCCCCTGACAATATGAGAACGATTGTCGCTGAGATGCTGGATCGGCTGCGAGACAAGAGTCAGAAGCCATCGAATCACCGCGACATCGAACCATAGATTGGCTCATCCTTGGAGCGGGAAGCGAAGAAGATTATATAGGCTGTCGTCTCAGAGCTCGGAACGATTCTACCCGCGCAACTCGGAAATCCCACGATCTGTTCAAATTTGCTCAGCGAGCACGTCCTGAAGTGCGTACAGTCCGTTCTATGGGTTTTCATATCTAACCAAGGAGGTTTCCATGGTTTCTATTCCCAAAATCGTCGGAGTCCTGTCGTGTGGTGTCTTGATGTGCCTAAGTCTGTCCAATGCCGCGCAGGCAGATAATGAGGCATCATCCGCAAGTGCAATGAAGACTGAGCGATCTGTATCTGACACCTCTGATCGGAGGCAAGGCGGTCAGGAAGCTGGTGAAAGACCGTCGAGTGATGAGATGAAGGGAGATTTGTCGAAAGGCAGCAAGACGATCAAGGGTGAAGTGTTGCGCGTCGAAGGCGAACAGTATTTCATCAAGGGGCAGGACGGCAAGGAAATACGGTTGCGTACGGATAACACCACCCAGATGGTGGGAGAAGTTAAACAGGGGGATCGTATTGAGGCAAAGGTGAATGAGCAGAATCACGCGCTGTCGATTCGTTCAGCCCGAGGAACTGAGGCCGGTAATGAAGAGGGACGCGATTCGCTCGGCGAATTGAAGAAGTGATACCGGACGTACGACCGACTCCGTTCTCGAATTAGACAAGAAGGCTCAATGGAGTGGTAGCCCAAGACGGATCTCGTTCCGAATCGCATGAGGCATGAGCCATCGCCGGCGGCCTGCCGAAGCGAAACAAGCGGCGAGAGGAATTATCCATTCATACACCCACAGGAGAGAATCATGTCCTTTACTGACCAAGACAAACATGCCTTATCTGACATCGTAACAGCCTTTTCACTCGCTATCATTGGAACCTGTCGTGCGCTGGAACAGCAGCATAAAATTATGCCGGACTCAATCGCTCAGGCAATACATAATGAAATGGGGCAATTGCCGACTGGTTCAAGCGGTCAAACAGTCACCGTGAAAGACATTCTCGGGAATATATCAAAAGGGTTGAATGGTGAACCGATGGCTAAGGTTCGCTTTCCGTAACAGGTTCATGAAAAAGAAGTTTCTTTCTCTTGTCTGCTCTGTTCATGACACCAGCTGGTGCCATGAACAGAGCCGCGCCATAACGACGACCAGTCTCCCAACACCCATCATTGGACTGTCAAGTCTTCGACGACAACGGCATCGGGATCGTAGCCGTTCAGCCTGACAATCAGGATATGGCTGTTCCAACTATCTTTGATGAATGATGCCGGCGACTCTATTGCAATCGGACCGTTCATCGATCGAACCGAAAGATATCCGCGTCGGGATTAGGCCGATCCAAATGAAGGTCGGTGATAATCTTCGCGGCAATGGCACTAAACGTGATGCCATTACCGCCGTAGCCGAGCGCAAAATAGGCATGCGGAAATTCAGGAGTCTGGCCAATGTACGCCAAGCCGTCCTCGGTCTCGCCGAACGTGCCCGCCCATGTGTACGATACCTCCAGGTCAAGTCGTGGAAACATGCCGGTGAAGCGACGTTGTAGCTTTTGGGTCTTTCGAGCAATCAGCCGATCACTCGCATGAGCAGTCGCATAAGGCACATCCTCGCCGCCTATGATCGCTCGATCATCCGATGTGGTGCGGAGATAAAAATAGGGCCGCGCCGATTCCCATATCAGTGCGCGATCAGGCCATCCCTCGAAGCTGTCAAACGGTTCACTAATGAGCGCGAACGTGCTCTTGAGGGCGCCGACATTCTGCTTCAAGTATCGTTGGGACTCGTACCCGGTTGCAAACACGACCCTCCGTCCCTTGATTCGAAAACCAGGTTCCGTGTGCAGGACAACACCGCTTTCCGTAGGGGCCACCTTGCGCACTTCGCAGCGATCGTACACGCGAAGCCCTTGTGTCTTCGCGGCTTGAATCAGCCGATGTGTCAAACGAAAGGGGTCGACCTGGGCATCCCCATAGGACAGAATCGCCCCTGGAGCAGTAAATGATGCGCGTGACTCGAGATCCTTCGCTTCCAAATATTCCACGTGAAAACCAAAGGCCTTGCGTGTGTCATATTCCTTCCGAAGTTTAGACACATCCGATTTCTTGCCGGCGAGATAGAGGCTGGTTTTCCGCTCAAACCCGCAATCATCCTTCAGTTCACCAGTGAGACGCTCCACCGTATCGATGGCTTCCAGACCAAGTCTGTAGCTACGCACCGCGTGCGCTTCTCCTACCAAGCCGATTAAATCATGGAGCTCCGTGTCAATTTCATATTGCAGCAGCGCAGTGCTGGCGGCAGTGCTGCCGGCGCCGATATCTCGTGTGTCGACAAGGACTGTGTCCACCCCCTCCCCCACCAACTGGTATGCTACCAGAGCCCCCGTGATCCCGCCGCCGATGACGGCTACCTCACAGGATTCATTCTGTTTGAGCGCGGGATAGTCGGCGAGGAGGCCATTTTTCAGGAGCCAGAAAGGGTGTCCAGAACGTAAATCCATACGCGCTGTCTCTTTTCTTAATGACTACCCGTCAATGTCATCATAAACGAGCCGGCGCCTCTTCACTCGGTCAACCCAGAGCAGAAGCGCCGGCCCTTTGTGGTCAAGTTACTTGCCGCTGACTGGTGGCGTTTCCGCTCCCCCGCTAAGTTGCTCCTCGCCCATCGGGCCCGCCGCATCGCGGTCCCCAAAATT
>CXWL01008259.1_pt1 | contig 24728 bp, 24 predicted proteins | sample 590931 | NCBI WGS metagenome assembly CXWL01 (sample SAMEA3498368, study PRJEB10139) | groundwater metagenome | biome: water well; material: biofilm material | place: Germany | collected 2015-04-27
TGCGTGAAGTGGAGCGAGAGCACCGCGCCGGAGCCGGCATTACTCTCCAGCTCAATCGAACGCAGCGCCGAAACGCCCTGTGGCGGGCGCAGCGATTCACGGCCGCGCGCCGCATTGTCGAGCGCGGTAAGGTTGATCCGCAACTCGCGCCCGCTGGTCTGCGGAAAATAGCTGAGTATTTGGACGCGGATGTTGAAATTGACGGTCAGGACGGCGCAGCTGCCCGACGTCTGGGAACTGACATCAGACAGGTTACGGTCGGTCACAGATTGGGCAAATGCAGGGGCGCTATTCAAAGCGACGATCGGCAGTGCGATCCCTGCAAGCAGGGCCGACGCCGAATAGCGGCGAATTTTCATTATGTTCCCCTTAGTAGCCTAGTCACCGAAATCAGGCGAACTGACCCTGTGTTCACTGTTGCGGCGCTCTTTGATCGTGGTCAGCGTCGCATCCGTATAAACGTGGCAGGAACCGGTGCAGTCCCTCAACTCACCGACGCTATAGGTCGTGTTACCGTATTTCTTGTGCTCGCCGGGCCGATAATCACTGGAGTGGCATGCGGCACAGTCGGGGGCGTAGGCTGCGAACCGATAGGGCACCGTCTGGCTGTTGCTTGTATGGCAATCATTGCACGACAGGTTGCGGGCATGCGTCCCGGGATAGGCCGGTGACGTATGGATGAAGTTAAGCGTTGGCGACCAAGCCTGTGTGCGGTGACAGTTCGCACAATCCGACGTGGTGCTGAAATGGGTTGGGTTCTTTCCCGTGGCCCGGGTGCCGTTGTGGCAGCTGCTGCACTGTCCGGTGATCGACGCGTGGTTGAATGTCGCGGGCAACCATGCGGTGTTGCGATGACATTCGCCGCAATCGGCATTGGTCGGGATATGCGTTATCGGCTTACCCGTCGCGGCGTTGCCGGTATGGCAGCTCATGCACGTGCCCAGCGCCTGGCTGTGGTCCATCCGCACATTCGACCAAGCGGTGGTCACATGGCAGCTGTCGCACAGAGCAGTGGAGCTGATGTGCGTTCCGGGTTTGCCCAGCGCGCGCGAGCCGTTGTGACAGCTGGCGCAGGTGCCCGTGGCATCGGCATGATTGAAGGTTGCTGGCGACCAAGCCGTCGGGCGATGGCAATCCTCGCACAGGTTATTGGTCGTATGATGCGTTGGCCCCTTGCCCGTCGCACGGGTGCCATTGTGGCACGTGGCACATGCACCCGTCACGCCGCTATGGTTGAACGTTGCGGGTGACCAAGCGCTATTGCGATGACAATCCTCGCACACATTGCTGGTCGGCAAATGGGTCGGCCCCTTGCCCGTAGCGCGGGTGCCATTGTGGCAGCTGAAGCAGGTTCCCGTGACGCCAGTGTGATTGAATGTTGCAGGCGTCCAGCCGCTCGTCCGGTGGCAGTCTTCGCATGTATTATCTGTCGCAAAGTGGGTTGGCCCCTTGCCCGTGGCGCGCGTGCCATTGTGGCAGCTGAAGCAAGTGCCCGTGACACCTGTGTGGTTGAAGGTCGCTGGACTCCAGCCGCTCGTCCGGTGACAATCTTCGCATGTATTATCTGTCGCAAAGTGGGTTGGACCTTTGCCCGTGGCGCGGGTGCCGTTGTGGCAGCTGAAGCAGGTTCCGGTGACGCCGCTGTGATTGAAGGTTGCAGGCGACCACGCGGTGTTGCGATGGCAATCTTCGCAAGTGTTCGACGTCGCAAGATGGTTTGGCCCCTTGCCTGTGGCGCGGGTGCCGTTGTGGCAGCTGAAACAGGTTCCGGTCACACTGCTATGGTTGAACGTCGCGGGTGACCACGCGCTATTGCGATGGCAGTCTTCGCACACATTGCCGGTGGCAAGGTGGTTTGGCCCTTTACCAGCCGCCTGCGTGCCATTGTGACAGCTAAAGCAGGTTGCGGTGACGCCGCTATGGTTGAAGGTTGCTGGGCTCCACGCTGTGTTGCGATGGCAATCCTCGCAAGTGTTTGACGTTGCTAGGTGGTTTGGCCCCTTGCCCACTGCGCGAGTGCCATTGTGGCAGCTGAAACAGGTTCCCGTCACACCGCTATGGTTGAAGGTTGCCGGGGTCCAGGCGCTATTGCGATGGCAGTCTTCACATGTGTTGCTCGTGGTAAAATGCGTTGGCCCCTTGCCGCGCGCACGGGTGCCGTTGTGACAGGACACGCAGGTTCCGGTCACACCTGTGTGATTGAAGGTCGCAGGCGACCAAGCCGATGTCCGGTGGCAATCTTCACATGTGTTGCTGGTGGTAAAGTGGTTCGGTCCCTTGCCCACCGCACGGGCGCCGTTGTGGCAGGACGAACAATTGTTGGTGATGCCGGTGTGAACAAAGGTCGCGGGGGTCCAGCCCGTGTTACGATGGCAATCCTCACACGTGTTGCTGGTGGTAAAATGCGTTGGCCCCTTGCCGCGCGCTTGCGTCCCGTTGTGACAGGACGCGCAGGTGCCCGTGACGCCGCTGTGATTGAAGGTTGCGGGAGTCCAGCCCGTGTTACGGTGACAGTCTTCGCAGCTGTTTGGCGTCGCAAGGTGGGTCGGCCCCTTGCCCTTGGCCCGGGTGCCGTTGTGGCAGCTGAAGCAGGTGCCGCTCGCCCCTGTGTGATTGAAGGTCGCAGGGCTCCAAGCGGCGGTTCGGTGGCATTCTTCGCATGTGTTGCTGGTGGCAAAATGGGTTGGCCCCTTGCCCACTGCCCGCGTGCCGTTGTGGCAGGACGAACAATTATTGGTGATGCCCGTGTGCACAAAGGTCGCAGGTGACCAACCCGTGGTGCGATGGCAATCTTCGCACGCATTATTGGCCGGAAAGTGGTTTGGTCCCTTGCCCACCGCCTGTGTGCCGTTGTGGCAGCTGACGCAATTACCAGTGATGCCGCTATGGTCGAAGCGTGCGCCGGCAAAGCTGCTGGTTGAGTGGCAATCTTCGCAGGTATTGGACGTGGCGGGGTGGCTTTGCGTCTTGCCAACCGCCGTCGTGCCATTGTGACAGGAAACGCAGGTACCCGTCACGCCGCTATGGTCGAACCGATCAACCATCCATGACCGCGTCGTATGGCATGTGTCGCACGCCGCTGTGGTCACGATATGCGATGCCTGCATCCCGCGCGAACGGATATTATTATGGCACGATGCGCATGGGGTTGGCGTGCCTTCGAACACGCCGCCCTGATGGCAATCGGTGCAATCGACGTCGGCATGCGCGCCGGTCAGCGGAAATCCGGTGGCGAAATGATCAAAGTTTGTGCGGTCGGTGCGCGTGGATGTTTGCGCCGGTGCGGATGAGGCCCAAAGCATGGCGGCCATCGCAAAGATGGTCAGGGCCAAGATAGCGGTGAAAAACCGCGTGATCCGCACAAAACTCCCTTCCTCCCCCAGTATCAAGGGAGCAGAGCGCCGCCGGATCCGTCTTTGCCCGGATCAAAACAATCGCTGTATCTTCACAACAGCCCGCCCCTAGCCGCTAGGGCACAGGGGGGCAAGGCGTCCGTGGTTTCCATTCATCGCGAACATCAACCAATTCATCAAACGTCCTACTGCCAGCAATATTCCTAACAAAGTATGACTACATCAATATTTCACTGAAGCTGGTCGTCACATGGCACCTGGCGCAGTCATTGCCAAAGCCACCCCGGTGCCGATCATCGCGGCGATGACAGCCGATACAGGTGGTGGGGGCCTCCGCCGGATTGCCGGGCCGAGAGTGGCACGCCGAACAAATCAGCCCCTGATGCCGCCCGGTCAGCGGGAAACTGGTCGCATTATCATGGTCGAACCGCCACGTCCGCCAATCGACGCTGTTGTGACAGCGCGCGCAGGATGACGGCGTGCCAAGCGTACCAGCATGATGCGTATCTTCGTGACAGGATTGGCACGTAATGCCGCGTGATGTGAATTGTTTGTCCACATGGCAGCCCGTACAAAGCGCCGTCGCATGCTTGCCGATCAACGGAAAGCGCGTCAACGCGTGGTCGAAGCGCACCTGCCCGGCCCATGCCACCGCGCCATGGCACGACGCGCAGTCGGTGCCCAGCCGCCCGGCGTGCGCGTCATCTTCGGCATGGCAAGACACACAGGTCATTGCTATGCGCGTCGGCTGCGCGGGCGGCGTGTGGCACGCCCCGCATTCCAGCGGTCGATGCGCACCCGTCAACGGAAAGCGCGTCATTTCATCATGGTTGAAATTGGCGACGTCCCAATTGCGGCTGGTGTGACAGCGCGCGCATTCAGGGCCATTTTGCCCTTGGTGCGCGTCGTCCTCTGCATGGCAGCTGATGCAGCTTGTTTCGGGTTTTGGCGTCGCATTATTGACACCGTGGCAGCCAGCGCAGGCCGTGGTTGCATGCTTGCCAAGCAGCGGGAACGCGGTCTGGCTATGGTCGAAGCGTGTGTTGGTCCACGACGATGGATTGTGGCAATTGGCGCAGGACGTGCCGCGCGATCCATTGTGCGTGTCATCGCGCGCATGGCAACCAACGCAAGTCCGTGCCGGATTGCGGATGGCATTATTGGCCCCGTGACAACCCGCGCAAGCCGTCGCCGCATGCTGACCCAGCAGCGGGAAATTGGCGTCCCGCGCATGGTTGAACGTCGCCGCCGCCCATGTTGCAGTGCTGTGGCACGACGAACAATTGGTGCCGCGCGTGCCGTTATGCCGATCATCGCGCGCATGGCACGCGATGCAGGTCGTCGGCGTCCCCGCCCAGCGTTGCCCCACATGGCAGGTCATACAGCGCTGTGTGCGGTGCGCGCCGGTCAAGGCGAATCCGGTATTGGCGTGGTTGAACGGCAATGTCGTCGCCCAAGCGGTAACGCTATGGCAGCTTTGGCAATTGCGGCCCAACCGCCCCCGATGCGGTTCATCGCGCACATGGCAACTGGCGCACGCGGTTGGCGTGGTGCGAAAATGGGTGCTGGTGCCATGGCATCCGGCGCAGGTCGCGCGCGCATGGCCGCCGACCAGCGGATAATCGGTCAGCGCATGGTTGAATGTCGCGCGATTGAAACGCACCAGCACAAAGCCGCGCCCATGATGGTCGCTATGACAAATTCGGCATTCCTGTGCTCGCGCGGTGGAGCGACCGTGAAACCCCTGTCGCGCCGTAATGTCGCTGGCGATACCGCGATGACAGGCAAGGCAGCGGCTGTTTTGCGCCGCCCGCGTGAAGGATTGATGGCAGCTGTCGCACGTTGCCTCCAGCCGCGCGTGCGCACTGGCCAGCGGCCCTGGTGTGACCAGCCGTTCCATGACGCTTTGCGAGACCGCGCCCTGCGCGCTCAGCATCAGTGCCATCGCAAAAAACAGGCGCGTCCAAAAACGCATTCAGGGTCAGGACCCACTAACCGCATGAGCCGTGGTGGCTGGGATGCGGGATGAAATTACAGGAAAACAGCGAAGGGCGGGTGCTATACCCGTGCAAGCTGGGTGACGCAGCAGTTCGCCCGCATCCCGCCATCGGAACGACTTGGCCAGAAAGGCCTTAGGCAGCGTCGCTCGTTCGTTCAATAGCACCACTATTCGCCTCTCTCACTTCTTGCCCAAGGCCTTTCTGGCTCAAGCCACGGCCATGTGCTTAATGGGCCCTGACCCTAGTACATATGCACCGCAACGATGTGCAATATGGCGGTCAGGATCAGGATGAAGAACAACGGCAGATGGAACAAATGCCACAGCCTGAGCATCCGATCGTAAAAGGCAAACTCTGCGGCGCGGCGAACGGCCAGAAAATAGGCCGATGATCGCGCCAGAAAATCGCGCTTCGCCGCGCCCCATTCACGGCGCGGAACATCCGATGCTTCGAACATCGCGACGATGTCGCGGCGCAAGCGGCGCTGTTCGCGCCGTGTGGCAACGCCAATGTCAATGACCGAATGCGCGCTGGCCCAAAATGACGCCCCGGCCGCGACCGTGCGTTGTTCAAAGGGGTGCAATTGGTCGCGCAGCCACGTTCCCGTCACCCCGCCTTCGGACAGGCTGTCCAGTTCCTCGTGCATGTCGTTCAGGATCGCGCGGACCTCCAGCTTGCGGCCCGAATAGCCACGGTGGACACGCGCATAAAAAAACCGACCGACAAGGCCGCTCATTGCCACAATCAGCATCGCGGTCATCGACATTGCGCTGTTGAGCGCCCCCCAAGTGAAGCGCGAATGATAGAGAATTAGCACCGGGCCACCCAGCCCAAGCAGCATGTGCGTGCGGAACCAAAAGCCGATGGACCCCCATTTGGCACGCGGCGACACCCGCTTGCGGATGGGATAGACCAGCAACAGCAACATCATGCTGCCGCCCATTATGCCCAGCCAATAACCGATGCCTAGTTCAGGATTGATCCCGTCATCGTTGCGCAGCACCCAACCCGTGATGAGCGAGGCCACGACAATGACCGCCACCACCCACGGCCCCAAGGACTTGGTCGTCAACGATGAAAAGGATGATCTGACCGGTCCAGCCGCGCCCTTCTGTGTTGATTGATTCATACCGCTCAATATTTTTCGCCGAAATTGTCTTGATTGCTGTGACGTGAAGCAATCGAAGGGCCCGTTGGAATAACGTGCAAAGGTAAACGTTATTCCACCACGATAGCCGCGACCCAGCGGTATTTTTATGAATGAGAACGGGATCGCATGTTACCTTTCATCCTAACCGGGCTTGCTGGAATCGCCATCGGCATTGTCGCCATGCGATTGATGCAGGGGGCGTCAGCCAACACCCCCGCCAACACCATAATCACCGCCGCGCACGATGGGACGGCGGCTGATACGCCAGTCATCAGCGCCACGCCGGATGGTGATGCCCCCGATGATGCCGACGCCGCCACCCCGGATGCCGCGCCTCCCCCAGCACCGCAATCTTATCTTTCCAGCCGATACCAGATGCTACGCGGATTGCCCCGTAACCAGATGTTGCTGGGCGGTGCAGCCCTGTTGACCCTTGTCGCCGTCGGCGCGCTGGCGCTGCGCGGCGATGACACAGGCAGCGCCGCATCAACCGCCGCGTCGTCCAACGCCGTATCGCCCGGGTCGGTGGGGATGCAGGCACCAGCGGGGACGCTTGACGATGTCGATACGATGGTCGCAAGGCTGGAGGCGCGCCTCGCCGCCAACCCCAATGACGGCGAAGGATTCCGCACATTGGGCTGGTCGTACCAGAACACCGGCCACCCCGACAAAGCGGTTACCGCTTATGCCCGCGCCGCCGCGCTGTTGCCGGGCCGCGCCGACGTGCTGTCAGCCTATGGCGAGGCGATGGTGAGCGTCGCCAATGATGTTGTTTCTGCGGGTGCCAAGCGCCAGTTCGAAGCGGCATTGGCGATTGACCGCAATGAGCCGCGCGCACGGTATTTCATCGCGCTGCACAAATCGCAAAATGGGCAGGAACGCGCCGCGCTCGACGAATGGATAGCCATCGCCAGTGCGTCTCCCGCCAATTTGCCATGGCAGGCCGACCTGCGCACGCGGGTAGAACGGCTGGCGGCGCGACTTGGCGTCAATGTGGCTGGGCGTTTGCCCGCTGCGGTGGCCCCTGTAGTAGGCGCAATGCCAAGCGGTGCGCCAAATGGTGCCACGGTCCAAGGCGGCGGCGTTGGACCGACGGCTGGGCAGATGGCCGCTGCCAGCGCACTACCCGCGTCGGACCAACAGGCGATGATCAATGGCATGGTCGGCGGTCTGGCCGCGCGGCTGGCCGCCAACCCCGATGATGTCGAGGGCTGGGTCCGCCTGATCCGATCGCGGATGGTGCTGAATGATCGCGCGGCGGCGGCGCGCGATGTTGCAACCGCACGGCGGACCTTCGCAACGCAGGCGGAAAAGCTGGCGGCAATCAACAGGGCAGCTGTCGAATACGGGCTGTAAGACGATGTTTACGGGTAAAACACTGATGCTGCTCGTTTACGGGCTTCCCCTGCTCGCCATCTGGGCGTGGTGGATATGGCGTGGTCGCCAGAAAACCAAAGCCAGTCTGTCGGTATGGCACGACGCCAAGGAGGCGGGCTTGAGCGAGCCATCATCGCTGCACCCCGTCATCGACCCCGCTTATTGCCTCGGCTGTGCGGCTTGTGTGAAAGCATGCCCGGAAAAATCCATCCTCGGCATCGTCGATGGCAAGGCAAAGCTGATCGAGCCATCGCACTGTGTTGGGCACGGTGCCTGCGCGGCGTCATGCCCGACCAACGCTATCTCATTGGTGTTCGGCACCGCAACGCGCGGCGTTGACATCCCCTTTGTCAGCCCAAAGTTCGAAACCAATGTCCCCGGCCTGTATATCGCGGGCGAGCTGGGCGGCATGGGGTTGATCCGCAACGCCATCGAGCAAGGGCGGCAAGCGGTGGATAATATCGCGGCAAAGGCCAAGGCTGCGCCCAGACAAGCGGGCGTGCTCGACGTGCTGATCGTCGGCGCTGGCCCGGCCGGCATCGCTGCCAGCCTGGGTGCCAAGGAACGCAAGCTCAATTTCATCACCGTCGACCAAGACAGCCTAGGCGGCACAGTGGCCCAATTTCCGCGCGGCAAGCTGGTGATGACCGCGCCAGCCGAACTCCCCCTGCACGGCAAGGTGATGTTCAAGGAGGTCAGCAAGGAAGATTTGCTGCAATTCTGGTATGACGTTGTCGACAATAACGACCTAGAGCTGAACCTGGAGGAGCGCGTTGAAACGCTGGTGCGCGAGGGGGATATGTTTCGCGTCACCACGTCGCGCGGGGAATATCGCGCGCGCTTTGTCCTGCTCGCCATCGGTCGGCGCGGTAGCCCACGCAAGCTGGGGGTTCCGGGTGAGGAGCAAAGCAAAGTCGTCTATCGCATGATCGACCCCGCGCAATATGCGGGCAAGCGCGTGCTGGTGGTCGGCGGCGGTGACAGCGCGATTGAGGCGGCAACATCCATCGCCGATGAAGCGGGCACGAATGTTACCCTGTCCTATCGCCGCGACGCCTTTGACCGCGCGCGCGCCAAGAATCGCGAACGCATGGCCGATGCGCAGGCGGCGGGGCACCTGACGGTCGAGCTCAGCTCACAAGTCGAAAGCATCAGCGAAGGCAGCGTGGCGCTGCGCACCGCATCGGGCACCAAGACATTGCCCAACGACGCCGTCATCGTCTGCGTCGGCGGCATATTGCCCACCCAATTCCTCAAAGACGCGGGGATCATGGTCGAAACCAAATATGGCACGGTGTGAGGGGGGCGGGCTGGTGGACAGGGCTGGATTCGAACCAGCGTACGACAACGTCGGGCAGATTTACAGTCTGCTGCCTTTAACCACTCGGCCACCTGTCCCCAAAACATCCCGATAGCTGGTTATGGCCATCGGTGCAGCGTGCTGCACACGGAGTCTTGTTCTCCCGCGATTTCCAAGCCGCCAGATGATCAATCTGGCTCGAAATCGCTCCGGGAAAGGCGGCTCAATGGCGAATGGGTGCTTGCCTGTCAATCATTCGCGTGGAAAAGGGCAAAGTTATGAGCAAGAAACCACATCGGGGTGCCCCGTCATCCAAAAACGTCCGCATTTGGGGCCGCCACGCGGTCATCGCGGCGCTGGCCAACGAGGAGCGCGTCATCACAAAAATGTGGGGGACGCGAGAGGCTTTGGCGACGATTGACGTGCCGCCATCGCTGCCTATCACCCCGTCATCGCCCGCCGAAATGGCGATGATGGTTTCGCCGGGGTCGCCGCATCAGGGGCTGGTGATCGAGGCTGAAGCCTTGCCCGACCGCTGGCTCAGCGATTTTTTGAGCCAACCGCAAGAGGACAGACGGCCGATAGTGGTGCTCGACCAAGTGACCGACCCGCAAAATATCGGCGCGATCTTGCGATCAGCCGCCGCGTTCGATGCGGTGGCGATTGTGACGCAGGACCGCCACAGCCCGCCCGAGAGCGGCACCATTGCCCGCGCCGCATCGGGGGCGCTGGAAATTGTGCCATGGGTCCGCGTCGTCAATTTAAGCCGCGCGCTCGATGAGCTGGCCGAGGGCGATTATTGGCGGATTGGTTTGAGCGGCGATGCGCGCGACACGATTGGCACCGCATTGGCCAATGTCCGCCCGGCGCTGGTGCTGGGCGCGGAGGGCGCGGGGATGCGCCACAACACCGGCGAGCATTGCGACCAGCTGGCGCGGCTGCCAATCAGCCCCAAGATGGAGAGCCTCAATGTGTCGAACGCGGCGGCGATTGCGCTCTATGCGGCTGCTGCGGCGCGGGGGTAGTCAGTCTTCTGGCGCTATGGTGACGCGCAACCCGTCAAGCGCCGCGCTGAATGGCAATTGGCACGACAGGCGCGATGTCGCCCCGCGATGCGCGCTGCTGTCGAGCAGGTCATCCTCATCCTCGCTAAGCGGCGGCAAGGCATCGGCAAAGGCGGGATCGACGATGACGTGGCAGGTCGCGCACGAACAGCACCCGCCGCACAGCGCCAGCAATTCATCAAAACCGGCGTCGCGGATATTTTCCATAACGCTAAGCGCGCTGTCGCCCTCTATCATGCGTTCGCTGCCATCACGGGAAACAACCACCAATTTTGCCATATTGCCTATTTCCTCATGCCATTTGATCGCAAGATACGGGAATGTGCGCCCGTGCGTTTCGCGCCTATGCAGGGAGCGGCGAGGCGAATCAAGATAGAGGGGCAACCCGCTAGCCTTGTCCCGGCCTTCGCCGGGATGACGGGGGAAGGGCAGAGGAACATCAGCATGGGTTTGACAGCACAGCAATTGAAGGCATCGCTCGATGCGGTCGCGGCCAAGGACGCCGACATCGCCCGCGCCCTCGCCGCCGTCAGCTATCCCGAGCCGCGCATCCGCGCGCGCGGCTACGCCACCATGTTGCGCACCATCGTCGGCCAACAGGTCAGCGTCGCGGCGGCCGCTTCGGTGTGGGCCAGACTGGAGGCGCTGTTGGGCCCGACCTGCCCTGCTCCCGCGCTGATCGCCGCATCGTTCGATGAGCTGCGCGCGTGCGGGCTGTCGCGACAGAAACAGGGCTATGCGCGCAGCTTGGCCGACCTGATCCTGTCTGGCGAATTGGTGCTCGATGCTCTGCCAGAGGATGATGAGGAGGCGATAGCGCTGCTCACCCGCGTCAAAGGGATTGGCCGTTGGTCGGCGGAGATTTATTTGCTGTTCGCCGAAGGGCGCACCGACATCTGGCCAGCAGGTGATTTGGCGGTGCAGGAGGGGCTGGGGCGGATCAAACAGCTACCCGCCCGCCCGAATGAAAAGGAAACGCGCGAGATGGCCGAAGCATGGCGGCCGCATCGCGGCGCGCTCGCCATTTTTACATGGCATGCCTATGACAATCCGGCGCTTTAGGGTCAGGACCCTACATTGGAAGCACATGAGCCGTCATTGCGAGCGCAGCGAAGCAATCCAGTGTTGTGCGCTCCTGCCCTGGATTGCCGCGTCGGCCCGAAACGAGTTCGGCCCTCCTCGCAATGACGATGCGAATTAACTTAGGGTCATCATACGCTATCGCGTAGCTTGCACGAGCGCCGGGTTGAGCCGCATCACTTCGTTCAAAAAATCACCGGGCTGACGGAAAAAGGCGCTGCCACGGTTGACGGTGAGGCCAAAAGTCGCCGCCGCTTCCATGATGAAATGCACGCAATTGCGCCGATTAAGGTTGTAGCGCCCACCGCTCTGCCCGCGCCACGACGCGATGAACGCGGTCAGCCGCGCATATTGTGCATCGTTGAGGCGAAGTGCAAAATGCGGCCGCGATGTCGCTCGCGCCACATAACCTTGCGATAGCACCTCCATCCGCCCCGCGACCGAGCCGAGCAGCACCAGCGGCGACGCGGTGACGGCGGTAAAGCCGATATTGGTGTCCACCGCTTCGCCGCTCGCGTCGACACGCCCGCGCATCGTCAGGAACGCATGCTGGTAATTTTGGTCGCGGTCGTGGCTCCAAAAGGTGACGACAACCTCGGCGCTGGCCGGCATTGCGGTGAGGAGCGCAAATATGGCGAAGAGGAGCGAGCGGAGCATCTGCGATAATTAGCGCATCACCATGCGCCTTGCCAAGCCCAAGATAATGACATTACTGAAAGTAACGCTTGATTTAGGGCGCATGATAGTGCCGAGTGGTGACTGATAAAACAGGGGAAGACGAGCATGACCAGCACGCGCAAAGCAATTTTCATTACCGGTGGCGGCAGCGGGATTGGCCGCGCCACCGCACGCCACTTTGCGGGTAAAGGCTGGATGGTCGGCCTCGCCGATGTCAACGAAGCTGGCATGGCGGAAACCGCAGCAATGCTCCCTGCTGGCCTGTCGAGCTGTCACAAGCTCGACGTGCGCGACCGCGCGGCATGGGATGTGGCGCTCAGCGACTTTGCTGCAAAAACGGACGGGCGCATTGACATCCTGTTTAACAATGCCGGGATTGCGGCGGGCGGCCCCATCGACATCGCCAAGCCAGAGGATATTGAACGGCTGTTCGACATCAATCTGCTCGGCGTATTCTGGGGCGCGCAGGCGGCGTTGCCGTATCTGAAGGCCGCCGGGCCGGGCGCGGCGCTGGTCAACACATCGTCCGCCGCTGGCCTTTACGCTGGCCCCGGCATGTCCGCTTACTCGGCAACAAAGTTCGGGGTGCGCGCACTCACCGAATCGCTCGATCAGGAATGGCAGGAGCATGGAATCAAAGTGCGGGCGATCATGCCGGGGTTCATCGACACCCCGTTATTGCAGGGGACAAGCACGGGGTCGAACCGCACGATCCGCGAATCGGTTCAGGAAGCGGGGCTGGAGTTCACCCCGGTTGAACGCGTTGCCGAAGCGGTGTGGGACGCCGCGCACAATAGCAAGCGCCTGTTCTGGCCGGTGGGAAAGACCGCCAAGCGCCTCGCCTTCCTCTCGCGCTGGGCACCGGGCATGTTGCGCCGGGGCGGACTGTTTGGCCGCGACGCCGCGTCAGACTAATCCCTCTATCGCCGCGACCATCGCACCGTCGCGCGCCGACAGGCCATCGGCGTCGTGTGTCGTTAGCGTGATGGTAACGCGGTTATAGACATTGGACCATTCGGGGTGGTGATCCATGCTCTCGGCCAACATCGCCACGCGGGTCATGAAGGCAAAGGCGGTGCTGAAATCGGCGAAAGTGAAGGTGCGGGTCATAGCGTCGCGTTCAGGGTCATGCGCCCATGCAGGATGCGTAGCCAACAGCGCCGTCCGTTCTGCTTCGCTTAGTTTTTTGACCATTGCCCCGCCCATCCCCCTTGCCGCGCTGCTCCGTGCGTCTAGAAGGCTGTCTATGCCGCATATATCCCCTTCACGCCACCACCCGCTTTGGGGGCGTTGCACGTGAGCGGCGCATTGCTTGTCGCACAGGAACTGGCGTGTAAACGCGGGACGCGCTTGCTGTGGCACGGCGTTGATTTTTCGCTGGTGACGGGCGGCGCGCTGCACATCGTCGGCGCGAACGGTATCGGCAAATCGAGCCTGCTGCGGATCATCGCCGGACTGCTCCCGGCAATGGCGGGCCGCGTGAAGTGCGAGGGCGGTGTCGCATTACTTGACGAAAACCCTGCGCTCGATCGTGATCGGACATTGGCGGGCGCGCTTGGCTTTTGGGCGGATGTCGATGGCCAATCGGGCGTGGATGCGGCGCTCGATGCGGTTGGCATGGCGGCGCTGGCCGATGTGCCGGTGCGCTATTTTTCGACCGGACAGCGCAAGCGGGCGGCGCTGGCAAGGCTGTTGGTGCAAAACGCGCCGATCTGGCTGCTCGACGAACCGTCAAACGGCCTCGACCATAGCGGCGTAACGATGCTGGAAGCGCTGATTGAGGCGCACCGGGCGGGCGGCGGCTGTGCGCTCATCGCCTCGCATCAGCCGCTAACATTGGCAGATATGCACATTCTCAGCCTCGCAGATTATCAGCCATGAACGTGTGGGCCGCCCTCATCCGCCGCGATTTGGCGCGCGAATGGTCAAGCGGAAGCTGGTGGCTGCCCGTCGCATTCTTTCTGCTGGTGGCGACGCTTTACCCGTTCGCGGTCGGCCCCGACAGCGCGTTACTGGCGCGCACGGGCGCGGGCGTGCTTTGGATAGCGGCACTGCTTGCCGCACTGCTGCCTATCGAACGGCTGTTTGCGCCCGATAGCGCCAGCGGCACTCTCGACCAGCTGGCATTGCGCGGGGTCAGCGACGAAGGGGTCGCGGCAGCCAAGGCATTGGCACATATGGTCGGTTTCGGCGTGCCACTGTTGCTCGCCACACTGCCCGCCGCCGCCTTGCTCAACCTGTCGGGTGAGACATTGGCGCGGCTCGCCATCGGCCTTACCATCGGCATCCCCGGCCTTGCCAGCCTCTCGGTCATGATCGCGGGCGTCACGCTGGGTGGGCAGCGCAGCAGCGCGCTTGGCGGACTGTTGATGCTCCCGCTCGCCGTCCCGATCCTGATATTCGGCGCGGGGTCGATCCAGCCTGTGGGCAACAGCGCGATGCTGTTCCTCGGTGCGGCATCGTTATTGCTGGTAGCGATCACGCCCTTTGCGGCTGGGGCGGCGCTGCGCGCAGCGCGCGAGGTCTAATCCCGGCTCCACCTTGCCCAGATGGCGGTGGGCAGTTCCAGTCCGCGTGCTTCCTCGACAATCGCCAATTCGCCCGCCTCGACCGTCCCGCCATGCTCGGCAAACGCTTGGGACAGCATTTCGCGCAAGGCCAGCGCCGACATCCGCACCGCATAGACGGTGAGGAACAAACATTTCGACTGCGCATCGAGCAGCTTTGCACAATCCGCTATCAGCCCGGGCAGATGCTCCTCCAGCCGCCACATCTCGCCATCTGGGCCGCGCCCGAACTTTGGCGGGTCGAGCAGGATCGCATCATAGCGCCGTCCGCGCCGCACCTCGCGCGCGGTGAACTTGACCGCATCGTCGATAATCCAACGGATCGGTGCATCGGCCATGCCCGACAGAGCGGCGTTCTCGCGCGCACTCGCCACTGCTTTTTTCGACGCATCGACATGGACGACATTGGCACCGGACTTGGCGAGCGCGAGGCTGCCGACCCCGGTATAGCCGAACAGATTGAGAAATTGCGCGCCGTCCACCCCTGTCAATTTCCCGCGCAGCCATTGCCATACCGGCACCATATCAGGGAAAAAGCCAAGGTGGCGAAATGGGGTGCAGTGCGCATTGAACGACACATCATCCCACACCAGTGGCCAGCCCTCGCGCGGTACCTCGCGGTCGAACTGCCAGCGCCCACCGCCATCCTCATCTGACGCGGGGACAAAGCGTGCATCACAATCCCATTCATCCAGCGCAGGTGCCCACAATGCCTGTGGTTCGGGCCGGATGAAACGATAGGGACCATAGCGTTCGAACTTATAGCCATCGCCACTGTCGATCAGTCCAAAATCGTCCCACGCTGCCCCCGAAAGCGTGGTCAATGGTGTGTGATGGGTCATTACGCCGTAGCCGCCAGCACAAAATCGCGCACCATGTCATAATCGCCGGGCAAGTGTGTGCAGCGTTCCTCGCGATCGAACAAATTGCCAAGTCGTGCGGGAAGTGCGGGGTTCTGGCCCGTCGCGGCAATGACCGCATCGCCAAACTTGGCTGGGTGCGCCGTCGCCAGCGTCACAATGGGTATCGCGGGGTCGAGCACGGAGTCCCGCGCTGCCGCCAGCGCAACCGCCGTATGCGGGTCGATGAGCTGCCCCGCATGGTCCCATGCCCAGCGCATCGCACCGGCCATCGCTTCGCCATCAATCCGCGCGCTGGTCATCAGGCGCGCTGCACCCTCGCGCTGGCTGTTGGTCAGCTGCATCGCGCGGGTCGCCTCGAAACCGCGCATTTGCGCCGCCAACGCCGCGCCATCACGCCCGCCAACGTCGAACAACAGCCGCTCGAAGTTCGAACTGACCTGTATGTCCATGCTCGGTGTCGCGGTTGGCACGACCGTGCCCGCGCTATAATCGCCAGTGCTGAGCGCGCGGTGCAATATGTCGTTGACGTTGGTGGCGACAATCAGCCGCGCGATAGACAGCCCCATCTGCGCCGCAACATGCCCCGCAAACACATCGCCGAAATTGCCGGTCGGCACGGCAAAGGCAATTTTGCGATGCGGTGCGCCAAGCCGAACGGCGGCGTAAAAATAATAGACGACCTGCGCCGCCAGCCGCGCCCAATTGATCGAATTGACCGCTGACAAGGTGCGCTGTCCCGTCACGGCCTCGTCGGCAAACATCCGCTTCACCATCGCCTGTGCATCATCGAAGCTGCCGTCGATCGCGACATTATGGACATTGTCGGCCAGAACCGTCGTCATTTGGCGGCGTTGCACATCGGAAACGCGGCCCTTTGGGTGGAGCATGACGATGGAGATTTGCGCGCGGTTAGCCACCGCATTGATCGCCGCCGACCCGGTGTCACCCGAGGTCGCGCCGACGATGGTGAGGTGGGTGGTGGTTCCGGTGAGGAAGCGTTCAAACAAATGCCCGAGCAGTTGCAGCGCCACATCCTTGAACGCCAAGGTCGGGCCGTGGAACAGCTCCAGCAGCCAATGCCGCGCATCAAGCTGAACCAGCGGCGTCACCGCATCGTGCGAGAATGCGCCATAGGCAGCGCGCGTCAAATCGCGCAATTCCGCGCCAGGCAGACAATCGCCAATGAAGGGCGCCAGCACCCGCGCCGCCGTTTCAGCATAATCGCAGCCCGCAAGCTCGGCGATCTCTGCTTCGCTAAAGCGCGGCCAGCTTTGCGGCAGATAAAGGCCCCCATCGGGCGCAAGTCCAGCCAGAGTTGCGCTGCGGAAATCAATGTGCGGCGCACCGCGCTCGCCTGCGAGTGGGAAAGGCGAATAAACGCCGCGTGTGGACTGGTAAAGCATGGTGAAAAACGCCTAGCGCCATGCGCCATAAGCGGCAATCCCAAAGCCCGCAAAGTTGGCCCGAGAACGGGGTCTGCGGTGCTGGCCTAACTTTTCAATCATCGCGCATATCGCCTTTTGTGCGAAGCGCTTGTGTGAAGATGCGAAGCGGATTTGGTTGACACTCCAGAGTAGGGGAAACAACGGCCGCCTGCGGGTTTGCGGGGTGTGGTTTCAACTTAATACACCTCGCCACTCCCACCCTTGTCATTGCGAGGAGCGCAGCGACGCGGCAATCCAGAAGCGAGCCATAGACTGGATTGCCGCGTCGGGCTTTGCCCTCCTCGCAATGACGAAAGAAAGATATTTCGCGCCAAGACGCAAAGACGCAAAGAGACACGAAGAAGAGACTATCCTCCTCCCGCCCTTCGACTGCCTGCCAAGGCAGGCGCTCAGGACAGGCTTGTGGGCGTTCAGAGGCGCGTGACTCTGAACGCGGGTTAGGGGTAGGGGTTCAACACTATCAAAGCCTGTCCTGTGCGAAGTTGAAGGGAGCCGTGATTTACAAAAACCAGAGCGCATCATACCATGGCCAAAATCCTGTAGGAAAGAGGGGCGAGGATGGTGCTCCTTTAGAGTCTGACCAATAAATCGGACGGGTCGGTCTGACGGGCCCAGCTTGCACCCTCGTCAAAACTGGTCCACTATCGGCCGCGTTGTTTCAGGCAAGGAGAGGGGCTCGTGAACCAGCCAGAACCGTTCCAGATCCCGCAAATCCCGGTCGCCAACGACCTGACATTGGGCGATCTGCGTGATGCGTTGGGCAAAGGCTGGGCCGATTACAAGGCACATCCGCTCTATGGCATGTTCTTCGCCATATTCTACATTCTGGGCGGGCTGCTGCTATCGTGGCTGCTGGCGATCAAGGGCGAGACGTTCTGGCTAATCCCGGCCGCCTCTGGCTTTCCACTGATCGCCCCGTTCACTGCGGTGGGGCTTTACGAAGTCAGCCGCCGGCGAGAGGCGGGGCTACCGCTCAGCTGGGGGGCAGTGCTGGGCGCGCTGCGTGGACGCGGGGACGATCAGCTCTTTATGATCGGCGGGTTCGTCTTCGTCGGCTTCACCTTCTGGATGATCCTGGCCCATGGGATATTCGCGATCTTCATGGCCGAAAGCGGTGTGGGCGGGGAATCGCTGGAGCTGTTCAAGACCGCTGCGGGACTGGCCATGCTGACGTCGGGCACCGTGATCGGCGCACTGATGGCCTTTCTATTCTATGCGGTGACCGTGATCAGCCTGCCGCTGCTGGTCGACCGCGAGATCGATTTCCTGACCGCAATTATCAAGAGCCTGCGCGCGGTGCAGCTCAACCAAGTAGTGATGGTGGTTTGGGCAGCGGTGATTGCACTCAGCTTGTTCGTGGCGATGGTGCCGGCCTTCCTAGGGCTGATGGTGGTGCTTCCGGTGCTGGCGCATGCAACCTGGCATTTGTACCGGCGGGTGGTTGGGGAGTAAACTTGTGTCACTTATCTATATTGATAGGCACGCTCGAACGGCATGGTTTCTTGAACATGCTGAATGACTGCAAATTACAGCAAATTAAGATGAAGCTGCTCTTAACCGTCACGCCGCCGCCGTCGCAGCGCCAGCGCATAAATTACCCCTGCCGCGCCTGCGAACAGGAACCATTGGATCGCATAGAGTAGATGATTGTTGGGCAGGTTATGCGGGTCGGGCCGCGCATTGGCCGCTAGTCCGGCCTGCGGTGGGTCGGCGACCAGCCGCGCCCCATATGCCCCGCTTTGCAAAAAGGTCCCGCCCACCGGGCCGCCCGTCCAGAGGGGTGATGCAGGGTCGTTAGACCAGCCCAGCACGACCTCTGCACGTCCGCCGCCCTGACCCTCGCAATCGGCGATATGCGCCCAGCCCGCTTCGTCATGGACATTGCGCCCCGCAACTGCGGACCGGCCCGTAACCCGCGCGCAGGCAAAGCGGCTACGGCGATACTGCGCAGCCATCCTTTGCGCCGCATCGCGGGGCCAAGTAACAGGCGCGCTCTGGCTAAGTGCGCTTTCGTAGCGCGCGAGCAGTGCTTCCTTCTCCACCTTGCGGTCCAACTGCCAGAACCCGAGGCGAACCATCACCGCCACCGCCACAAGAACAATGATGGTCGGGATGATGGGCAGGCGTTTCATTGATCCAACCGCCCATCGCGCGCCTGCCGCCAATGTTCGGTAATCAGCAACGCCGCCTTGGCCACGCGCAACAGGCCGACGACCAGCACAGTCGAGATCGGCACCCACAGCAAGATATGCACCCAGAACGGCGGATGCTGTGACAGTTGCAGGCTGACCGCGCCGCTCACCACAATCGCGCCGACCAGCATGATGAGCAGCGCCGCCGGGCCATCGCCGACATTATAGGCCGAATAATCGAGGTCGCATTTGCTGCACCGTTCCGAAAAACGCACGGTGCCACTGAACAAGCCGCGCGCGCCGCACGCCGGGCACAAACCAAGAAGGGCAGACTCTGCTAGAGAGCGCTGCCCTTCTGGTGATGATGATTCATCCATGAAGCAACTAGCCGCCGTGGACGGGCGCGCCCCAGCCGCCCCAGACATAGACGACCATGAACAGGAACAGCCACACGACATCGACGAAATGCCAATACCAGGCAGCAGCTTCGAACCCGAAATGCTGCTGCGGCGTGAAATGCCCTTTATACGAGCGGACCAAGCAGACGATCAGGAAGATCGTCCCGACCAGCACGTGAAAGCCGTGGAAACCCGTCGCCATGAAAAATGCCGAACCATAATTCAGCCCGCCGAAAGGAAATGGCGCGTGCGCATATTCATAGGCCTGAATCGAGGTGAACAGCATGCCGAGCAATATCGTCAGCCACAGGCCGCGAATAAGCCCCTTGCGGTCATTGTGCAGCAACGCATGATGCGCCCAAGTGACTGTGGTGCCGGAGCAGAGCAGGATCAGCGTGTTGATGAGCGGCAGGTCAAAGGCGCTAATGACCTCAATCCCCTTGGGCGGCCATTGCATCAGGGCAATGGCACCGTCCTGTCCGGTCATATTATTGGTGACGCCATCGGTATATTCCAGCGCGACGGGGAATAGCGAAAAGTCGAACCAAGCCCAGAACCAGCCGAGAAAGAACATCACTTCGGACGCGATGAACAAGATCATACCGTAACGCAGATGCAGCTGGACCACGGGGGTATGGTCGCCGCCATGCGCCTCGCGGATGACATCAGCCCACCAGAAAAAGAAAGTGGCCAATATGCCGACGATACCCAGACCCCATATCCATGGGCCAAGCGACGCGTCGTGCATCCACGCAACCAGCCCGCCGAACATGGTCAGCGCGGCAAACGCCCCGACCAATGGCCAGACGCTGGGTTCTACTAGATGGTAATCATGGTTCTTGGCACCGGCCATGACGGCATTCCCCTATGCTAATGATGATTGGGCCTTAACTGCCCGCATCCCCTTCGTCCACAGGGAAGAAGGTATATGATAATGTGATTTCGTGAACGCCCCGCGCGTCCGGGTCGTCCAAAATGCGCGGGTCGATATAATAGACCACCGGCATCCGCACTTCCTGCCCTGGCTCCAGCCGTTGCTCGGTAAAGCAAAAGCACTGGATTTTGCTGAAATAGGGCCCGGCTTGGCTGGGCGTGACATTGAATGTCGCTGTTCCCGTTACAGGGCGGTCGGACAGGTTGCGCGCCACGAATATCATCATGTCGCGTGCGCCGATGCTCAATGTATCACGCGTCCGTTCGGGCCGGAAAGTCCATGGCAAAGTGGGTGCCACGTTCGAATCGAACCGCACCGATATGGTCTGGCCATCGACCACTTGCACATTGGCCGCCTGGGCTTCGCTGACCCGCATCGTCGTGCCGTTAAACCCGGTGACGCTGCAAAATAGGCTATACAGCGGCACCGCAGCAAAGCCTAAAGCAACCATCGCAATGGCCAACAACCCCGCCAGCATTGCGGTGCGCGTGTTGCGCCGCGATTGCAGGACGGCAGCAGCCGTCACTGGGCCAATCCTATCTTAGCAATGGTGACAAAGAAAATCAGCGCCGCCAGTGCGACAAGGCCAAGGCCCATGATCCGCGCGCGCGCAGCCTGGCGGCGGCGATATTCAGCCATATCAAAAGGGGGTATATCAAAATCCGGGCCATGCGTCATGCCAAAGCTATCCAATGGTCGGCCACCATCACGGCGAACAGGATGAAGAGATAGACTATCGAGAAGGCAAATAACCGTTTTTCGGGACGCATTGCATCGTCATCACCAGACGTGCGCAGCGCCACATGGATCGCCAGCACGGCGAAGGCCAGCGTCATCGCGCAGGCCGTGACCCCATAGAGTGCGCCCGCATAGCCCATAGGCCATGGCAGGGTCGCCGCCGCTGCCATCGGCACGGTATAAAGCAAAATCTGCCGCCGCGTTACAGCCTCGCCCGCGACGACGGGCAACATCGGGATGCCGGCATTGGCATAATCGGTGCGAACGAACAGCGACAGCGACCAAAAATGCGGCGGCGTCCACAGGAATATCAGCAGGAACAACAGCCACGGCAATGTCGGCACCATGTCTGCGCCCCAGCTTAAATCGCCCACTGCGGCGGCCCAGCCAATCAGTGGCGGGAAGGCTCCGGCCGCACCGCCGATGACGATGTTCTGCGGTGTGCGCGGCTTGAGCCACATCGTGTAGATGACGAGGTAGTAAAGGATCGACGCGGCCAGCACCGCCGCCGCCAGCCAATTGGTCGCGACGCCGAGCAGCGCCACTGAAAACACACCCAGCCCGACGCCAAAGTGCAACGCCGACGCTCGCTCCATCCGCCCCGCAGGCAATGGCCGCGACGCGGTGCGGCGCATCTTTGCGTCAATATCAGCCTCAAGCCACTGGTTGAGCGCACCGCACGCCCCCGCACCCAGTGCAATGGCAATAATCGCCGCAAGCCCAAGCGTCGGGTGAATCGGCTCTGGTGCCACCAACATCCCGCACAACGCGGTGAAGATGGCGAGGCTCATCACGCGCGGTTTGGTCAGCGCGAGGAAATCGCGCCAATCCGCAGGCATTACCAGTGCGGCGCTTGCCATCAATCTATCTTGGGCAGGTCGTTAAACTGGTGGAACGGTGGCGGGCTGGGCAATGTCCATTCCAGCGTCGTCGCGCCTTCGCCCCACGGATTGTCGCCCGCCTTCTTGCCCGCAAACAGCGTATAAAAGACGTTGATGAAGAAAATCACGACGCCAACGCCCATGATGGCATAGCCGTATGATGCGATCAGGTTCCAATAGGCATAGGCTTCGGTATAATCGGGAATGCGGCGCGGCATGCCCTGTTGCCCAAGGAAGTGCATCGGAAAGAACATCACATTGACGCCGATGAAAAACACCCAGAAATGCAGTTGGCCCAGCAGTTCGCTATACATCCGCCCCGACATTTTGGGGATCCAGTAATAAAAGCCCGCGAACAGCGCGAATACCGCGCCCAGCGACAGCACATAGTGGAAGTGGGCGACAACATAATAGGTGTCGTGCAGATTTTGATCGACGCCGCCATTGGCCAAGACAACGCCCGTCACGCCGCCAACGGTGAACATGAAAATGAACCCAAGCGCCCACATCATCGGTGTCTTGAACGACAGCGAGCCGCCCCACATCGTCGCGAGCCAGCTGAAAATCTTGATGCCTGTCGGCACCGCAATCACCATAGTCGCGGCGGTGAAATACATTTTCAAATCAACGCTCATTCCGACCGTGAACATGTGGTGCGCCCAGACGATGAAGCCGACAACGCCAATCGAGACCATGGCATAGGCCATGCCGAGATAGCCGAAAATCGGCTTTTTCGAGAAGGTCGAGACGATTTGGCTGACGATACCAAAGCCCGGCAGGATCATGATATAGACTTCGGGATGGCCAAAGAACCAGAACAGATGCTGGTATAGCACGGGGTCACCGCCGCCCGCCGCATCATAAAATGCGGTACCGAAATTACGGTCGGTCAATAGCATGGTAATCGCCGCCGCCAGCACCGGCAACGCGAGCAACAACAAGAATGCCGTCACCAGCACCGACCACACGAACAGCGGCATTTTATGCAAGGTCATGCCCGGTGCGCGCATGTTGAAAATGGTGGTGATGAAATTGATCGCGCCAAGGATCGACGCCGCGCCCGCAAGGTGGAGCGCGAAAATCGCCATGTCCACTGCTGGGCCGACCGAGCCACTGGTCGAAAGCGGGGCATAGACCGTCCAGCCCGTACCCGCACCATTGCCCGACCCACCGGGCACAAACATCGACCCGAACAACATGCAAAAGGCAACAAAGGTCAGCCAGAAACTGATATTGTTCATGCGCGGAAACGCCATGTCGGGCGCGCCAATCATCAACGGCACGAACCAGTTGCCAAAACCGCCGATGATTGCGGGCATGACCATGAAAAACACCATGATCAGGCCGTGCGCTGTGATCATCACATTCCACATGTGTCGGCCAGCCGTCTCGTCGCCCGCACCGCCTAGCGTTTCCGCGAGCCAAGGCAGATATTGGATGCCGGGTTCAGCAAGCTCAAGCCGCATCAGTCCCGATAGCGCTCCGCCAACCACGCCCGCAAAAATCGCAAAGATCAGGTAGAGCGTGCCGATGTCCTTGTGATTGGTGGACATGAACCAGCGAGTGAAAAAGCCGGGCTTGTGGTCGGCATGGTCGTCGTGATGATCGGCGTGGGCGGCAGTGCTAGTCATTTTTACGCGTCCTTCGTATCAGGTCAGCGGGCAGACGTGGCGGGAGCCACAGACGCAGGAGTATTGGGTGTTGCGGCAGCGGCTGCGGCGGTGCCGGGCATATTGCCGCCTTTGCTGGCGACCCATTGGGCAAAGCGCGCCGCGCTCACCACCTCGACCGCAATCGGCATATAGCCATGGTCAACCCCGCACAGTTCGGAACATTGGCCGTAATAGACGCCTTCTTGTTCGGCGCGGAATGTCACTTCGTTGAGGCGGCCCGGCACTGCGTCCATCTTGACCCACAAGGCCGGAACCGCAAAGCTGTGGATGACGTCGGAGCCGCGCACGATCAGTTTGACCGTCTGGCCGACGGGAACAACCATGCGGTTATCGACGGCTAGCTGGAACGGTTCTCCATTCGCCTCTGCCGTCGCGCGGTCGGACATCCGCGACACCATTTCGGGGACGCCGTGGTCGGGATATTCATAGCCCCAATACCATTGATAGCCCGTGACCTTGATCGTCACCGCGTCGACGGGCGGCGGTGTATATTGCCGCGCCAACAGGTCAATCGAGGGGATGGAAACACCCGCAAGGATGAGCACCGGAACCAGCGTCCAGACGATTTCGATAAAGGTGTTGTGCGTTGTTTTCGACGGGACAGGGTTGGCCGCAGCACGGAAACGGACCATGATCCACAACATCAGCCCCAAAACGAACAGCGAAATGACGGTGATAATCGGCAGTAAAATGACATTGTTCAGCCATTTGGCATAGTCACCATTGGCCGTCACCTGCGGCTGAAAATCCCAGCCGCCGGACACGGGCTGTCCAACACCAGCAACCGGACGCGCATGCTCAAACGCCGGGGCCGTGACAGCCGTAGCCGCCGGGTCGGAGGCCGCCGGAGTTGCCGTTTCCGTTGTCGCTATAGCTGGTGCAGGCAAAGCTGCGTTCGCTGCAACGGGCGCAAAAGCAACCATCGCGGCAAGGAATATGCGCTTTAATTTGATCATAATATGGCGATCCATCCCCGGTCGAATCAAACAATCCTCCGTCACGCTGCGAAACGGCATGCGGATTTTCGCGCGCTATAGACTGGCTTGTCGCCAGCCACAAGCACCACTAGGGTCAGAACACATTAATAGCGCGAAC
>CXWL01130587.1_pt1 | contig 24727 bp, 26 predicted proteins | sample 590931 | NCBI WGS metagenome assembly CXWL01 (sample SAMEA3498368, study PRJEB10139) | groundwater metagenome | biome: water well; material: biofilm material | place: Germany | collected 2015-04-27
GTAAAAGGTTGCGGTAGTGAGTCCAGCTTAATTCGGTACGCACTGCGTTCCAAATCGGGAATCACTGAAAAAAAGCGCGCATGTGGCGCAGATTCCTCTCGTCAAACCCTTTTCCAAACTCGGCGGATAGCGATTCTGCCAACTTGGGGATAAGGCGGNNCCTCTGTACATCTTTCGCCCGGCAATCGCCTGTTTGCGAGTGCTGCCGCGATTCCGCAACTGGACGGCGGCGATGGCCGAAAGAATGAATGCCGATCTGGTTTTTGAACATACGGATGCTGCCCGTGACCTCGGCTTTTCCCCAAGGCCGTTCCAGCCCGGCAAAAGGGATTTGCCGGTTTCTGGAGCCAGTAATTATTGAAAAGTCAATATGTCGAAAGACATATGTTATCGGATGGACTCGCTGTGTATAATCGCGCACTGTTTTGCTGCGGCTGACTTTGACAAGGGGCTCAAATGATTGCCATTCCCACCACTATTCTCGGTCTGCTAATCATAAAACCAAAAGTGTTTGGCGATGACCGTGGTTTCTTTTTTGAAAGCCGCAATCGGCGTAAATTCGCTGAGCTGACAGGCCGCGATGTGGATTTTGTCCAGGATCAGAAATGTCTGGACATTTCTGAATGAGAATACTAGTTTTTGGTGTGACAGGGATGCTCGGAAATGCCATGTTCCGTGTTCTGACAGAAGACAAACGTTTAACTGTTTACGGTTCTGCTCGCAATGGAGACGCTCGGCATTATTTTGCGGAAGAGTTGGCGAACCAAATCATTGCTGGCGTGGACGTCGAAAATCACGACTCGTTGGTCAGGGCATTTGCTGCCGTGCGCCCGGATGTTGTTGTGAACTGCGTTGGCCTGGTAAAGCAATTGCCTGATGCCAATAACCCCTTGCAGGCGGTTCCGATTAATACACTGTTGCCACATCGTCTCGCAGCACTTTGCCAAGCTACCGCAGCGCGCCTTGTCCATTTCAGTACGGACTGCGTGTTTTCTGGATCAACGGGCAATTATTTGGAAACAGACTTTCCTAATCCCAACGACCTCTACGGTCGCTCCAAGCTTCTGGGTGAAGTAGATTACCCCCATGCCATCACACTTCGCACGTCGATCATCGGCCACGAATTGACGGGGCATAGAAGCCTGATAAATTGGTTCCTTGCACAGCAGGGATCTATCAATGGCTTTACTCGGGCCATTTATTCTGGATTGCCCACCGTCGAATTGGCGACCGTTATACGTGATTGGATCCTGCCGCGAAGTGATCTTCACGGGATCTATCACGTTGCTTCGAAGCCCATCAATAAATTTGATTTGCTGCAGTTGGTGGCAAAAACATACGGAAAAGTCATTGAAATCACCCGCTCAGAGAAACTGGTCATTGATCGCTCGCTGAACGCAGATCGTTTTAAGGAAGCGACAGGTTATGTGCCGCCAGAATGGCCTATTCTTGTGCAGCGCATGTATGAATTCAAGTGATTCGTAAGGGGATATGAAGATGTTTGCAAATAAAATACTTTTGATTACGGGTGGCACAGGCTCGTTTGGCAATGCCGTTCTCAAACGTTTCCTGGAAACGGATATAAAAGAAATTCGGATTTTTAGTCGTGATGAAAAAAAGCAGGAAGACATGCGCATCGCCATTAATCATCCAAAGCTAAAGTTCTATATCGGCGATATACGCCATTATGACAGCATATGTGAAGCCATGAAGGGTGTGCATTACGTTTTTCACGCTGCCGCATTGAAGCAAGTCCCCTCGTGCGAGTTTTATCCCGTGGAAGCGGTGAAAACCAACATTTGGGGAACTGAAAATGTTATGAACGCCGCAATTGCAAGAAACGTGGAGCGTGTAATATTGTTGAGCACCGACAAGGCAGTATACCCGATCAACGCCATGGGCATATCAAAGGCCATGATGGAAAAGATCATGGTTGCCAAGTCCAGGATACAAACAAAAGGTGAAACAATACTGTGTGCGACGCGTTATGGAAATGTAATGGCTTCGCGTGGGTCAGTCATTCCCTTGTTTGTCAGCCAGCTAAAGGCTGGTAAAGAGCTCACGGTGACCGATCCAGCCATGACTCGCTTTCTGATGTCCTTGGAAGACTCTGTTGATTTGGTTATTTATGCGTTTGAACATGGCCAGCAAGGAGATCTTTTTGTACAAAAAGCGCCTGCGTCAACGGTGGGGGTGCTGGCTCAGGCGTTGAAGGAGTTGTTTGATACAGATATACCAATTCGAGTGATCGGAACTCGGCATGGTGAAAAATTGTATGAGTCGCTCATATCTCGAGAAGAGATGGTAAAAGCAATAGACAAAGGTCGCTATTTTCGCATTCCAGCTGACAACCGCGATTTAAACTACGCCCAATTTTTCGTGGAAGGAGATCTGAAACTTTCCGCAATTGACGACTACACTTCGCACAATACCGAACAGCTTCAAGTAGAGGGTGTAAAAAAATTGCTGCTGAAGCTCGACTTCATTCAGGAGCAGCTTAATTCTTAAGGTCATGACCATCGTAGGCACTCGACCGGAACTCATCAAAATATCGCTTGTCATCGCCGATTATGCGCAGGCTCAAGGCTGAAAGGGTTCTCGATGCAGTTCGCGTCGTAGCCCAGCAGCACAACAATGAAGAAAGACAATTCAAAATTGTCCCGGATTATGTGAGTGGCATGATGCCCAAGAATGTGCTGTGACTCGTTTTGAGCTAAGTAGATTTCGTCAATCGGACTGTTTGGTCGGTCTAGTTCACATACGCCGCAATAAAATAGAAGGAAGATTTATGGCAACAAATGCTCAAGTTTTAGATGCAATTTACAATGCAGGAGAGCGCTTAGTGCCAGGAGAAACTCATGACCGGGCTGAAATAGTTCGTCATAAGAGTAGCTATCAGTTCTTTCGTCGCATTATTGAGTCAGATATTCTTTCCGATCCCAGTCTATTGAATACAGGAATCCGAATTTTGGATATTGGCTGTGGTACTGGACATGGCACATTTATGCTGAGTAGTATTTTAGGCGCGAAAACAGTAGGCATTGATCCAAGTATTGAATCAATTCAATATGCCAAAGAAAACTACTACGCCGACAATATCGAATACGTTAATGTCGATGCTGAGGCGTTTGTAAGTAATGCGCCACAGTTTGACTACGTTGTTTCACGCCATGCGCTTGAGCATGTAGAGGACGGGTTGAATATTGCATTAAAGGTCGTTTGCCATAAGCGATTGATGGTGAATGTTCCATTCAATGAGTCAGAGGGGAATATCCACCATAAAGTCCACTGGATTAAAGAAAGCGATTTTGGGCCTTATTCAAACAAAGAGTTTTTCTACGAGGGACTAGATGGCATCACGACACTAGTACGCACAGATGAGAATCCCCCGAACTCTATAGTTTGTATTTCCAGTGCTCCAGGCATTCGAGCAGCCCGAGATTTATTTGATTTTCCTTTTCTGAGTTGGCAGCCAGAGTTTCTCCAAGATTTAGGTATCCGTGCGCTTGAGGCCGGCCTGAATCGGCGCGAAGCTGGGGCAGCAGAGAAAGAAGCGCAGCTGTCGAATCACGAGACGAATCTTCGTGCGCTTGAGGCCGGCCTGAATCGGCGCGAAGCTGGGGCAGCAGAGAGAGAAGCGCAGCTGTCGAATCACGAGACGAATCTTCGTGCGCTTGAGGCCGACCTGAATCAGCGTGAGGCTGTTATCGTCAATAGCCTGTGTGGAAAGATTTCACGGATATTTAGAAAGCTTAAGGGTGCTCAGTGAAAGTATTGCAAGTAAATGGATATGAGTCACCGGGACGAAGATTCAACGGACTGTCGATTACTTCTCTTCTCAAGAAGTACGACGTTGAGTCGCGCCATCTGATCTGGGAAAAAGACACGCAAAACCCCGAAGTACTTACCTTTGAAGGTGACTGGACAAGAAGAGTCAACAATATAGTGACCCGCGTGGAGCGGGTAGCATCCTTGCAGTCAGTGCTGTATCCACATGCAGCTCAGATGATGAAGATGCCCGCTTTTAAGGAGGCTGATCTTCTTCACCTACACATCATCCATTCTGGTTATCTCAGCTTATCTGATCTTCCAAAGATTACAAAGCAAAAACCAACGGTATGGACGCTGCATGATCCGTGGGCGATGACAGGGCATTGCGTCTATCCGTTTGATTGTACGCGTTGGAAAATTGGATGCGGCAATTGCCCTGATTTGAATATTCATTTTCCCTTGTTAAGGGACACCACGAAATTCCTGTTTAACTACAAGCGTCGTGCATATAAAAAATCAAAGTTCGACGTTATCGTTGCATCTAAGTGGATGCGCGATATGGTGGAAGCATCGCCATTATTTGAGGATGTTGATATTCATCAAATCCCTTTTGGGCTGGATTTAAATTTCTTCTCTCCTGTTGCAGCCCCAAATGCAAGGAAACGATTTGACATTCCTGAGGATGCGCTAGTTATTTGCTTTCGTGCAGTTGACAATCAGTTCAAGGGTTTGCCCTACGTTATTCAGGCGCTTGAAAGTATCAGTTCAAAACAGCCAATATGCCTATTGACTCTCAATAGCAAGGGACTGTTAGAGCGTTTTGCAGACCGTTTCCAACTGGTTGAGCTGGGCTGGACAAATAATGAAGAACTTGCACGAGATGCATTTGTTGCTTCAGACATATTCCTGATGCCATCTATTGTGGAGGCGTTTGGCGTAATGGCGATTGAGGCATTTGCATGTGGTAAACCTGTCATCGTTTTTGATGGCACGTCATTGCCTGAGGTGACGTTTGCTCCAGATGTTGGCTTCTCTGTACCCATGCGCGATGGAGAAGCTTTATTCCAGGCACTTCAACGCTTAATTGACAGCCCAAATGAGCGCGAGGAACGAGGCAGGAAGGGCAGACTGATGGCTGAGTTACATTACGGTGACGATATGTATGCTCGACGCTTGGCCGAGGTTTACAAAATGGTTGCCGCTAAATGAAAGTGTTGCTTTTAACCGACATTCCGCCATGCAGAAATTTTACTGCGGGCTTGGTGTTAGATCGTTTAGTAAGCTTTTTAACGCCTGAACAAATCGCGCTTTGTGCGGTAGTGAACCCTTCGCTGAATCCGGAAATTCCTGCGGAATTAAAATCTCTGCCTAAGTTGATTTTGAAAAAGCCTCGAGAAGCCTCTGCCAGGATCTTTCCGCGCAAGGCGGGTAATTTATCAGCGTTCGCTTTTGAGTTGATTCAAGCTGCACGTGTGCGGTATGAGCTGTTGCCACAGATAGTGGCTTTCGCTAAGCAACAGCAAGTCGATGCAATCTGGGTTGTGCTGCAAGGGCAGACGATGGTTCGCATTGCTCGGCCACTCTCTCAAGAATTAGGTTTGCCCCTGCTTACTCAGGTTTGGGATCCATTCGGATGGTGGCTGCGAGCCAATCGAATTGACAGCATCACTCAACGTCGCCTGCTAACCGAATTTAACAAGGTCATTCAACACAGTGCATCATGTGCAACTGCGTCTTGGGCAATGTCAGAGACTTACTCAAACCAATACGGTGTGCGTAATCAACCTGTGATTGCTGGCCTGCCCCGTGAAATTGCCCTAGAACCTGCTACTCACCCTCATGCGAGTGATGAATTCATTATTGGTATGGCCGGGCAATTTTATGCGCAAGCGGAGTGGAGCTGCCTGATTCAAACCTTGAACCAAGTGAGCTGGAAAATTGCAGAGAAAAAAATTCGTATCCGAGTGATGGGAGGTGGTTTTCAGTCATTCACCCAGTCACCCGCGAATTTTGAATACCTCGGTTGGCAAAGCCAAGAGGAGACGATTCGCCTCTTGTCAGAATCCGATCTTCTCTATATGCCTTACTGGTTCTCTGAAGAATTCAGGGAAGAATCAAGCAGTAGCTTCCCCTCGAAATTGGTCACCTATTTCGCTGCGGGGCGTCCCGTTTTTTGTCACGCGCCAGCTTATGCATCACCAGCAAAATATATCAAGCAACATGATGCCGGCTATCTTTGTGAGTCTCTGGATCCACCTGCCGTTCTAAAGCACTTGGAACAGGCGATTACTGATACGGAGCATTACCGCAAGATGGCATCAAATGGAAATGCCTGCTTTATGCAGGATTTCACACTGGAGCGGATGAAGGAAACATTTTTGCAGTTCTTGAATATACAGGTAATCACTCAAGCAGGAATTGTCAATTGAAGTCCAATATTGTTATTGCACATTTCCGTCATTTTGACCTGATCATGCAGCTCATCAAACGTGACATTGACATGCGCTTCAAGGGCGCCATCTTAGGGGTACTGTGGCCTTTGCTTACCCCACTGTTGACTTTGGCAATGTACACCATTGTTTTTGGGTATTTCTTGCCATCAAAGTGGCCTGGCGTGGTGGGTGTTACTGGTTTTGCCTTAGTTCTTTTTCCCGGCCTGATTATTTTTACTATTTTTTCTGAATGCGTTAATCGAGCCCCGACCTTAGTTACTTCCAATCCCAATTTTGTGAAGAAGGTGGTTTTCCCACTTGAGCTTCTAGTCTGGGTGCCCATTGGGTCGGCGATTTTCCACTTATGCCTGAGTGTCATCGCATGGACGGCAATCGCCCTGATTATCAACGGGTCACTCCATTGGACTATCTTGTTCTTGCCCATTGTGATTGCACCACTCGTTCTTTGTCTGCTAGGAATAACTTGGTTTCTTAGTGGGCTGGGTGTTTACATCAGGGATGTGGCTCAAATTACTATGGTGATCACGCAGGCACTCATGTTTTTCTCTCCCGTACTCTACCCGCTGGACAAACTCCCCGAGTGGGCAACCAGGTTGATTATGCTAAACCCCGTTTCATTTATTGTGGAACAGGGAAGACTGGTGATGATCAACGGTGTCCTCCCCAACTTTACAGGCTTACTTATCTATACGGCTGCAAGTGGATTGGTTTGCTGGCTTGGGCTGAATTTCTTTCGCGCTGTTAGACACGGTTTCGCGGATGTCTTATGAACACTGAGATGAAATTGGAAACTGTAATTCAAGTAAAGGATCTGGGGAAAGCCTATCATATTTACGAAAATCCTCATGACAGGCTCAAGCAGATTTTTTTCGGCTGGCGCAAAAATTATTTTCGAAATTTCCTCGCTCTGCAAAATGTCACCTTCGATGTATTGAAAGGGCAGTCGGTCGGCATTATTGGAAAAAATGGAGCAGGAAAAAGCACTCTCCTTCAACTATTGACGGGCACTCTAACTCCCAGCAATGGAGAAGTAGTTATTAATGGCAAAGTGGCTGCCGTTCTTGAACTTGGATCCGGCTTTAATCCTGAATTCACTGGGCGGGAAAATATCTATCTCTACGCCAGTTTGTTTGAATTAAGAAGATCAACAATTGAAGATCGTTTTCACCAGATAGTTGAATTTTCTGAGCTGGCGGATTTTATCGATCAGCCCGTCAAGACCTATTCTAGCGGCATGCAGGCACGGCTTGCATTCTCGGTCATTGCGCATGTTGATGCCGACATTCTGATTATTGATGAAGCGCTATCGGTCGGAGATGCTTTTTTTGCCCAAAAATGTATGCGGTTCCTTCGACAGTTCCAGACAAACGGAACGATTTTATTTGTCAGTCATGACCTGGCTGCAGTCACTGCTTTTTGCGATCAAGCCATCTGGTTGGAAAATGGCATTATTCGTGATGCCGGAACCGCTAAAGATGTCTGTGAGAAATATTTTGCCCAAATATATATGCAGCATAGTGCGGGTGGCAGCTCAAGTGTAGCTGTGTCCGAACCTGATGAATCTTCTGAAAAACCAAAGCGGATCGTTGAGCCCAAGGATGAAATTATTGAGCAGAGAGTGGCTCAAAAAAAGGATAGAACACTTCCTCCGGGCGCTCAGCACATAGAATCATTTGGCTTTAATCTTGACTCAGCTTCGTTCGGAACCGGGGATGCAAAAATTATTTCCGTAGAGTTTACCGACTCGCAAGGTCATGCATTGTCGGTTTGTGAGGGCGGTCAAGAAGTAATTGTGCAGATCATTGCCCAAGCAATCAATGATATTAATATGCCGATTCTTGGCTTTACGATAAAAGACCGACTGGGCCAGCACTTGATAGGGGGGAACACTTTCCATGCCTACAAAGACTCGCCCATCCGAGTTGATGACGGCAATTATCTGAGAGCGGAGTTCCATTTTAAATTACCAATTCTAGCGATAGGCGATTATTCGATTGTTGCTGCCATAGCAAATGGCACACTTCAAGAACATGTCCAGCTTCATTGGCTGCACGATGCTGTCCTCTTTAAGGTGATCTCGACCAGCATTGATGGTGTTATCGTTGGCGCTCCGCTTGATAAGATTGTATTCACATCAATGACGCAGGGCAAAGAATAAGTGAGAAATATACTCGGCATAGCCTCACAAGAGCAGCCGGAATTGATTAGATCTGCAACCAATGCATATTTGCGAATCAAGTTAACGTGAATTTTGCGTGTATTTTTACTGTTGAAAGTAGGTTTCCTAAATCGGCATGAATACCGATAGTACCCACCTTAATAAAATGACAATCAGCATTACCCCACACGTTCATTCTGAACATTTAACACACCCCAAATACCGTGCAGACATTGACGGTCTGCGTGCAATTGCAATTCTCTCCGTTGTGGGGTTTCACGCATTTCCGAACTGGATTAAGGGTGGTTTCATCGGCGTAGATATCTTTTTTGTCATTTCTGGTTATCTAATCTCGACAATCATGATCGGCAGCTTAGAGCGCAACAGCTTCAGCTTCGTTGAATTTTACATCCGGCGTATCAAGCGCATATTTCCAGCACTGCTTTTGGTGATGATTGCCAGCTTTGCATTTGGCTGGTTTGTGCTAATGGCCGACGAATACAAGCAGCTGGGCAATACGCTTACAGCTTTTGATGCAGCACATTTAACTGAAAACGGCTCTCGTTTATTGGTATCTCAATTCCCAAAAACAATTCCCAAAAAATGAAATTTAGTTTGGTCTCGATTCGCTAGAACAGAGCAAATTCATGGATGCATTTATGAGCACAAGCTTCAGTAAGGAACGGTTCATGGGGTGGGCCTCTCGTAGAGCCGTCATGTTTTTTATTTATAAGGATTTATTATGAACTGGGTTCAAGAAGTATTTTCTGTGCCACTTTTGCCGATTGTAGGCGAAGTTTTAATGCCGCAGCCAGAGGCTTCTCTTCCAAAGCATGGGGTTTCAGCTGCCTTTCTCACGCATGCCGAGGAATATTTCACGCGCTTCAAAAATTACGGCTATCTCTATACATTGATGAGCGAAACCTTTAAGCGCCTCGATTATGTGCCTAAAGGGTTGGTTGTTGATTTCGGTTCTGGCTTTGGTAATTCGGTGATTCCATTGCTTGAAAATTACGATGTTCGAGTGATTGCCACCGATATTTCTCCAGACCTATTGCAAATTTTACAAAGAGAAGCTCGCTCGCGAGGGTTTCAGGACCGATGCGCGGCAGTCGCACAGGATGCACAGAACTGTTATTTTTTGCCGAAACGTGCTGATCTAGTGGTGGGTTGCGCTGTTCTTCATCATATGGTTGAGCCGATGGCTGTTGTTAGAGCCGCGACGACTGTCTTAAAGTCTGGCGGGAAAGCCATCTTTTTTGAGCCGTTTGAATTGGGTCATCAAATTTTACAAATTGCTTTTAAGCAAATCCTGGCCGAAGCTAAACATAGAAAGGCAAAAGGAGCTGGCTTCGATTACCTTGCGGCTTTAAATCAAGATATTCATGTAAGAACCCACAGGAATAATTTAGCTGAATTTAAAAACAGCTGGAAAAATCTCGATGATAAGTGGATGTTTTGTGCCAGTCATTTCAAGAGAATTTCAGATGAGCTTGGTTGCAAAATCGAAATCTTACCGTTGCATGATAATCATCATCAATTTACACGCCAGACTAGGGTCGCACTAGAATCTTATGGGGGTCTTAAGTGCCCAGATGCCTTGCCTGATTGGGCATGGAGCATCCTTAATGATTTTGATGAAAACTATTTTTCACCAGAAGGCCTTTTGGATCTTCCAATCGAAGCCTGCGTGGTGATTACAGCCCCGTAGGGCCGCCCGCCCGGTTGAGTAATGGCCGCCGAGATCAGCATTAAGGCGGGAATAGCGTTTTATTTATAGAGGTGCACAATGAGTACGCCGCCAAGCTTTTGCATTGTCCTTCCCGTATATAACGAGTCGGAATGTATCGAGCAATGCGTAAGGGGAATTGCCTCGCATTTACAAAAGATTAATACGAAAACGGGCATTGTCGCTGTCGATGATGGCAGCACCGACGACAGCCTGCAGATTTTGCTTCGGCTTCAAAAGGAGCTTCCCTGCTTGGTAGTTCACAGCCACGAAAGTAACGGCGGCTATGGTGCTGCTAACCGTACAGCATCCAAGATAGCAAACGAACTAGAGTTTGAGTATGCCTTGGTCATGGATGCAGACGGAACTCAAGCCGTCGAATTCATCGATCGTTTCTTGGTTCCGATGCAAAATGGCGTGGAATTTATTAAAGCCACCCGATATGCCAAGGGGGGGCGAGTGGAAGGCGTGCACTGGAAACGAGTGCTCATCTCGCGAGTGGGCAACAAGCTTGCCCAGTGGCTAATGCGCGTACCACTGACCGATTTTACCAATGGTTTTCGTGCGATAAAAACCAAGAAGTGGAACCAACTTGAAACAACAGAGAGAGGATTCGCGATGTTAATTGAGGAGGTCTATCTTGCACGATGTTTAGGCGTTAGCTTTGCCGAAGTGCCGTACGTGCTAACAGCGCGCCAAGAGGATTCTTCCCAATCAAAGTTCACCTACTCACTAGGCGTATATAAACGTTACGCACAGTATCTTTTTAAGCGCTAACGTCACTGTAGAGATGGTTATTATTACCAGGATATTTGCTCGACAAATAACTGCAAAACCAGACGAAGCCAAATGCGCTGGAAAATATTCCTGTGGTATATTGCGACCTCCGATTAAAAACCTATGCATGGCTATCTTGCCTAAAGGAATCTGTCCATCATGTCCCAATCTTTAGTGGCCTTTAAGTGCGCATTTTGTGGCGGAAACTCGCTTACCGAGGTGCTTGATCTAGGTACTGTGGCATTAGCTGGGGGGTTTCTTCAGCCCGGGCAGTTCTCTGAAGAACCCACCTTTCCGTTGCGAGTCCATTTCTGCAATGAATGTCTTGCAGTGCAAGTTGTGGACATCGTCGATCCAAAATTAATGTTCGGCAACTACTTTTACTTCTCGTCGCAAATTAAGACATTACGAGATCATTTTGTCGACTATGCTACTGAGGTCGTTTCACGATTTCTGGATGCACCCAATTCCACGGTACTTGAGTTCGGCTGTAACGATGGTGTGCTGCTGCGCCCACTCGCAAATCAGGACGTTCGCACATTAATCGGCGTTGACCCCGCTACCAACATTGTGGCTACGATCAACGATTCTCGCGTCAATGTAATAAACGATTTTTTCACGGAAAAAGTTGCAGGCCAGATTTTGGAGCGATTCGGCAAAGTTGATATGGTGGTGGCAAACAATGTTTTTGCTCACATTCCAGACATCTGCGGAGTGACGCGGGCTGTCCGTGATGTACTTGCGGATGACGGTGTCTTCATCTTTGAGGTTCATTATCTGGGCAATATCATTCAGGGAATGCAGTACGACATGATCTATCATGAACATCTGTATTACTATTCTCTGCTTGCGCTAGAGAAACATTTTTGTCGGCACGGAATGGTAGTGTTCGATGTCAAGCCGGTACCAATTCATGGAGGATCGATGCGTTATTACGTGAGCAAGGAAGGTTCTAGCCACGCGCGCGGGATTTCAACCAGGGTTGAATTGCTGCGCAAGGAAGAGTTGGAGGTTGGTTATGATCGCCCGGAAACTTACGCCAAATTTGCACAAAACGTGGCGCAACGGCGTGACAAGCTGATGGAGGTACTGAACAAGCTACGCGCAAAAGGTAGACGCGTTGCCGGTTATGGGGCGTCTGGTCGCGCCAACACTATCATTCAATATTGTGGTATTGACCACACGCATCTCGCATACATGATCGATGATGCGCCAGCAAAAACCGGTTTTTTTACTCCGGGATCACATTTTGAGATCCATAACAACAGTGTGCTTAAAACTGACCCACCGGATTACCTGCTTGTTTTTGCATGGAGCTTTATTAATGAGATCGCGGCAAAGTGCGAAAATTATATGGACGATGGCGGAAGGCTGCTGGTTCCCCTACCTGAGGTCCGCATCATGATGAATCCATACAGCACTGACATACTCTGATTCGCTGATATTTCAATTTCATAATTGCCGTTCAGAGTTTGAGTGGCAATTTTTTCAATCTACTATTGCGCTTTTTTAACGGGAAGCAGAAGGGGTTTTACATGAGAGTCGTTTCAATCTTCGGTACCAGGCCAGAGATGATCAAGATGTGGTCTACGCTTAAAAAACTAGACGATCTGAATTTTGAACACATCATGGTTCATACCGGGCAAAATTACACTCCTGAACTCAGGGATTTTTTCTTCCGCGACCTTGAGCTTCGCAAGCCAGACTATGAGCTCAATATCGACACCTCCAGCTATGGAAAAGAAGTGGCCGATGTCATTGTCAAGTCGGATGAATTGTTCGCCAAACTTAAGCCTGATGCATTAGTCATTCTTGGTGATACCTATAGCGGCCTCTCGATAATGCCTGCCACACACCATGGCATTAAGACTTTTCATATGGAAGCTGGACTAAGGGCGTGGGATACCAGAATGCCTGAACAGCGTAACCGCATGTTGATTGATCACATGTCCAGCGTATTGCTGCCGTTTAACCAATATCACCGCGAAAATTTAATGCGGGAGAATATTCACCCCTCGAAGATTTTCGTCACAGGCAATCCAACCTACGAAGTAATGAGGCATTTTCAACCTAAAATTCAAGACTGCGATATTCTGCAGCGCCTTGGACTGGATAAAGGGGGATATGTATTAGTCACAGCACATCGCTCAGAGAACGTGGACAATCCGGAAAGTCTCTCACTCATTATTTACGCGCTAGGCGAAATAGCTAAACGCCATAAGCGAGATGTAATATATCCTATGCATCCACGCACAAAAAGCAAAATGGGCGGCATGGAGATCCCCGCTGGAGTCCGGATTATGGCACCGCTTGGATTCTATGATTTCAATCGACTGCTGGCGGATTCTTGGTGTGTTATTTCGGACTCAGGGACGGCATCTGAAGAGGCATTGTTTTACAAAGTCCCTTGCGTGAGCTTGCGCATGACAACCGAAAGGCCAGAGACCGTAGAGTCGGGCGGAAATATCATTGCAGGATTGGATGCGGAAAATATCATCGAAGCGGTTGAGACTGCAGTGACTCAACCATGGGGTTGTCGTTATGACCTTAATGAAAACTTCACCGCATCCTCTGTGGTGATCAATGCGCTGCGTAGCAGGATAACAAATTTCTTCTAATGCGGTTCTCTGGTGTCGTAATGCGAAACACGCAAGTTGTTGCGCGTTACGACAATGTGGCTGTTAGGCGGGATAAATGCTCCTCGTATGTTCAAGCTTCTCTTTCGAAAAAAAGGTATTGGGTTCGGCTGCTACCTGATTCGTATCTTCTTGCGCAAACCCAGCTGATTTGAGGCCAGTCAAACTGAACGGACCTGCCCCACAGAGGTGTATGTGCTTAATAATCTAAACAAAAAATCTCTGGGCCTATTCCTTGCGCGCCACAAAGCGTTGGAAGCTTGCTTAGTAGCATTGTTTCTAATAGTTGCGGTTTTTCCTGATGTCATCTTTCTTGGTGCCAGCTTTCGCCTGACGGATCAAGTTGCCGGAGGCCAACACGGTCTATCGCCCAAAACATTTTACCGCATACCAATCACTACCGGCTGGTGGGGTGGGTACAACGACAATGGGGGCGCAATCTACCAGTCAGAGCCCATGATGGAGTTCATGCGGTACAGTATTAAAAGTGTCCAGTCGCCCTACTGGAATCCCTATTCTGCCGCTGGATCGCTAGGGCCGGAAACGCTTGTAGATCAAAAGTTTTCGGCATTCACGCTGATCAACGCTATTCTTGGCGGCGGATCTGCAATCTACAATGCAACCATGTTGTTGCTGTTTTACTTTGCCGTATTCTTTTTATACAGAATTGTGCGAGAGCGTCTGCAGCTATCAGTATTGGCGGGCGTTGCAGCCGCCCTGTTTTATTTGCTAAACGGCTATTCCACAGCCAATTTTGGTTCCAATGTCGCGCAGAGTTATCTTTACGTTCCGATGTGCCTTTACGCGTCGCTTACTTTTCTCGAAAAAGCTACTACTGCAAGGTTTGTGGCTATTGTGTTTTCGTTCGCCGTTTTTTTATCCTGTACGTTCATCCCGACAACGGTAACCTCATTCATCGCTATTTACGCGATCATTATCGGCTATGTTTTTGCAAAAATCGGACAGCGCGAATTGAATTATCGTTCTGGCGCGACGCTGATTATTCTGCAAAGTACAGGAGTTGTCTTATCTGTTTTCTTACTTGCTGTCCTCTATCTTCCCATATTTGAAAATATTAGAAGCACTGGAACGCTCGAAGCATACTCGAACAGGATTTTCTATGCATTAAACTTCCCACAAGCTATTGCATCGCTTTTTTCACCGTCACACCTGTATGAGTCGTACAACGCCATGGAAGCAGCTGCCATAAGTTGGAATGATGGGTTCACAAAAAACGGAATAACCGGTAACACCATTTTTCATATGGGAGTTATTGCTATAACGCTATCCGGCTGCGCCCTCTCTTTGCGCCGCCACCCATATAATCGGCTGGCAATTATTTGCGCACTATGCGTGCTATTGGCATTTTTCAGATTGTTTGAGCCGTACATCATTGAAAGATTGATGTCGCACATCCCTATTGTTGGAAAAATTGGTTGCCAATATTGGTGGCCTGCTGTCATGTTTCCAGTGGCATTCCTAGTGGGGTTTGGCATTGATAATTTACAGCAACATAATGCACGAATAATACCCGCACTTTTGCTGCTAATTATTGGGGTAGCTGCCGTATCCTATGTGTACAAAATTTATGGCTTTCATGAACCGTATATTGGATTTAAGCTGGCCGCCCTGCTTCTACTAAGCATGTTAACCACTATCGTTATCGCTCTACTTCTAACACTGCGTTTCAATAGGAGCGCTCCTTTGGCCGGAATGATCGTCATTGCCCTTGTCACAGGTCTTTTTATAGAACTCGTAGTAGACAGCAAAATGGCGCGTCTACCAAAGAGCGATATATTTTCAACACCATCTGAGGCCATAGCCTATGTGCGTAAAAATATTGGTTTGTATCGCACCCTGAACTTCGGACAAGGCGGTTTATACGCAGAAATGGGTTCTGCTCTGCAGATTCAGGAGATTACGTCGATGAATCAAGGTGTTCTCCCTGGCTACCAAGATTACTTCTACTCTGCTGTTAATTTAGACAGTTCCAAGTCAAATGCCACACGTGGATCATTTCCATCCCTTTGGCAGATACAAGATAAGCCCTTATCCCACAGATTAAATTGGCAAGCACTCGATTTGTTAAGTGTGAAATATGTCTTTTTGCCAGCAGATTTCACCGCCTATAAAGCGGAGTTAGTGCGTCAAGGACTGCGTTCGGTGTATGAAACGCCTACTACCGTAGTTTTTGAAAATCCTAATGTGTTGCCACGTGCCTTTTCTGTCAATCTGCCAGATGGCGAAATAGAGTCCGAGGTAATATTGCCGACTGATTTTCGCGAGCGTATTCACCCCGCTACAATCACCTCTTATCGAAATGCGGCAGTCGAGATAAAAGGTACTGCTTCGGAGAAAATGCTGGTGGTTATTACCGACAACTGGCATCAAAAATGGCTTGCTACCATGAATGGCATAGATGTACCTATTATTAAAATTAATAGCACCTTTCGTGGTGTTGTTGTCCCCCAAGGTGATTATGTTATCAAGATGTCTTATCAGCCTCGCACATTACCGTGGGCTATTGGCATTTCGCTAGTGACCTTGTTGCTGTTAATGGTAATGTTGCTTGGTCGTAGACGACTGGATGCGTTAATACATCTTCAATGGCCGAAATGGGCAGTAGCCGCTCACCGACTCTGAAATATCTCTGATAAGGACATTGATGCTAAATAAAGTGGTCGTTAAAAAAAGTCACTTTGTTCTTCTGGCCAAAATTACATTGGCCGTTGCGCTAATCACCTTTTTATTGAACAACGGAAGCTTGGATTTTAGCTCAATTGCCGGTGTTTCTAGCCGACTAGATTTGTTCCTGCCGGCGTTGCTATGTTTGTTTGCAGGCATTGTTATTAGTGGTGTGCGTTGGTGGATTTTATTAGAGGTCTCTGGAAATAAAATCCACCTGAGCACTGTGCTAAGCTTACAGCTAATGGGTAGTTTCTTTTCATCTTGGCTGCCTGGTGCATCAGGGGGGGATGCAGTCCGTGGTATCCAAATTTATCGGTTACTTGATAAAGGTCGTTCGACCGCCCTGCTGTCTATCATAACTGATCGCATTTTTGCTTTGCTAGGCCTTGTTTCTATTGCGGGGCTTGTATCGCTATTTCTTCCTACGACACTTACCCACAGTGAAGCGATTATTAGTTATGTTGTTCTAATAAAAATTATTGGCTGGGTTGTCGGAGTTGGGCTTGTGGTGGTGCTAGCTTCTATTTGGTTAGTATTACGATACTCACTATTGGAGTATGTGCCATCTAGAATTCGTGGTTACCTGAACACTATCTTGGCGACTGTTTTAATTTACAAAAAGAAGTGGCCGGCTTTGGTTTTGTGCTGGGTAATCTCAGTGCTGGCAAGCGGCATTGTGGTGGTCGGCATCGTGCTTATTGCGGCAATTTTTACTTATGCCGCCGACCCCCTAGTGTCGGCAATAGCTGGCGTTTTTGGCAATGTGTTTTCAGCTATCCCAGTAACACCGGGCGGCCTTGGTGTCGGTGAATCTATCTTCGCTAAAATTTGTACTGATTTAAGCTCAAGAGTGGCTCCTTTTGCGACGATTTACTTTACATTTCGTGTTGGCATGCTAATCGCAAATACCCCAGGAATGATAATTGCCTTACTTTACAATCATGCCAAACATCGAGATATGGCTCGCTCTCGGGCAGAGACTTGAATCAGGTCGTTGGATAAACGATAACCGTTCAGCAAACATTCGGTGTCTTAATGTAGATATCAGGCAGTCAGAATATCAAAATGCAAACTGACATCTTTGGCAAAAATATTGCCTCATCTACACTTGAAGAGCCGAAGGATACGCTAGCGCCATGTATCAGCATAATCATTCCAACCTACAATCGAGTCCATCTTATCGGTGCTGCGATTGCCAGTGTGCTCACGCAAACCTTTTCCGATTTCGAGATCATAGTCGTTGACGATGGATCAACAGATGATACAGAGAAGGTGGTACGTGAACTGCCTGATCCGCGAATCATTTACGTAAAGCAGGAGAACAAAGGGCGGTCACAAGCACTCAATACTGCACTCCATCTGGCCCGGGGGCGTTATATTGCGTTTCTGGATTCCGATGATTTGTATCTGCCGACTAAACTTGCCCTGCAGGTTAGTTATCTTGATAGCCATCTCCATATCGATATGATTTATACCTCCGCTTATTGTATTGATTACTCTGGTAATGCACTGAATGAAAAATACATCGCTTCTGTTTCCGGGAAAATATACAAGTCGATTGCCTTCTTTCGTCCTGTAACTATTACGTTGCCGACCGTGATGGTAAGGCGTGAAATATTTGCTGCAGTCGGTGGTTTTGATGAAAACATGCATCGCTTAGAAGATACCGATATGTGGCGGCGCATCTCTAAAGTTGCGTATATTGACGCCCTCCCGGAATTTACATGCAAGCTGCGCACCCATGCTGACAATAACCTTGGCGCGCAAAATCCGGATCAGTTAATCGCTTCACTGGATTACTATGCACAAAAAGTACGGCATGAAGATATCGCGATGGGGAGTTTGACGCTAAGAATTGGCTTGGGTGGCCTTTATTATTATTATGGGCGTGCCTTGTTAACTATTCCAAACTGGAAAGATCGCGGCTTGAGTTTGTTGCGCATGTCCAATTCATATTGGCCGCCTTGCGCAGTGAAGCATCTCTTGGCCAGGTTGAAATCCTTGGTTTTCAGTTGGTATCGAAGAGTTTAGATTCGGATAAGCTGACCCCACTATGGCAATAACAAATAAAGATTTCAATCCGATGGTTTCTATCATCATCCCTGTTTTCAACGGCGGTGACTTCTTGGCTCAAGCTATCGATAGCGCCCTGGCGCAAACCTACCAGAACATTGAAGTCCTGGTCATCAACGATGGATCAAATGATGCAGGTGAAACTGCACGAATCGCGTTATCTTACGGCGATCTAATTCGTTATTACAATAAGTCCAATGGGGGTGTTGCCTCGGCCCTGAATACGGCGATCGACATGATGTCAGGTAAGTATTTTTCTTGGCTTAGCCATGACGATTTATACGTTAAAGAAAAAGTAACGCGGCAGATAGAGGCATTGTCTGCTCTGTCTCATCTGGATAGTAGCAGAACTATTATTTATAGCGATTTCTACGTTTTCTCAACCGATCCAGAGAAGACGATTCCAATATTGATGCGCGGCGTACCACCTGAAGAGTTCAGATATTGGATTACCATGGAAAACACGCTTCATGGTTGTACGCTACTTATTCCCAAGGCTGCATTGGTCGAAACGGGGGGGTTTAATGAGCAGCTCCGTACAACTCAAGATTATGATTTATGGTTTCGAATGGCCAATAAGTATCGTTTTGTCCATCTGCCTGAACCCCTGGTTAAAGCCCGCAGCCATCCGGAACAAGGTAGCATCAAGATGGCTGGGTTCGCGCTTGCAGAGTGCAACACCTTGTTGTCAGGCTTTGTGGCTGACCTGACTAGCGATGAGTTACTGCGCCCGTCACCCCATGCGCTGTCAGTGGCTTACGCTCGACTTGCCGCCAGCATGTGGTATAGAGGCTTCTTGAAGGCAGGCAGAATGACGATGCGCCTGTCGTTCCAGAATTTTTCGCAATCTTCTCTGCGTGCCAATACATTAGCCATCATTGTCTTCGCAAAAGGAATTATTAAATATCACATCATTCAACCAATCAGACGGATACTTCCCCCTCAGATCCGTCAGGCTATCCGGAACTGGCTTGCCCTACAAAAAGTAGTTGCAATGCCTTGCACCGATTCGTTACGGAACATGGGGCTCAAAGAAAAGTTTTCAAAAGTCTATGAGAAGAACATCTTTCGTGGGAGCGTGTCACGCTCCGGTGAAGGCTCTGACTTGGTTCAGACCGCCATTATTCGCCACGATATTCCCAAGCTTTTGCAGGAATTGGGCATTCAAATATTCCTTGATGCGCCGTGCGGCGATTGGTATTGGATGAGTGAAATTGATTTGCCTGTTGAGCGATATATTGGTCTCGATATTGTGGACGTACTCGTGGCAACAAATCAGAATGCTTTTGGCAATTCCAAGATTTCCTTTCAATGCATGGACCTCGCGAATGGCGAGCTGCCGAAAGCAGATCTCATTTTCTCAAGAGATTGCTTGGTGCATTTATCATTTGTCGATGCGTTGAAAATCATCGCCAACTTCAAGCGCTCTGGTGCTAAGTATTTGCTTACGACTACCTTTTTCGATCGAGATAAAAACGAGGATCTCGATGATGGATTTTGGAGGCCGTTAAATATGCAGTTAGCCCCATTCAATTTCCCCAAGCCGATTCGACTTATCAACGAAGGCTGTACTGAAGGCAATAATTTATTCACTGATAAATGCTTGGGGCTTTGGTTGCTTCAGGACATAGGTCTTCCAGAATCAATCTGACAAATTGACTACTAAAATTGCCGAGCGCATTTTGCTTCACGCCCCCAATATCCATATTGGAGGCGGTTTGCAATTGCTTAAGTCTTTGTTGATGGCTTGTCCGGCGCCGTTTGTTTGGGCGCAACTTGATAGGCGTATCCAGGGTGAGTGTTTTTTACCGGGGAGTACAACTATCCACTGGGTAAATAAGTCTGTTTGGTCGCGCCTGTGCGCTGAGTGGCGAATATATCGACGCTGCGCCCCAGATGATACGGTCTTGTGCTTTCACGGATTACCGCCGCTTTTACCCATTCGCGGGCATGTCGTCGTGTTCGTGCAAAATCGTATTCTGTTTGAATCCGGGTCGCTCGTTGGCTACCCATTTTTTACCAGAATGCGCCTCTTGATTGAGCGAATATGGGTACGCATGATGCACAAACATTGCAGTCGATATCTCGTGCAATCGCCTTCCATGGCAACCACCGTGCGACGTTGCTTGGGGCGCAACGTCGAGATTTCTGTGCTGCCTTTCGTGCCTTTGACGGACTCATTTATGCTAGAAGATATTGCTCCGTCTTCACGAAAATTTGATTTCGTGTACGTAGCCAGCGGTGAGGCACACAAGAACCATGGCAATCTGTTGGAGGCTTGGCGCCTGCTCGCTGATGAAGGTCTGAAGCCCGCATTAGCACTAACGGTGAATCCTGATGCGTTTCCTGTTCTTGCCAGGAAGATTGCAGGATATGCGCAGGAGTATGGCCTGGACATTGTGAATCTTGGTCAACTGCCAACGATGGATATCCCCGCCCTCTATCAATCTTCATCCGCGTTAATTTTCCCGTCCCAAGTTGAATCATTTGGACTTCCCTTGATTGAAGCCACTCAACTCGGTTTGCCCGTGCTTGCATCGGAACTGGATTATGTGCGCGATGTGGTTCAGCCTGCTGAAACTTTTGATCCAAACTCTCCTGTCTCCATTGCTCGGGCGGTCAGGCGATTTCTAGGAAATGCAGAACCCGTCGTTCAAATTCGTGCGGCAGAAGAATTTCTAGCGGAAGTGCTTAGATGAAAGTGCTGATTTGGACCCAGTATTTCTGGCCGGAAAATTTTCGGATCAATGAGTTGGTGGCAACCCTACATCGTGAAGGTGTTGATGTAACAGTTTTAACCGGGAAGCCAAACTATCCATCCGGAAAAATATTTTCAGGTTACAGGGCTACAGGGATACAGCGGGAAGAGTTTTCTGGTGTGGAAGTGATCCGGATACCGCTTGTGCCCCGTGGAAACGGTTCAGCCAAAGGGCTTTTGCTGAATTATCTGTCGTTTATATGCTACGGATATTTTTTTGCCCCGTTCGCTCTGCGCCGCAAGAAGTTTGATGCGGTGTTTGTCTACGCGCCATCACCATTGCTTCAGGCGTTACCGGCGATTTTTGTTGCTTGGTTAAAGGGGGCGCCACTGATTGTCTGGGTGCAGGATATTTGGCCGGAAGCACTCCAAGCAACTGGGTTTATTAAAAATCTTTGGTTGCTGCGGATGGTTGAGCTTGCGGTTCGTTACATCTACCGCTCGGCTGATTCGATATTGATTCAGTCGGAAGCTTTTCGTTCTTCGGTGGAGCGCTTGGTTTGGGATAAGCGAAAAATCCGTTTCTACCCTAATTCTTCAGTGGATTTTTTGGATTCTGCAAATGCCCAGCCCCGCCAATCTGAAGTGGCAACCAAAATGGAGAGAAATTTCTCGGTCGTGTTTGCCGGCAATATCGGTTCGGTGCAATCGTGCTGTACGATTGTTTCAGCTGCCAAGCTGTTGCAAGCGTATCCGAATATTATGTTCTATCTCGTTGGCTGTGGTAGTCAGGCGGCTTCTATCGCTTTGGAAATCGAAAGTAACCATCTGATTAATGTAGTGATGACTGGGCAATTGCATCCTGATGAGATGCCTTCAATATTCGCTTCCGCATCAGTCTTGTTAATCACGTTGGCGGATGCACCCGGTATCGCTGGTACCGTACCTTGCAAGCTGCAAAGCTATCTGGCAGCCGGGAAGCCGATTATCGCCAGCATGGGCGGTGAAGGCGCACGATTGATATGTGATGCCGATGCCGGTATTGTTTGCCCTGCCAAAGATGCTGCTGCTTTGGCCTGTGCAGTGCGGAAAATGTATGAAATGTCACCTGTTGAGCGCTCACGTTTTGGGCGGAATGGCCGGGAGTATTTCAAAGCTCACTTCGATATGACTGAGCGGGTGCGCGAGCTTATTGTGCATTTTAAAAATATCTCTCAATGCGGACGTGCTTCGAATATTGTCTGACCAGATCAACAAGTTGTAAAAAACAAATTTTCATGTCGACGCGCATTTAAGCATACCCAGCCCTGCGCTGAAAGGACAGGGTTTGCTATCAAATCAGCCCTTATTTTCCGACTATTTTGCATTATTGGTGTTGCGCGATTGCGTCGATTCCTTGCATGCGTGTCCCCGCGAAGGGGTTTTCGAAGCGTGGTCTGCTTGACGCACACACTCTGTTGGTATATCTTTTTGCTATCTTCCACCGGAGAGCCAACATGGAAACAGCCAAAGTGTTTTGGTCAGGCCGATCCCAGGCAGTTCGTTTGCCCAAGGAATATCGGTTTGAGAGCAACGAAGTGCGAATCCGCCGACACGGCGCGGCCGTCATTCTCGAACCCGTCCCCACCAATTGGGCTTGGCTGGACTCGCTCACGGGTCCGGTTGATGCTGACTTCCAGCAGGGGGCCACCGAACAGCCGGAGCCGCAAGAGCGACCGGAACTTGGCCGATTGTTCCGCTGATGCGCTTCCTGCTTGATTCCAACGCTGTAATTGCCTTGCTCAACGATCCGGCTGGCCATGTTTCGCGCCGCGTCAGGCAATATCAGCCGGTCGACATTGGCATGTCGGCCATCGTCATGCACGAGCTCTATTTCGGCGCGTTCAAGAGCCAGCGGCGTGACCGGAATCTGGCCATCGTGGATGGGCTACGCATCGAGGTCATTCCCTTCGATCAGGAGGATGCACGGCACGCGGGGGAGATACGCGCCTTACTTGCCGCGCAAGGCACGCCGATTGGTGCCTATGATGTCCTGATTGCCGGTCAGGCGCGCGCGCGTGCCTTAACCATGGTGACGCGCAATCTGCGCGAGTTTCAGCGCGTGGAGGGTCTCCGATCTGAAAACTGGGAGGCTGACATATGACTCGCGCTGTCGGCCATCGCTGCCGATAAGCGCCTGTTGCCAAGAAGAAAAACATGAGCCGAGCGATTTCCACCATCATTTTCAATTACAACGCTGGCCCGCTGTTGCGTGGCTTGCCTCGGCAGGAGAATATCCTTTGGATGATGATGGATGGGGCGTCCACTGGCCAATATTCAATCGGCGCAAACTGGTTCACCGCCTTGGAAACGCGCTTGACGGTAGGCATAGTGCTCTGCCCTTTACTATCAAATTGGCCTTCATTTTCCGACTATTTTGCATTATTAGATAATAAAGTCGCGACTTTATTGCATTTGATGTATGCTTAGTGCATGAAGCGCTATCTTGACGAATGGGTATTAAAAGATTTGGCCACCAAGATGGTGGTGCTGACTGGACCGCGGCAGGTGGGGAAAACTACGCTTGCCCGCCAGTTGATGCAGTTGTTCGGGAACGCTCAATACCTCAACTGGGATGTGTTGCCGGATCGGGGGGTGTTGCAGCGCCAGTCATGGAATCCGCGCGCCAAGCTGCTCGTCATGGATGAGATTCACAAAATGCGCGACTGGAAGGGCTGGTTGAAGGGGGTGGTGGACGGGCGCTCGCCGGAGCATGCGCTGTTGGTGACGGGTAGCGCGCGCATGGAAACTTTTCGCCAAGGGGGCGATTCGCTGGCGGGCCGTTATTTTGCTTTCCGCCTGCACCCGTTTTCGGTGCGCGAGTGGTGCGAACAGCNNAGTGGTGCGAACAGCGGCATGTGGGGCCCGCCGACGCTTTGGATCATTTGCTGGAAAGAGGCGGCTTTCCCGAGCCGTGTCTGGCCGGTGACCCGGTGCAGGCCGACCGCTGGCGCGCGCAGTACTTCAACGATCTGATTCGTGAAGATGTGTTGGAGTTTTCACGCCTGCACGAGATCAATACGATGCGCCTGTTTGTGGAGTTGTTGCGCGAACGTGTCGGGTCGCCCCTTTCGTTGGCATCCATCGCGCGCGATCTGGCGGTTTCGCCCGCGACATTGAAACGCTATCTGGATATTCTGCAGGCTTTGTTTATCGTTTTTACCGTTCAACCCTGGCATCACAATATTGCCCGCGCTATTTTGCAAAGCCCCAAAGTGTATTTTTTTGATACGGGATTGGTTCGAGGTGATCAGGGCGTGCGCCTGGAAAATGCGGTGGCAGGGATGCTGCTGAAGCATGTGCATTTTTTACAGGATAGCGCGGGAAGAACGGCTGGCCTGCATTACATTCGCACCAAGGATGGCGCGGAAGTGGATTTCGCGCTCAGCGAGGAAGGAAAATTGACACGAATGATCGAATGCAAGTTGGGCGACAATAAGCCGCATCGCGGCCTGTCACGATTTGCCGGGCAGTTTCCCGATACGGAGGCCGTGCAGATCGTTTATGGATTGCGCCAGGAAGAGTTCCGCAATGGAATCAGAATCGCTGATGCCGCTAACTGGCTTATGGGTTTGTCGGCATGATGGGCAGTGCTTCAGGGGCGAGCCCGACATGTTGAGGCTACCCCAATTGTCTTGCGCTTAAGGCAAAGGCTTATCAGGTGAAGCAAGTGCTATTGGCAATCGAACGACTGGGAGTCAAACT
>CXWL01009487.1_pt1 | contig 24724 bp, 28 predicted proteins | sample 590931 | NCBI WGS metagenome assembly CXWL01 (sample SAMEA3498368, study PRJEB10139) | groundwater metagenome | biome: water well; material: biofilm material | place: Germany | collected 2015-04-27
GGAAGTTCTATCGTTTTTGTGCCATGATTCATCGCGGTCTCCTGAGTTGTTTTGGCTGTTTGCAATACAACCATTATTATACTCTTTGTGATGCCGCTTTCCTTATTTTAATCAAATAATTAAGTTTTCTTTATGAGGTTTTTGAACTCCGAAACTTTAGTATTGAGAATCGTCTGAATTCTGAGAAACGTTTACTGCGGAAATTAGAGTCAGAAAAATCCGGCCTGATGCACGATCTGCTGACCGGCAAAGTGCCGGTGCAAGTGGATGAATCCGAAAAGGAGAAAGCGCTATGCCCGAAATAAGCCGATTTCTCGGCATTGTGATTTACATGTATTTTAATGAGCACAATCCACCCCATTTTCATGCGGAATATAATGAACACAAAGCATCCATTGCTATCCAATCGCTAGGCTTAATAGAAGGGAAGCTTCCTGCAAAAGTGATGAGTCTGGTTGTTGAATGGGCGCGGGAACATCAGGATGAATTATTGGAAAACTGGCATAGCATTAAAGAAACCGGTCAATACCACAAAATCGATCCATTAGTATAGTGAGGTGAATTTATGCTGGAAGTAAACCAGGCGGAATATGCGGGTGATTATAAAATCAACCTGGTATTCAATAACGGTAAAACCGGAACAGCCAATTTAGAAAAATCCATATGCAATGATAAGCGGCCTGTTTTTTTAAAGTTGAAAGAACCCCATCGTTTTAAAAACTTTCATGTCGATCATGGCACCGTCGTATGGTCTGATGAGCTGGATTTGGCTTCAGAATATTTATTTTATCTGGCTTTCAAAGATGAACCGGATTTGCAGGAACAATTTAAGGCATGGGGATATATTGAATAACCAGTCATTTCAAGACAGTCAGCCGGGCGAAAAGCCGATCAGCAGCACCGAGGTCGAACACCGGCGCATTGCGGGACCGGTATCAATACAATCGAAAAAAAAGCAGTTCGTCGAAGTTTTAAGCCAGATCCACGATGTCGATGAAGATACAGACTTTGAGCGGGTTCAATGATATGTCCGAATACACGGAAGTTGAACGGGTGGCTGAGCGTGTGGCGCATGGCGGCCACAATATTCCCGTTGCTGACATCGAAAGGCGTTTTTCCCGCAGTCTCGCCAATGTGCTGAATGTTTTTAGTGTTGAGGTCGATGCTTGCTGGTGTTTCCTAAATAGCGACGTGCTGCCAGAACTGGTTTTTGAACAACAGGGCGAATGGTGCAATGTCGTTCATACCACCTATTACCAAGCTCTTCAAAAGGAGGCCAAACTATGAATGTCACCTCGGTATCACCTTCGGCAGAGGCTAAAACTATTTTAAAGGCTCTACAACAGGCTGTGGCCAAAAATCTCGAAAAAAAGCAGCGTCTCGGGCAATATGCGGTGATGTGGCAAAACGGTCGTTCCATCCAAGTGGGAGATGATGCGCCGAAGGGCGACATTGAAGACGCAAAGCATTCTCCTGTCCAAGGTGATTGATGTCTGAGTACACGGAAGTTGAGCAACCATTCTTGCAGCAATTGCAGGAACTTGGCTGGCAAATTATTGATCAGGGCGCAGAGATTCCCAGCGATCCGGCGAAAAGCCTGCGCCTGAATTTCCGCCAGTGGCTGCTGCCAGAGGTGTTTGCGAAGTCCGTCTCTGCGCTGAACACCAGCGCCGACGGCAAGCCCTGGCTGACTGCCAAACAATTGCAGGATTTACAGGACCAGATTCTGCGCCAGCCCAACCGCACCTTATTGGAAGCCAACGAGGCGATTCAGAAGCTGCTGTTCAAGGCGCAGGTGGATGTGAATGAGGCCACCGGCGAGCAGGACCTGGTGGTGAAACTGATCGACTTTGCCCACCCGGAAAACAATACCTTTCTTGCCATCAACCAGTTCCGCATTGATACGCCGGGCTGCGTCAAGCAATTTATCATTCCCGACATTGTGCTGTTTATCAACGGCATTCCGCTGATTGTGGTGGAGTGCAAAAAAGGCGGGCCAATCTGCGCCAATCCCATGAGTGAAGCCTTTGAACAGTTGCAGCGCTATAGCAACCAGCGCAAGGATACCATCCAGCGGGGACTGAAAGAGGGCGAACCGCGCTTGTTTCATTGCAATATGCTGCTGATTCGCAGCAGCGGCGTGCAGGCCGATTACGGCACCATCAACTCCGGCGAAGAGCATTTTTACCCGTGGAAAACCCAGTGGCCGCAGCCGGATAGCGTGGCCGATGGCATGAATCCGCAACAGCAACTGATCAACGGTATGCTCAACAAAACCAATCTGCTCAGTATGCTGCGCACATCCAGCGTGTTTATGGATACCGGCGGCGGCCCGCGTATTAAAGTGGTGTGCCGTTACCAGCAGTTTCGCGCCGCCCATAAAATTATTGAATGCCTGCGTAACGGCCAAACTGCTGAGGAAAAAAGCGGCGTAGTCTGGCATACGCAAGGCTCCGGCAAAAGCCTGACCATGGTATTTGTGGCGCGACTATTGCGCGCCTCCCGCGACCTGAACGATTACAAAATCTTGCTGATTAGCGACCGGGTCGATCTGGAAGATCAGCTTAGCGAGACCGCCACCCTGATCGGCGGCCGGGTGCGCAGCATCGGCAGCCGCCAGGCGCTGCGCGAACAACTGGCCGCAGACACCTCCGACATCAATATGGTGATGGCGCACAAGTTCCAGTTGCGCGACCACAGCCTGCCGTTAAAAGTGGCCGAAGCGCTGGGTACCTATCAGGTGATTCCCGTCCGCCAGACCTTTGGTGTGGTGAATGATTCATCGCGCATTGTGCTGATGATCGACGAGGCGCACTGCACCCAGGGCTCCGATCTGGGTGACAATATCTTTGAAGCCTTTCCCAATGCCGCGCGCATTGCCTTTACCGGCACACCGCTGATTACCGAGCGCCACGGCGAAAAGAAAACGCATAAGCGCTTTGGCGACTACATCGATACCTACCGGCTGATGGACGCGGTGAAAGACGGCACCACCTTGCAGATTCTCTACGAAGGCCGTACTGCCGATGCTGCGCTGAACGACAAACACGGTTTTGAAACCCGCTTTGAAAACCTGTTCAAAGACCGCAGTGAAGAAGAGCTGCTGGCGATCAAGAAAAAATACGGCGCCACTGGCGATTTGCTGGAAGCCGAACAGCGTATTGCCGCCATTGCCAGGGATATGGTGCAGCATTATCTACAGCATATTTTCCCCAATGGCTTCAAGGCACAGGTGGTGTGCCATTCCAAACTGGCGGCGGTGCGTTACCGGAAAGCCATTCATGAGGCGCTGGCAGATACCCTCGACGAGCTGGAAGCGGCCGCAGTGCCGGATCTTGAGCAGATCAAAAAAGTGTGCTTTCTGAAAGCGGCAGTGGTGATCTCCGGCGACGGCACCAACGAGGCGGCCTTTATCACTGAGACGCGCAAACAGGCCAAGGCCTGGAATGCGGTGGATAATTTCTGCAAGCCGTTTGATTTTTACGACTCGGATAAGGTGAATACCGGCATCGCCTTTCTGGTGGTGTGTGACATGCTGCTGACCGGCTTTGATGCGCCGATTGAGCAGGTGATGTATATCGACAAGAAAATCCGCGAGCACACCCTGCTGCAAGCCATTGCCCGCACCAACCGGGTGAAAAAAGCAAACAGCGCGGTTATGTGGTGGATTACATCGGCCTGACCGAAAACCTGACCGATGCGCTGACGATATACGCCGCCGGCGAACAGCAGGAACTGGCCGAGGGCATGAAAAATATCTCTTCCGAAGTGCCGGTGCTGGAAGAACGCTACCAGCGCCTGTTGCAGTTGTTTGCGGAGCACAAGGTGGCGAAGGTACGCGAATTTGTCGAAGGCCAACTGGCCAGTATTGAAGATGATGCCGCCGTGGTGCATGAGGCGGTGAAATTATTAAAAGATGAGAAAATCCGCGCCGACTTTGATGTTTACCTGAAAAAATTCCTGATGAATCTGGACATTATTCTGCCGAACCGCGCCGCTCATGCCTACCGGGTGCCCGCCAAACGTTTGGGTTATATTCTGCGCGTGGCCAAGGAGCGTTACAAAGACAGCAGCCTGAATCTGGGCGATGCCGGGCAGAAGGTGCGCGACTTGATTAACGAGCATCTGATCAGTTTGGGCATCAACCCCAAGGTGCCGCCGGTGGAGCTGCTATCGGATGATTTTATCGCCAGCCTCAACCAGCACGCCGCCGGCAATGCCGAAGCCAAAGCCAGCGAAATGGAACACGCCATCCGCAAGCACTGCACCGTGCACCACGATGAAGACCCGGCGTTTTATAAAAGCCTGTCGGAGAAGGTGGAAAACCTGATTGACCAGTATCAGGACCAGTGGGAAAAGTTGGCCGAAGAACTGGAAAGACTGCGCACCACTGCCATCGAAGGTCGCAAACAGGGCAAGGAAGGCATGAGCCGCGAGGCCACCACCTTCTATGAGCATATCGCCAATGAAGCCTTTGCAAACGGTGAAGTGCCGCCGGATGCCAAAGCGGAGATGAAGGTGTTGATGGAGGCCATTGTGGAAACCCTGCAAGACAGCATCGCCAGTATTGATTTCTGGAACAACAGCGACAAACAAAAGAAAACCCGCAGCGAAATCAAAACCGCGCTGACCCTGACTGGCATCCCTGAGCTGAAAGCCAATCGCGAGCGCATTGCGATAGAGATTATGAAACTGGCCAAGAACCGCCGCGATGAATTAGTAAAAGGTAGTGCCTGATGAATGCACGACGAGTAAGAGATATAGAGTACCAGCTGCTGCCCGGCACTGATCGCAATACTACCGATATTGTTATCGAGCGCGATGGCGTTATTGCTGTTCGCCCGCCGGCGGATTACACCCCGGAACAGGTGGACGCGGTGGTGGAAAGCAAGCGCCTATGGATTTACCGCAACCTGGCCGAATGGAAAGACCTGAACGCCAGCGCCGTTGCACGCGAATGGGCCAACGGTGAAACCTTTTTGTATCTGGGCCGCGCCTATCGCCTGTCGCTGGTGTCCGATCAGGATTATGCCCTGCAATTAAAAGAAGGCAGCTTCTGCCTGAGCCGTGCGGTGATTGAACAGGGTGGCGTTGATGCGGCCAGGCAAGCGTTTGAAACCTATTTCAGCGACAAAGGGATGCAGCGCTTTAGCGAACGGGTGGCTTACTTCGCACCGAAAACCGGCGTCAAAGTCGCCGGTATTAAAGTCAAGGACATGGGCTACCGCTGGGCCAGTTGCGGTAAAAGCGGCACGCTCAACTTCCACTGGAAGTGCATGATGGCACCGCCAAGAATCATCGACTACATCGTGGTGCATGAGCTGTGTCATTTCCATCATCGCAACCACAGCGATGCGTTCTGGAATGAAGTGGACAAGGTGATGCCGGATTACCGCGAGCGTAAGGAGTGGTTGCGCAAGCATGGGGCGAGTCTGGCGGTATAGCGATAAGGGAAGCGCCATATAACAAGGCGCTGCACCGGACGGCAATTCCGCTGTGCTTATTGGCATCCTGCGTGCATTTTAACCTGAAAACGGCGATTGAATCCGCAGATTACGCAGATTTTCGCAGATTTTCATTGGGTTATTGCTTTCTTCGTATCACACCCGGCGGGTGAACTGATAATATATCACAACATTTTGATTTGTCTGTGTTAATCTGCGAAATCTGTGGGTAACTGCTTTTTCTAGGATGAATCGCGACATTTCAAAATGTGATAAATGGTCATCGGCAGAAATACAGACGCGATCTGAGGTGCTCGCCAATTATGCGATTAAATTGTGGCCGATGCACTCAATCTGACGCCCAACGAATAATAAGGTTGGATTGTGATCGCGAAGCGAGCCACAATCTGAACCGGTTGTTGGACAAGCCCGGTTCCAAAGTGCCTCATTCTCCATGAAAATATCTTTTTGAATCTCACGGGATGTGAGGTCTGCCTGAGCCAGCAAACCTCAAGCATTGGTGTGTAACATCCCCATTGTGGCAGGAACTGGAATAATCGGTGATCCTATTCACTTCAACAGCGGATGATCCTTGGGCAATTGTTTGGCATACCAAATAGCCAGTTTATGTCGCATGGATTTTTCGGCGACTTGATCTTCCGGTAAAGGCTGGATAACTTTGTCGTGTACCAGCAGCCGATAGATGTAGAGTAGTTTCTCACTCGCTGAATCGGTCGCTTCAAACTCGACCACGCCTCGCCCTTCTGCGTACTTCACACCGGCAAGCATGGCTTCCTTGAATAAGGCGGCTTCATTTTTCAGTTTCTTCATGATAATCCTCGTTAAGTGTGCGCAATGTTCAGGTCTGGAAATACAGCAAGCTTTATCTGCCAACCATTACCTCATTGCTACAAAGAAGCATACCGGCTTATTTTCTGAGCAAACCGGCGAAAATCTTCCAAGGAATTTTGGCAAATCGCGTAAACAATTTCCCAATTAATGGCTGCATAGTGATGCACAGCGATATTTCTAAAACCAATCGTCTTTTTAATTGCTGACAGGTGCCGGGAGTAATGGTGCCGAGTTTATGGAGCGTTGTAAAAACTTCGCCCATGGTCTGTGGAGGAGATTCGTTGGTGTCGCTGATGATATGACTGCCAATATCAACGCAGAGCTGTACGGCTCTGGTGAGGTTAAGAACCAATATGTCCTGAAGATCCAGGTCTTGAATCAAGAAGTTGATATTGTCTGGCTTTTTATCTTCAATGCGCTGAATGCAGCGTCGCAGTGATTCAATTTTTTCTGCAAGAATCAATTGATCCATCTATTGCGCCTCTCGGTCAGTATCCTCTGATGAATCGGAAGAAAGTCGGCGATATTCAATAAATGCCGGGTTAACAGTCTGGCATAGGTGGTATTCGCCATACAGTCTTATTCCCTTCAATATCTGCCCCAAAATGGGTTCTGGCGCATGAAATAAATCAACAATATCGACCGGGCGGTCGAATTCAGCGCCGATAGTTTGTATCAGTTGCAGTTTGAAGCCGGAGGTGAGCGGTGCTTCCGCCAATAAAGCCAGATCAACATCACTGTCTGGACGCGCGTTGCCTGTCGCCAGCGAGCCAAATAATATGGCCAGTTTGATTTCCGGATATTGTGACAGTAATACGGTTAATTGTTTAAACACCCGCAGCCTTCTTCCCCCAGGAATCCCGCAAGGTTACGGCACGATTAAACACCGGCTTACCGGGTTTCATATCCAATCGATCCGCGATGAAATAGCCATTGCGTTCAAACTGAAAACATTGTTCGGGTTGTGCATCGCAGAGCGATTGTTCGATATATGCTGCAATGATTTCTTTCGAATCAGGATTCAAGGATGTTTTATAGTCCTTGTCACCGCTGTCCGGGTAAGGGTCGGTGAACAAACGATCATACAGGCGTATTTCTGCTGGCTGTGCATGTTTGGCGGATAACCAGTGGATATTTCCTTTGACCTTGCGGCTTTCCGCGCCGGGGGTTCCACTCTTGGTATCGGGATCGTAAGTACAATGGATCGTCTCTACTTCACCCTGTGCATTTTTATCGACCTGTACACATTTCACGATAAAGGCATAGCGTAATCGCACTTCAGCACCGGGTGACAGGCGGAAATAGCCTTTGGTAGGTTGTTCCATAAAATCATCACGTTCAATATAGAGTATTTTAGAAAAAGATATCGTACGTTTTTCCCATTCTGGTTTTTGTGGATGATTGGGGGCAAAGCAATCTTCTTGCTGATTTTCTGGATAATTGTCAATAATTAGTTTGAGCGGTCTCAGTACGGCAATACGACGCAGCGCACATTCATTTAAGTCTTCACGTAAGCAATCTTCCAGAACGCTCATGTCAATCCAGGAATCCGCTTTACTGATCCCAATACGCCCGGCAAATAATCGAATGGAGCGCGGCGTAAAGCCGCGGCGACGCACACCTGCCAATGTACTCAACCTTGGATCATCCCATCCATCCACCAATTCACTTTCCACCAGTTCAATCAATTTACGTTTGCTCATGACGGTATAAGTCAGATTGAGACGGGCAAACTCAATTTGCTGCGGATGGCACGGCACTTTGTCAGCCAGCTGATCCAGCACCCAGTCATACAGTGGCCGATGGTCTTCAAATTCCAGTGTACACAAGGAGTGCGTAATCTTTTCCAATGCATCGGAAATACAATGGGTATAGTCGTACATGGGATAAATACACCATTGGTTGCCGGTACGCTGATGGTGCACGTGGCGAATACGGTAAATCACCGGGTCACGCATGTTGATGTTGGGGGAAGCCATATCGATCTTGGCTCTCAGCACATACTTACCATCTGGAAACTCCCCGGCTTTCATGCGCCGAAACAAATCCAGATTTTCTGCTACCGGACGATCACGATAAGGACTATTTTCACCAGGACTGGTCAGGGTTCCACGCAGCTCACGAATCTCATCCGCTGCCAGGCTCTCCACATAGGCCTTTTCATGATTAATTAAATACTCTGCAAATTCATATAATTGGTCAAAATAATCTGAAGAATAATAAAGATGTTTCCCCCAATCAAAGCCAAGCCAGGAAACACTGTCACAAATTGAGTCGACATACTCCTGCGCTTCTTTCTCTGGATTGGTATCGTCAAAACGTAAATGACATACCCCGGCATAATCATGCGCTATGCCAAAATTAAGGCAAATACTTTTGGCATGACCAATATGCAAATAACCATTAGGTTCTGGAGGGAATCGTGTTTCTACACGCCCGTTCCATTTATCCGTACGATTATCTTCATCAATAATATTACGAATAAAATTGGAAGGCATTGATTCAATGAGCAAATTAGTTTCATATTTCTCTTTCAAAGCTTGTCTCTCGGAATGTGATCGATACGTTACTGTGAAATGCTGTTCATGGAAGTTAATTATCAGAAGCTTATTTAGATTAATCACTCTGATGTAGCTATGAAGTTTTCCGATAGATTATAACGGTGATTATCTTAAAATCCACCACTCTCTAAAAATACTACTTAGCCCGGATATTGCATGAATTGCACACGCCCTCACTTGTCTCTTGATTCCACAAGGGATTTGTCTCAGTCGGGTGTATGAATAACTACACCGCTTCTTCGAAAAATCCCTTGTTAAACAAATATCATGCGCGATCATCGTGCGAATTCATGCAATATCCGGGTTAGTAACTTCAGTATGAAACCAAACTTCAACATAACATAAAATAACCGGGCTCTACATTTGACTTTTGTTTATGTCTAGCATAGAATCTGCGGCTCTCTTTGAATACGCAGGACAGGTTTTCGTGAAAACATTCTCAGCCAAGCCACACGAAGTAAGTCATGACTGGTTTGTCATTGATGCAACCGATAAAGTATTAGGTCGCCTTGCCTCAATGATCGCACATCGTTTACGTGGCAAACATAAGCCCATCTATACGCCTCATGTTGATACCGGTGACTATATCATCGTTGTCAATGTTGACAAGTTGCGTGTTACTGGCAATAAAACAGAAGATAAAATCTATTATCGCCACACCGGCTATCCAGGTGGAATCTACGCAACTAATTTTAAGAAAATGCATGCACGATTTCCAGGGCGTCCACTTGAAAAAGCAGTTAAAGGGATGTTGCCCAAAGGACCGCTGGGATATGCGATGTTAAAAAAACTCAAACTATACGCGGGAGACGCACACCCACATGCCGCTCAACAACCAAAAACACTTGAAATTAGAATTTAATTTATGACCACTCAATATAATTATGGAACTGGCCGGCGTAAAAGTGCTGTCGCACGTGTTTTTATAAAACCAGGTAAAGGCGAAATAATCATTAATAATAAACCGATTGATGTTTTTTTCTCACGTAAAACCGGTCGTATGATTGTCAGGCAGCCGCTTGAATTAACAAATAATGCCACATCATTTGATATCATGGTAAACATTCATGGCGGTGGTGAATCAGGTCAAGCAGGCGCAGTACGGCATGGTATTACCCGTGCACTGATTAATTATGATGCAACACTTAAGCCAGTATTAAGTAAAGCAGGCTTAGTTACACGTGATGCACGGGAAGTTGAGAGGAAGAAAGTTGGCTTGCGTAAGGCGCGGCGACGCAAACAATTCTCTAAACGATAAATTTTTATTCAAATATAAAAAAAGCCGCCTCCTTATGGCGGCTTTTTTTATTTGATATTTTGCAAATAAGCATTACACCTTCTGAACAAGATAATAGGAATCCCCATGATTAATGCCGGCATTGTTGGTGGAACAGGCTATACAGGTGTGGAATTACTACGTTTACTAGCACAACACCCTAAAGTAAGGATAAAGGCGATCACATCACGTAGTGAAGCTGGCATGAGTGTCGCTGAGTTATTTACTAATTTAAGGGGGCATATCGATCTCAAATTTAGCGATCCAGCCGATGCAAAACTCAATAAGTGTGATCTTGTTTTTTTTGCCACACCGAATGGTATTGCGATGCAGCAAGCTGAATCCCTACTTAAAGCAGGTGTAAAGGTAATCGATCTGGCAGCTGACTTTCGTATCAAGAATGTAGCTGAATGGGAGGAATGGTATGGTATGCAGCATGCCTGTCCTGATTTAGTCGCTGAAGCGGTGTACGGTTTACCCGAAATTAACCGTGAGCAAGTAAAGAAAGCACGCCTGATTGCCAATCCTGGTTGCTATCCAACTGCGGTACAACTTGGCTTCCTGCCTCTAATAGAAGCGGGTGTCATTGATATGAATTACCTCATTGCTGATGTAAAATCGGGGGTTTCTGGTGCGGGCAGGAAAGCCGAAGTACATACTCTGCTCGCTGAAGCAGCTGATAATTTCAAAGCCTATGGTGTTCCAGGACATCGACATCTTCCTGAGATTAAACAAGGACTCTCCAATATTGCCGAGCAATCGGTGGGCCTGACATTTGTTCCTCATCTTGTGCCTATGATTCGGGGTATCCATGCTACACTCTACGCCAGACTAACCCGTCAGATAGATTTGCAGGCACTATACGAGAAACGTTATCTGGATGAAGCTTTTGTTGATGTGCTGCCTGCAGGTAAACATCCAGAAACTCGCTCTGTACGTGGTTCCAACATTTGCCGCATTGCAGTACATCAACCTCAAAACAGCGATACTGTGGTGATACTATCAGTGACCGATAATCTGGTAAAAGGTGCTGCAGGGCAAGCAATACAGAATATGAACATTATGTTTGGCTTACCCGAAACTCTGGGTATTAATCAAGTTCCACTATTACCTTGAGGTTTTTTCTTATTTTCTCATGGGTTAGAATCTAACCCGGATATTTCATGAATTCGCACGATGATCGCGCAGGATATTGGTTTCACAAAGTATTTTTCGAAGAAGCGGTGTAGTTATCCATACACTCGACTGAGGATTCTGGGTAAGCAGGCAAGCCGCAAAGCGGCTGTTCGCAAAAATTCCTTGTGGAATAAAGAGTCAAGTGAGAGCGTGTGCAATTCATGAAATATCCGGGCTAATAATAGTTTAAGCTGACGTTTCGTTGTTTTTAATCCTGGCTATAACAGAATCTTTACCAGCAGTGGCAACATTGATATGATCATTAAATATTATATTTGCACAATAAAATTCCTCAACTTGTCCGATACGAACCATGTCTGGCAATTTAGATATCATACATAGATAAATTGATTTTTAATCTATAGAGCGCTTCAGGTGAACAAGTTTTTTCAGAAAAAACCAAAAATTCTGTCTCCTCGAGTTGTAGTACGCCCTCATACATCATGGCCATATCGCTTAGTAGCGATTGTTATTTCCTGCTTATTATTACTTTTGCTGTCTTGGGGTATGTATGAGGCAGGCAGTCAATCAGCGAATACCCAAAATAATAATATGGTTCAAGAAAAATTAGAGCACCTATACGACCCGGGAACTTGCAGACAAACAAAAAAACAAAAGCTATGTGCCCAGATTGGTGATTTGATACAACAATTACAAATTAGCAATACAGCAAATAAGAATCTTGCTAAGCAAGTTAAATTGCTTGCTAACGAAAATGATCATTTGAAAGAAAAACTGGTATTCTTCCAGCATCTCATGTCAGGTAATACAAAAGATAGTATTTCAATTTATCAATTCAGTTTGAAAGAAACACAAACTCCTGGTAAATATCGCTATACGCTAACATTAATCCAAGGTGGAGAGAGACCTAGTGATTTCAAAGGAAATTTGAGATTCCAAGTCAAGCTGCTGCAGAACGATCGAAGCAAAACCATACCATTAATCAACAAGAATTCTACGCAAGATTTTCCTATCAATTTTAAGTTTTTTCATAGACTGGAAGAAAGTTTTAAAGCGCCAACTGATATCATCGTAGAAAGTTTGCAGGTACAACTCTACGAGAGTAATAACAGCAAGGCAATATTAACCCAAACGGTGCAACCGGCATTGTGATGAAGAAAAAGTATGTTTGGTAGAAAAAAGAAAAACCAGCTTCACAACCATATCGATACTCTGATTGGGGTAAATACTAATATTACAGGGGATATTAGTTTCAGCGGTGGTTTGCGAGTTGATGGACATATTACTGGTAATGTCATAGCAGCCGATGATGAACACGGTACATTGGTACTCAGTGATGAAGGTAGCATAGCAGGTGAAATAAAAGTTGCTAATATCATTATCAATGGTACAGTGACTGGCCCTATTCATGCACAGGGGTATCTGGAGTTACAAGCAAAAGCTAAAGTATATGGTGATGTCTATTATGGTTCTTTAGAAATCCAGCTGGGGGCCTCAGTTGAAGGAAAGATGATTCACCAAGACAAGCTAGAATCAGTAAATGAGCAACAGCCTGAGAAAACTGAAATATTAATTCCACCCGCACCGGACTAGCATATACGCCAATGATAGTGATGCTATATAATTAAGCCAGCTTCCTGGCATTTAGGAATACTGTAAATAAAAAAATGAATATGACTGTAGGAACTACTGCTATGAGTACTGAAAATAATATTCCGCTCTTATTTACTGACAATGCCGCATCTAAAGTTAAACGATTAATTGAAGAAGAAGGCAATAAGAATCTTAATCTTAGAGTTTTTGTCAGTGGTGGTGGATGTTCAGGCTTTCAGTATGGATTTACTTTTGATGAACTAGTCAACGAAGACGATACCGTTATGGAAAAATATGGTGTCAAATTATTGGTAGATCCAATGAGTTTTCAGTATTTGATCGGCGCCGAAATTGACTACCAGGAGAATTTGCAAGGCGCCCAGTTCATCATCAAGAATCCTGTGGCTACAAGTACTTGTGGCTGTGGATCTTCGTTTTCAGTATAAGTATTCATCAACTAAGCGTCATTCAATTACTTGATGATGCAAATTAACCAATTTAGGCAGGATAAATCGCTCCCAGAATCCTATCTCCTTTCGCGCCGGTAACAGCAGTCAAGTTACCTGTTTTACGCAATATTGTTTGTTGAGCCAGCCAAGCAAAAGCAAAAGCTTCTACCCAATCTGCTGCTACGCCCAATTGATCGGTAAGTGCCACTTTCTTTCCGGGAACGGCATCTATTAGACGATCAATCAGTAAGGTATTATGTGCGCCTCCACCACATATATAGATCTCTTCAGCAGTTGAACAATGTTTGTGTATGGACTTGGCAATTGCCATAACCGTTAATTGTAGCAATGTTGCTTGCACATCTTCCGGCGCTTCATTACCCAGTAATTTATTTTCAAGCCATTTAATATTAAACAGCTCTCTCCCAGTACTTTTGGGTGGTTGGCGTACAAAAAAATAGTCACTCAGCAATTTTTCAAGCAAAGCTGGGATCATTTGACCTGTAGCTGCCCATTGTCCATTTTCATCATAGGTTTTCCCTATATGACCTAAACACCAGGCATCCATTAATATATTTCCTGGACCACAATCGAAACCAATTATTTTATTATATGGATCAAGGCTGGTTATATTGGCTATACCACCAATATTAACAATGACACGATGGTAATTTAAGCTCTTAAAAAGAGCTTGATGAAAAGCAGGAACCAGTGGAGCTCCTTGGCCTCCTGCAGCCATGTCGCGACTTCTGAAATCCACAACCACAGTAATCTGGACCAACTCAGCTAATAAAGCTGCATTGACAAGTTGAATCGTATAGTTTCTTTCTACCTCAGGGCAATGTCTGATCGTCTGACCATGACACCCAATTGCGACAACTTGTTGAGACACGACACCAGCGTTTTCTAATAAACCGGCGGTAGCCTTAGCATAAAGACAGGATAATTGGTTACTGAGAATTGCGGCACGATTTAGTTCATCATAATCGGGTTGATGCAGCGATAATAATTGTGTACGCAATTTATCATCATATGGGCAAAAGAAAGTCTGAATCAGAACAGGAGTAGAAACACTGAAGTCAACCAGAACAGCATCGACACCATCCAAGCTTGTGCCCGACATAATGCCTATATAGTAAACAGGTTTCAACTATGTATCAGTCCCTTAAGGAATACTATTAAGGCTCTATGTGATTCAGAGTGGGTAAAAAAATTGTCAAGAAAAATATATTTTATATTGTTGGCAGCGGAATGAAAATANNCGCTCCGTTTCATGGTGGGCGAACTTGACTTTTGTTTTACCCACTACGAATCACATAGAGCCACTATTAATCATAATTCCTATGAACAAAGATACCATCATCATCCAGACATATTAGCCCGGATATTGCATGAATTGCACACGTCCTCACTTGTCTCTTGATTCCACAAGGGATTTGTCTCAGTCGGGTGTATGAATAACTACCCGCTTCTTCGAAAAATCTCTTGTGAAACCAATATCATGCGTGATCATCGTGCGAATTCATGCAATATCCGGGTTAGAAACGCTGCTTCTATTATTATGAGCTACGTGGATAAAAGTTTAATCTTGAAACATCGCCACATGGTAATTGGTAATTCATAAAACAGGCGACCAATTTACGGACAATAATTAGTTTAAGGAAGCATAATGGATATTACGCATAATATTTAAACGGGCTACCAAGGATTCGGCTTCCCCTTGAAATTTATTCATGTCTTTTTTTGCAATCGGTGGAGCAGTTGGCAAAACAACTTTTGTAGGATCGCGCTGTATACCGTCAACACGCAATTCATAGTGTAAATGTGGACCCGTCGCCATACCAGTCGATCCAACATAACCAATGACATCTCCCTGATTAATACGTTTACCCTTGCTCAATCCATTAGCAAATCGTGATAAATGACCATAGACCGTTTCGTACTTACCATTATGTTTAAGAACAACTAAATTTCCGTACCCGTTTTGCGAGCCAGAGAATGTGACTATCCCATTTGAAGTCGCTTTTACAGGAGTACCTGTAGGTGCTGCATAATCAATACCTCTATGCGCTCGCCATTGTTTAAGTATTGGATGAAAGCGTGCATTCGTAAAGCCTGAACTTACACGAGAGAAAGCTAATGGTGAGAGTAAGAATGCTTTTCTTAAACTCTCTCCTTCAGGTGTGTAGTATCCATCTGCACCATTTGATGCTTTGAAATAGACGGCTTGATGGGATTTGTTTTTATTGACAAATTCAACCGCTAAAACACGCCCTGTTTTAGCTCGTTTTCCATTACCCAAAAATGTTTCATAAACGACTGTAAAGCGGTCACCTCGACGCAAATCCCGATAAAAATCAATTTCTGATGCAAATATTTCAGTGAGCTGCATGGCGATATTGTTGGGTATACCTGCACTATCTGTTGCGGCAAATAGAGAACTGTTGATTACACCGGATTTCATATGAACCCGAGTATTAAACTCAATCGGTTGCTCAGTCATCTTGAATTCATCATCAGTTTTTTCCATCAAGAATAACTCTTCATTTCCAAAGAAATAGCGCAACATCAATAACTCACCATCAGCCGTAGTCTGTGCATGGATGGTTTGACCTGGTCTTAATTGGCGCATTGCTCGACTACCACGAGCTGCATGCAGAAAATTAGTCGAATCCTGATTACTGACATCAAGCCGGTTCAAGATTGCTGTGATAGTGTCACCACGTCGAATATTTTCCTGGTGCCAGAAAGTTTGATTGGTTTGAGTCTCGGAAAGAACATCTGAAATGGATAGATCAAGAACTACTTCTTCTACCTGAACTTCTGCAAATGAAGGCGTGTTGGGAACAATACCGAATGCGGTAACAATACCAAACAGCGGTATGCTGGATAAAGCAACTAACCAGCGAATTGTTTTTTTTGTAAGTTTTGATGATTTTTGAGCTAGAATCCTTTGTTTACAGCTAAGTGATGTATATAGCATATATGAAGCACCTCCAGTCATTCTTATCATTTGTAAAACAGCGCGAGTCTAACATGAAAATAGGTAAAACATGTACTAAGGTGCCATTGAAAATAAACTAAAATACCCAAACAGAGAAAAGTTTAATTAAATATCATTAAGTTATGGTTATCGTGAACAAATCAATAAAATCCCAATTTGACATTATAAAACGCGGAAGTCACGAATTATTAGTTGAAATAGAGTTAGAAAGTAAGCTCGTTTCTAAACGCCCATTACGAATCAAGGCTGGATTTGACCCTACTGCTCCGGATCTGCACTTAGGTCATACTGTTTTATTAAACAAGCTACGCCAACTACAAGATATGGGACACCACATACTGTTCCTGATTGGTGACTTCACAGGCATGATTGGCGACCCAAGTGGTAAAAATGCCACTCGCCCACCACTTACCCGTGAACAAGTTTCAGAAAATGCCAGATCCTATACCACTCAAGTATTTAAAATACTAAAACCTGAGCAAACCGAAGTAGTATTTAATTCAACATGGATGGATAAGCTGAATGCAGCTGATCTTATAAAACTAGCTGCAACACATACTGTCGCGCGTATGCTGGAAAGAGACGATTTTGACAAACGCTACCGTAACAATCAGGCTATCGCTATTCATGAATTTCTCTATCCATTAATTCAGGGTTATGATTCTGTTGCACTTAAGGCTGACCTTGAATTGGGTGGGACTGATCAAAAATTCAATCTACTAATGGGACGAGAGCTCCAAAAGCATTTCGGGCAGTCGCAACAATGTATTCTCACAATGCCGTTACTGGAAGGATTAGACGGCATCAATAAGATGTCCAAATCTCTGAATAATTATGTAGGTATTACTGAGAGCCCTAAAGAAATATTTGGCAAGTTGATGTCTGTATCTGATCAGCTAATGTGGCGTTATCTGGAACTGCTATCTTTTGAGTCGCTGACTACTATCCAGAAATGGCGAGAAGAAGTAGAAGAAGGTCGCAATCCACGTGATATTAAAGTAATGCTCGCTCAAGAAATTGTAGCGCGTTTCCATAGTCAACAAGATGCTGTTGAAGCACTTACGGACTTTGAAACACGTTTTAAACATGGCGCATTGCCTGATGAAATACCCGAAAAAATAATTCAAATACAAGATAACGAAATACCCTTAGTTCAATTATTAAAACTAACAGGATTAACTACCAGTACCAGTGAAGCGCTACGCATGATCAGTCAGGGTGCTGTCAAACTGAATGGCGAGAAAGTAGAAGATAAATCGGCCAAAATAATACGAGGTGAGTCTGTCGTAATACAGGTAGGCAAACGTAAGTTTGCTAGAGTTATCATCCAGTAATTTTTTTATATGCCTATGAGCCATTTTCAGTTTTTTCTACCTCGCGAATTCATCTGGTAAGTGCGTACTTACGAGTTCAACCGACCAGAACATAATTGGTTTAAAGCAGGAGTCTCCAAACAATGTCTAAAGAAGTCTGTTTAAGTTTATAACTGAGGCCAACAACACAATTGTTTCCGTAATTTCCACTAATGCACCGGCTGTATCACCTGTTGTTCCGTCTATGCGGTGCAGCATAAGATGGCGTAAAAACAAGAAGGTAACGATTGCAGTCAGCGATAACCATAAATAATGGATATCGGTTAGCAGAAACACTAATACGAATGTTGCAACGACGATAAAAATACTCCATCGGCGTGGCTGGTGAGCTGCAAGTGATGCACCCAGTCCATTGTTTCTAACATACGGTGTGGTTAAAAACAGAAGCGGCAATAGCGTTCTGGCAAGGATGATAGCCAGTAACAAAGTGATCCATTCATTGGCAACGACTAAGGTGTAAAGTGTTACAAACTTGAGCAGTATGATCGATACGATTGCTACCACACCTGCCGGCCCGCAATTCGGATCTTTCATGATCGCCAGTGTTTTTGTTCGATCGCCCATTCCGCCAATCCAGGCATCAGCACTATCCGCCAGACCATCCAGATGTAATCCGCCTGTCAGTAATATCCAGGCAGTGACCAGTAATGCTGCAATCACAAGGGACGGTGTGCCATTTAATAACCAACCCAGTGCAATGAGTATTGATCCGATGATTAAACCGGCGAGCGGATAGAAGAGTAAGGAATATCCAAGATCTTTCTTGCTGGACTGAGTTGTCAGTCGCACGGGCAATCGGGTCAGGAATTGCAGTGCAATGAGAAATGGTTTGATCATGCTCGTGAATCGGAAATAAACATTGTTTGAGGATGTTCTGCCGGTTCTATGCAGACATGCTTCATGTCGGCATGGGGAGCTTCAAATTCCAGTAGCCGTTCAACTGGATGCCGCTGAATATGGCAGATAATGATCCGTATCACGCCACTATGCGTAATGAGTAAAACTTTTTGACCGGTAAATTGTTGTTGGATTTCATGCCAGGCCGACAGTACGCGCGCCTCGAAATCAAGCAAATGTTCAGCTTTAGGCGGTGGAGAGTTTAGAGGATTGTGCCAGAAGCGGGCTAAAGCATCGGCATTGGTTTGCATCAATTCAGCGGCCGATTGATCTTCCCATTCACCAAAGTGTATTTCTTTGATACGTTCATCTTGTATAACTGGAATGGAGTAACGTTGTCCCAATGCCTGTGCAAAATTGGCACAACGGTCTAAAGGGGAAGTAATGATCTGTTGCCACTGGGGTGATTTCTTTTCAATGGCATTCCACATTTGTGTCCAGCCAAGCGGTGTCAAAGGATGATCAGTGCTACCGCAAAAACGATGGCTGTTTATAGTTTCACCATGTCTGAGAAGGTCAATAAAGGTCGTCATGGCTCAATGGAAGTTAATTTTTCTGCGTAACCTGTGCTTCAGAAAAAGTTGCCATTTCATTATGCAGCTTGCAAGCCATACGTAACAGATTGAGTGCGACTGCAGCACCACTGCCTTCACCCAGTCTCATATCCAGAGCAATCAGAGGTTTTGCATTAAGCGCTTTGAGGATCATACTGTGACCAGGTTCTGAAGACCTATGTGAAAAAATAAACCAATTCTTGCATCCTGGAGCAATATGCTCGGCGGTTAATGCAGCAACTGTACTGATAAAACCATCAATCAGTATTGGCACCCCTGATTGAGCGCCATGAATATAGGCGCCCGTCAAAGCAGCGATCTCAAATCCCCCCACACGGCGAAGTGCATCCAGAGGAGAACTGATCTGCGGGCTATGCAGGGACAAAGCCTGTGCAATCACATTGATTTTATGGATAATGCCTTTATGATCAAGGCCAGTACCAAAGCCCGTCAGCAGTATGGGTTGCTCATTCAGTAAGAGACAAGCCAGGGCAGTGGCGCTCGTGGTGTTACCGATGCCCATTTCGCCGCCGATAAACAGTTGCTTATTGTTTTGTCGAGCGCGTTCAATGGCTTCGTAACCGGCATTGAGTGCCTGGTCCAGTTGATCCCATGTCATCGCAGGTTCATGCATAAAATTAGCGGTACCCGGACCCAGGTGATAATGCCTCACATTAGTCAGTGACTGCGTATCATGCACCGTTCCCAGATTGATGATTTCCAGTGAGGCATCCAGAGCGCGCGCCAGAACATTGATGGCGCCGCCCCCGTAAGCGAAGTTTTTGATCATCTCGCTGGTTACCGACTGAGGAAATGCTGAAACTCCTTCTGCTGCAACACCATGATCACCGGCAAATATTGCGATGTGTACCTGCTCAACACAAGGTTGTAGGGTATTTTGTAAGGCCGCCAGTTGAATGGCAATTTCCTCAAGGCGACCGAGAGAACCAGGAGGTTTGGTAAGTTGTGTCTGGCGTGTTTGTGCTAACTGACCCATTTCTGGGTTAGGGATGGCTAATGGTGCTTCTAACCAATTAAGAGTAGCTTCCTTGGTCACGTGCGCTCTCCTTTTAGGATCAGTGGCAATCCGGCAACGGTTAGAACCACCTGGTCGCAGTATTGCGCGATTTCCTGGTGCAATTTACCGGCCTCATCACAATAGCGGCGACTCAGTTCACCCATTGGAGTGACCCCCATGTTCGTTTCATTGCTGACCAGAATGAGTCTTCCCGTCAAATGGGGTAGTACTGTAAGGAATGCCGCATACTCAGTGTCAAATCTTGATGGGTCCGGATTAGTGAGTAAATTGGTCAGCCAGAGTGTCAGGCAATCAACCAATAGGCAATGCCCGGTATTCGCATGCTGACTCAGTACAGAGGCCAGTTCCAAAGGCTCCTCGATGACTTGCCAGTGATCAGGACGTTGCGCCCGATGTAAAGCAATTCGTTCGCGCATTTCTTCGTCTTCAATGGTGGCCGTCGCAATATAAATGACCGGAAGCTGGCTTTCCGTGGCTAAACGTTCAGCCAGGCGGCTTTTGCCTGAACGGACGCCGCCGAGAATCAATGTCTTGGTGCTTGTCATGGTGTGCCCGGTTTCAAGTTGCCGGTATTCGGTTTGAGTAATACCGGTTATGTCCGTATGGAAGTGCCAATCCGGCAGCCAATGCCTGCACCGCCTGTGCACGACCGATTTCTCCACCATCTATACTGATGACGCTGCTTAATGCCATATTTTGTGGTTTGAAGGGCGCAACACGGACACCCTGGCGCACAAGCCAACGACATAATGCGATCACCAGCATATTTTTACCTGCGTCCGAAGGGGTGCCTTGTATCATCAATGTATGGGAATTCATGATGTTACAGATCGACGCCTTTCTGTGCCTGGATGCCGGCTCGAAAGGCATGTTTGATGTCGTTCATTTCAGTAACGGTATCCGCAGCCTCACAAAGCGTATCGGGTGCGCCGCGCCCGGTAATAACGACATGCTGCATGGGTGGGCGATTTTTGAGATCACTCAGTACCGTGGTTAAATCCAGCCAGCCAAACTTGAGTGGATAAGTCAGCTCATCGAGTATGATCAGATTGAGTGACGGGTCGCGCAGCATTTCCTGCACAATGGTCCAGCCGCGTTGAGCTGTTTCGGTGTCACGTTCCAGATTTTGCGTATCCCAGGTAAAGCCTTCACCCAGGACATGCCAGATTACATTTTCCTGCTTGCGGAAAAAAGCTTCTTCGCCAGTATCCGAACGGCCTTTGATAAATTGCGCTACCCCCACTCGCATGCCATGACCCAGTGCACGTGTAATCATGCCAAATGCCGAACTGGATTTGCCTTTACCATTGCCCGTGTGAACCAATAATAAGCCTTGTTCACGATCAGCACGCGCAATAGCCGCATCCACCACTTCTTTTTTTCGCTGCATGCGAGTACGGTGGCGTTGTGCACGCTCGGAATCAACCATGTCATTATCCCGTTGTGGTACTGCGAGGATTGAATCGCTGAATAATCAACGTGAATATCGAATGTATAACGACGGTAATGCCGATATAAAATACGAATGTTTCAATATAGAGTGGGAAGTATTTGATCAGCCGTTCACCGAATTCTATCAAGGTTGTTTCTGCAAAGCGGTCGGAGAAGAAATAAAACCCTCCGCTGGAAAATAATTCACAAAGTATTAAACCCGCCATGACACTGAGAGAAAGCGGCATAAAGGTACGCCATGTAAATTGGTATTGCTTGGCGTACCAGCGGCCAGCCAGCCAAAGTGAACTATAGGCGGGCAACAGAAACACATAAGCCGGTGTAATACAGAAATCACTGACGCCACCCCAGGTGTAGGCTGCAAAATCCAGCCACCAGCTCAACGCAAAGAAGCCCAGCAATGGCCATGCTGAACGCAGATAGATGCCAGCCAGAAAAAAGATCGCCCAGGAGGCGTCCGCCAGGTTATGTGTGGATGCAAAGTGATGGCTGCGTGTGAGAATCATCAGCAATGCCAGCAATAATCCGATAGCTATTTGATTGCGGGTGGATAAAGTTAACATGTTTAGCTCCTTGTCAGGGTTGAAAACGTAACATGGCGATGAAATTACGCCCGGGTTGATTGTAGAATGCAGCCGTTTCATAGTGCTCATTAAATAAATTTTCAATGCGCCCCTGCAAGCGCCATTGTTTATTTAGTATATATTCCGTGCGCAGATCAAATTTGACATAGCTGTCAAGCTTGCGCGTATTGGCCAGATCATCATAACGCTCGCCTTCAGCCAGCAGCATCGCACCCAATCTATATTTACCAAACTGGCGATCGACATCCAGTCGAAATGATTGTTCAGCGCGCCGTGCCAGTATATTACCTCGATTTGGTCCAGATGAACGATTTTCAGGATCAAGAAGTGTCAAGTTGCCGTTGAATTGCCAACCTTTGATCTGTGTGCTGAGCATACCTTCAAATCCGCGGATGCGCGCCTGGTCAATATTTCTGACAAAGGGGCCGGGTGGCTTGGCGTTGGCATCAAAGGCAATCAGATCATCAATACGGGTTTCATAAACATTTAACGACCAATTACCCCAATCCGCCTTGCCGCGTGTGCCGAATTCATAACTGAGTGAATCTTCCGGACGCAAATTGGGGTTACTAAAATTAGGGAAATACAGATCATTGAATGTGGGGGCTTTAAAGGCAGTGCCGAAATTGGCGAGCAGACGAATCTTCTCAGTGATTGAGTAACCCCATCCAGCGCCTCCTGTAACCCGATTACCAAATTGTTGATTTTCATCGTGACGCAGGGATAACTGAATATCATGTTTGGCGAGCGTTGCCTGATGTTGGGCAAAAACGCCCCAGTTGGTGCGCGAATGCACCGCAAAGGCCTCGGTAGTTTTGACATGATCATTCTGATAATCCATGCCGATGGTCAATAAATGATTGGGTTTCAGGGTGAAATCATTCAGCACGGAAATGGTATCGCGGGTGGTATTAAACCGGCTTATGAAGGTAGTACCCAAAAAATTATCTGAGTCTTCCCGGCTACGGCCACCAATCAGATTAATGCGCCAGAAATCCAGCGGCGAATATCGCGCGGTGCCACCCAAAACCTGTTGTGCCAGTACCGCTTTATTGGGAGAAATGAAATTACTGCCGGGAAAAGATGCACTTTCATCAAATTGAGTTTTGCCAGCCGAATGCATAAAATTGGCATCGATTTCCAGTCCATTCTGAAACCGGTAGCCTGCGCGCATGCTGCCTGCCACGTTACGATAGCCATCCCGATCAGAATCAGGAGAACTTGAGAAACAACCTGCACTATCCGAACCAGTACAGGCATTGAACCCTCTGGTGCCGATACCGCTGGCAGTCATATTAAACCAGCCTTGCGTACCCCCTCGCGACAGACCGACGGAGCCCTCCAGCGTGCCGAAGCTGCCGCCACCAAAATTAAAATTTGGCTTGAATCCTCCACTGGTGTCGCCTTTACGCGTAAAAATATGGATAACACCGCCAATAGCCTCAGAGCCATATAAACTGGAGCGCGGGCCGCGCACGATCTCGATGCGGTCAATCTGGTCAATGGGAATGTTTTCAAACGCTGTCGTAGCCGATGTGGCCGAACCGATCTTGATGTTATCAATCATCACCAGCACATGGTCAGATTCGGTGCCGCGCATGAAAACCGCCGTATTTTTGCCTGCTCCGCCACTGTTGGAAATACTCACACCCGGCACACCGCGCAACAAATCCTGAATAGAACGCGCCTGCTGACGCTCAATATCCTTGCGTGTAATCACCGTCACCGAAGCCAGCGAGGCATCGGCGGTCTGTGCAGTCCGCGTTGCCGTGACAATAACGGGGTTCTCCTGATGATCTGCATTGGCTGCAAACACAGTTGCAGCTGTGCCAAACCACAGCACAGCCATTGCCGGAAAATGGCATTTCTGCATGATCTGATTCCTTCGCGCACACCCGCGCGTTGTCAATTCTGGAAATTAACCCGGATATTGCATGAATTGCACACACACTCACTTGTCTATTGATTCCACAAGGGATTTATCTCAGTCGGGTGTATGAATAACTACACCGCTTCTTCGAAAAATNNATCCCTTGTGAAACCAATATCATGCGTGATCATCGTGCGAATTCATGCAATATCCGGGTTAAGGCATGCAGAGGGGAATTCAGAAATGGACAAACGGACCGGCCTGGAAAATAAAGCCAATCGAAATGCCACCTATTGCCCTCCGCAATACCGTAGTAATGTTTACTTCAGGCCGGTCTCCGGACTCATGAGCGGAATAAATTCCAGATCTGCGCCTTCCCATGTCAAAACACAGTGGCATGATGCAGATGGTTAACTCATTTACCGTTGCGGGGGCAGTGTTGGCATTGCTCTGAATCCAATCAGAGCGCACCAGCTTCCCGTTTAACCTTCAAGGAAAAACCATGAAGGCACCTGAGGCAAGTGAAGCGGAAGTTACAGAAATGGTTGTGGGATGTCAAGTTTTGTAGTACTGCATTCACGGTAAATTTGTTCTAACCCCAGAAACTACGAAATTCAGCATTTTCGGATAACCTTAAAA
>CXWL01006663.1_pt1 | contig 24723 bp, 25 predicted proteins | sample 590931 | NCBI WGS metagenome assembly CXWL01 (sample SAMEA3498368, study PRJEB10139) | groundwater metagenome | biome: water well; material: biofilm material | place: Germany | collected 2015-04-27
TGGCATTTCGAATACAGCCCGGAAACCTTCTCGACCGCCGAACTCGATTTCAGCCTCGAATGCTGCTCGGCCGTAATGGATGTCCTGAAGCCTACGCCGGAGCGGCCGATCATCTTCAACCTGCCGGCAACGGTCGAGGCGGCAACGCCAAACATCTATGCCGACCAGATCGAGTATTTCGGGCGCAACATCCCCAACCGTGAGAGCGTGGTCATCAGCCTCCACACCCATAATGATCGCGGAAGCGGCGTGGCCGCAACCGAGCTTGGCCTGCTCGCCGGGGCCGACCGCGTCGAAGGCTGCCTGTTCGGCAATGGAGAGCGCACCGGCAATGTCGATCTCGTGACAATCGCGCTCAATATGTACACGCAAGGGCTCGATCCGGGCCTCGATTTCTCCGACATCGACCAGGTCATCAAGACCGTCGAATATTGCAACGCCCTGCCCGTCCACCCGCGCCACCCCTATGCGGGCGAGCTGGTGTTCACCGCCTTTTCGGGCAGTCATCAGGATGCGATCAAGAAGGGCTTCACTGCGCAGGCCGCGCGCAACGACGATTTCTGGGAAGTGCCTTACCTCCCCATTGATCCGGCNNCTCGAGCAGGATCAGGGGCTGAAACTGCCCAAGAAGATGCAGGCGCATTTCTCGCGCCACGTGCAGGAGCTGGCGGACGAAGTGGGGCGCGAACTTCATGCGGGCGACATCTGGGACGTCTTCCAGCGCGTCTATCGCCTCAACACGCCGCAGTACTACCAGCTCATGGACTATGACGAGAGCCGCGCCGCCAATGGCGACCGCATCTTTGCGGGCAAGATCGCCGTCGATGGCCGCGAGCAATCGGTGAGCGGACGCGGCAACGGCCTGATCTCAAGTGTCGTCGCCACCCTCAACGACAGCTTCGGCGTCGGCCTCGACATCGCAGACTATAGCGAACACGCTATGGGCCAGGGTTCCAACGTCCGCGCGGCCGCCTATGTCGAATGCACGACGGCGGCTGGACGGACAGTGTGGGGCGTCGGCATCGACGAGGATGTTGCGACCGCCAGCGTGAGGGCGGTGCTGAGCGCGGCGAACGGGCTGGTTTCCGCCTAGGGCCACTTTCCCACGAACCGTCCCTCAATATCGCTGGGCGCCAGCTTCACCGGTGTCAGGCCTACGAGGTCAGCATCGCGCCCCGGATCGGCGACACGGGGCCGTCAGCGTCGAACCGCAGCAGCTCGCTCTCCGCTGCCCCGCCACACATGCGCGAGTACCACTCGTCTGGATCATACTCCACGCCAACGGGATTCGCGTCCATGCTCGGGCTATGAAAATAGGCATTGCCTTCGGCGCTGGTGGGAAAGGCATCCACCGTGAATTCCATCTGGTTGCCGTCCGGATCGGCATAATAGAGCGACGCACTCATCCCATGGTGGACGCACCAATAGGGCAAGACGCCCCTTCCTTTGAGTTCGGCATAGTTTTCCAGGAGGTCGCTGAGCCTGTCATAACCATAGGCCACATGGTCGACACCAATGAGGCCGCGGTCATCCTTGTCATCCGATTCTGGCCTGATGACATCCATATTGGCCAGCGCAAGGCGATGGTGCTCGTCGTCAAAAGTCAGGAAAGCGAGTGCCGGATTCTGGTGCTGGACAGTAGCTCCGAACACCGTCTTGTACCACGCAAGCATCTCGTCGAAGCGGCGGGTGCGATAGACTATGTGCGCGAGCTTTGCTGGCGGGGTGCTCATAAGCCTTGGTCCTCATTGGAAACTGACAAAGCCAAGCTACGTCGAAAATCCAAGCTGCGCAATTTTTGCCATGGCCGTTGCAGGTAAACCCATCACTTCCGCCCGAACAGCTTCTCAATATCCCCATGCGCCAGCTTCACCCAGGTCGGGCGACCGTGGTTGCATTGGCCGGAATGCGGCGTGACTTCCATTTCGCGGAGGAGCGCGTTCATTTCGGCAACCGACAGCACGCGGCCAGCGCGCACCGAGCCGTGGCAGGCCATCGTTCCTGCAACCGCATCGATCCGCTCTTTGAGCGAGAGGACTTCGCCGTGCGCCGCCAGTTCATCGGCCAGATCGGTGACAAGCCCCTTGATGTCCCCCGCCCCCAGTACCGCAGGCGTTGCGCGGACGAGCATGGCCGCGGCGCCAAACCGTTCAAGCTCAAGCCCGAAGGCCGAGAGGTCGAGGATGCGCGCCTCAAGCCGGTCGCACGCGGCTTCATCGAGCTCAACCACTTCGGGCAGCAGCAGCGCCTGCGACGCCGCTTCCCCCGCCTCGACCGCGCGGCGCATCCGTTCGAGCACCAGCCGTTCGTGCGCGGCATGCTGATCGACGAGCACCAGCCCGTCCTCGGCTTCGGCCACGATATAGGTCTGGGCGATCTGTCCCCGCGCGACGCCCATGGGGTGGTTGATCGCTTCGGGCGGCGCTTCATTGGCGATTTCGGCGCGAGCCATCGGCGGCGGCGCATTGAAGCCCGACCGATTGTCCCAGACGCGCGACTGGATAGGTTGCGCGGGCCAGGCCTGAACCGTATCGACCTCCGACCGCCAGCTTCCAAGCGCCGCAACCGATGCCAGCGGCGCCCGCCCCTGCCCCGCTTCGTCAAGCGCGCGGCGCAAACCGCTAACGATCAGCCCGCGCACCAACCCGGGATCGCGGAAGCGGACTTCGGTCTTGGCCGGGTGGACGTTCACATCCACCTCGCCCGGCGGCACGTCGAGAAACAGCGCGACCACGGCATGACGGTCGCGCGCCAGCATATCGGCATAGGCCCCGCGCACCGCACCTACTAGCAGGCGGTCCTTGACCGGTCGGCCATTGACGAAGAGGTATTGGTGATCCGCCACGCCCCGATTGAAGGTCGGCAAGCCTGCCACGCCTGTCAGCCGGACGCCCTCGCGCTCGAAATCCACGCCCACGCTTGCATCGGCCAGCGCACGGTCGGTCAGCGCGGCGACGCGGTCGGGGCCGGACTCTCCCGGCGGGACGAGCAATGTCCGCCGCCCGCCATGATCGAGGCTGAACCCGATATCGGGCCGCGCCATGGCAAGCCGTTTGACAACATCGACGCAGGCCCCATATTCCGACCGTTCCGAGCGCAGGAATTTGCGCCGCGCCGGAACCTTGGCAAACAGGCCTTCGACCCGCACCCGCGTTCCGGGCGGGATCGCGGCAGGCCCTTCCGCCATCAGGTCGCCATTGTCGACCGTCCGGCTCCAGCCATCGCGCCCGCGCTCGCGGCTTTCGATCGTCAAACGCGCGACGCTGGCGATGGAGGGCAAGGCCTCGCCACGAAAGCCGAGTGTAGTGACCGCATCGATCGCTTCATCGGGCAGTTTGGACGTGGCATGTCGCTCCAGCGCCAGCGCCATTTCAGCAGGAGCCATGCCGCAACCATCGTCGGCAACTTCGATCCGCTCGATCCCGCCACCCGCCAGCGAAACCGCGACCTGTGTGGCCCCAGCGTCGATGGCGTTTTCAACCAGTTCCTTCAACGCCGCGGCTGGTCTTTCGACCACTTCACCCGCAGCGATGCGATTGACGAGATGTGCGGGCAAACGGCGTATTGACATGATCAGCGCTCTAGCCCAAGCGGCCCCATCCCGCGAGCGGCAGTTGAAGAATCGGGGAGATTTTTTCCCGGTGCGCTGCTAACTCGCGTCCACCACTCAATTCCAGACGGGTTGGTCAGGCTGACCCGAACAAGGCAGGTATCAGGAATGGCGTTTTTTTCCCGCTTTTTCAAAATGGTGTCGCAAGATATGGCGATCGATCTCGGCACCGCCAACACTATCGTTTATGTCCGTGGACGCGGGATCGTTCTCAACGAACCGTCGGTCGTTGCGATTGAAACCATCAATGGTGTTCGCACGACAAAGGCCGTCGGGGTCGATGCTAAGCTGATGATGGGCAAGACGCCCGGTTCGATCGAAGCCATCCGCCCCTTGCGCGATGGCGTGATCGCGGACATTGAAGTCGCTGAAACGATGATCAAGCACTTCATCAAGAAAGTGCATGGGCAAAGCCGCTTTCCGAGTTGGCCCGAAATTGTGATCTGCGTGCCTTCGGGCTCGACCTCGGTTGAACGTCGCGCGATCCGCGACGCCGCATCGAACGCCGGTGCAAGCCAGGTTCACCTGATCCTTGAGCCGATGGCAGCCGCCATCGGGGCCGACATGCCCGTGACCGAACCGGTCGGCTCGATGGTCGTCGATATTGGCGGCGGCACGACCGAAGTTGCGGTGCTTTCGCTGCGCGGTCTGGCCTACACCAATTCAGTTCGCGTCGGTGGCGACAAGATGGACGAAGCCATCGTCTCCTACGTCCGCCGCAACCACAATCTGCTGATTGGGGAATCCACGGCCGAGCGCATCAAGAAGGAAGTCGGCGTTGCCAAGCCGCCAGCGGACGGCGTTGGCAAGACCATCCACATCAAGGGCCGCGACCTGGTGAACGGCGTTCCCAAGGAAATCGCGATCAATCAGGGCCAGATTGCCGAAGCGCTCGCGGAACCGGTCGGCACCATTGTCGAGGGCGTACGTATTGCACTCGAAAATACAGCGCCAGAACTGGCCGCCGACATTGTGGATCAGGGCATCGTCCTGACCGGCGGCGGCGCGCTTCTGGAAGGGATCGACGAAGTCCTGCGCGACGAAACGGGCCTGCCGGTCACTGTGGCCGATGATCCGCTGACGTGCGTCGCGCTGGGCACAGGCCGCGCGCTGGAAGACCCGATCTTCCGTGGCGTGCTGCTGACCGCCTGAGGAAGGTCAGGCCGCCGTGGTGCCGCCTTCTCCCCGGCGCCCCGGCTTTTCGCGACGGGCGCAATACAGCCTGTTCGCAGGCTATGTCGCCGCGATCATGGGCGCACTGGCGGGGCTGTTGCTGATCCTGACAGCGCGCTTCGATCCGGCCGGACACGCCGTACTGCAGGGCTTTTTCTCCGATATTTTCTCCCCTGTTTCTTCAGCAGCGCGAAGCGTTGGCGCGGCAATCAGCAATGCTGGCGAAGGCATAGGCGCGTACTTCAACGCCGCTTCGAAGAACCGGGACATGAAGCGTGAACTCGAAGCGGCCCGACGGGATTTGATTAAGGGCAAGACAAACGCGCTCGAAAACCGCCGGCTCAAGCGGCTGGCCGGGCTGGTCGAGCGCTTGCCGGAGGGCCGCATTACCGCTCGCTTGGTAAGCTCCACCGGAACCAGTAGCCGACGATATGCCATCCTTGCCGCGGGCAGCCGCGATGGCGTCCTCAACGGACAACCGGTTCGGACTTCCGAGGGACTGGTCGGCCGTGTTGTGCAAGTTGGGGAGCGGTCGGCGCGCATCCTTCTCATCATCGATGGCGGGAATATCGTGCCGGTACGCCGAGTGCCCGATGGCGCGCCCGCCATGGCCTATGGCCTAGGCGACGGCCGGATCGATTTGCGCGCGCTTGCCGCTGGAACCAACCCGTTCAAGGTGGGGGATATTTTCGTGACGTCGGGAACCGGGGGTATCTACCAGCCCGGCATACCGGTAGCGATTGGCATAAAGCATAACCGCGAAGGCACAATTGCCCGCCCGCTCGCCGATCCCTCGCGGTTCGACTTTGCCATTGTTGAGCCGGAATTCGTTTCCCCGCCGCCTGGCGATGTGGAAGCGAAGGGACGATAATGGCACGCCACCCGCGATCCCGCATCGGTCGCACGCCATCCAGGACGCAGCGGCAGGCCGTCCCGATCGTGTCGACGATGATCGGATCGATGACGCCCTTGCTGCCAATCATTGCCACCGCACCTGTGATGCCGCCTTGGGGCTTGCTGGTCTTGCTTGCCTGGCGCATGCTGCACCGCAACCTCTGGCCCGTCTGGATGGGAATTCCGCTCGGGGTGTTCGACGATATTTTCAGCGGCCAGCCACTTGGATCGGCCATGATGCTCTGGACGCTTGCCCTATTGGGTCTCGACGTGCTCGACAGACGCATGATATGGCGCGATTTTTGGCAGGAATGGGGGATAGCTGGAGCTTTGGTCGCCGCCATGTTACTGCTGCAATTGCTGATCTCCTATGCGACTGGCGGTGCAACGAACCCCCTGCTTCTCCTTCCGCAGATGCTTCTTTCGATCCTTGCTTTCCCGCTGGTCGCGAGGACCTGCGCGATGCTCGACGACTGGCGACTGAGCTGATGGCCAAATCCAGACGCATCGTTACGGGCGCGCAACAGTCGTTCAGCTTTACCCGACGCTCCTTTGTTCTCGGCGCAGCACAACTGGGCGTCGGAGCGATTCTCGCCGGCCGCATGGCGTGGCTTTCGATAGCGCAAAACGAGAAATACGCGTTGCTCGCAGAGAGCAATCGCGTCAACCTCACTCTGGTTCCGCCACGTCGCGGCTGGATTGTCGATCGGCTCGGCAAGCCATTGGCGCTCAACCGCACGGCATTTCGCGTCGATATCATCCCCGATCGGCTGATCGACAAGGATCGAACGCTGAAAGAGCTGAAAACGCTGCTCAACATTGCACCGGACGAAATGGAACGCATTCGCCGCGATCTTGACAAAGCCGCCGGGTTTCAGCCCGTTCAGGTTGCCGAAAATCTCGACTGGGATCGTTTTGCAGCCGTCAGCATCCGCGCGTCCGAACTGCATGGCGTGGCACCTGCCCAATCTTACACGCGCTTCTACCCCGAGGGAGCCGGTGTAGGTCATCTCCTGGGCTATGTCGGGGCTGCCTCGGCGAAGGAGTATGAAAAGTCCAAGGATCCGCTGCTCATCACGCCGGGCTTCAAAGTCGGCAAGGCGGGTATCGAAGCAGCTCTTGAGCCCAGGCTGCGCGGAAAGCCCGGAGCCAAACGCACCGAAGTCACAGCTCGAGGCAAACTTGTGCGCGAACTGGAGAGCCGATCCGATACAGTAGGCGGCACGGTGAAGCTGACCATCGATGCGGGACTGCAAGCCTATGCAGCGCGGCGGCTGGGTGCAGAATCTGGATCCGTTGTGGTGATCGACTGCATGACCGGCGGCATCCTGACGATGGCGTCGATGCCTGCGTTCGATCCGAACGCATTCTCGGACGGTATCAGCAATACCGAATGGACGATGCTACGCGAGAACGATCATGTTCCGCTGCTCAACAAGTCGCTGCAAGGCCTCTACCCTCCCGGATCGACCGTCAAGCCGATCGCGGCCCTCGCCTTGCAACGGCACGGGATCGATCCGAAGGAAACCGTTTTTTGCGCGGGTGGCTACCGGTTGGGAAACCGCACGTTCAAATGCCTGGGCCGGCATGGCACGATGAACATGACCAGTGCGATCATGAAAAGCTGCAACACCTATTTCTACGCGATGGGGCGGCGGATCGGCTATGACAAGATCGCAGAAGTCGCCCGTGAGCTCGGGTTAGGGCAGGAATATGCATTGCCCTTTCAATCGCAGCGTTACGGTACCGTTCCCGACAGCGAATGGAAGCGCCGCAAACAGAATAGGGAGTGGAGCCAGTCCGATACGCTGAATGCCACGATCGGGCAGGGCTATCTAATCGCCAGCCCCTTCCAACTTGCCGTGATGGCCGCGCGGATTGCCTCTGGCCGGAAACTCGATCCCCATATATTCCCGCGCAAGGATCAGCCAGCCCCGCTTTTGGGTTTTCCCGAAGAGCATCTGGCCGTCGTGCGCGAAGGCATGAATCTTGTCGTCAATGGCGCCGGCACGGCGGTGCGCAGCCGCTTGCCACTGGATGGCATCACGATGGCGGGAAAGACGGGAACCGCGCAGGTACGCAAGATCGAAGGCGCACAACGCGGCGGTGCGGGTACGCCCTGGAAATATCGCGACCATGGGCTGTTCGTCTGCTTCGCCCCTGTCGAACAGCCCCGCTATGCAGCCGCAGTCGTGATTGAGCATGGCCTGGGCGGCGCACGGGCTGCGGCACCGGTTGCCAAGGATTTCCTGACTTACCTCTATGATCCCGCGAAGGCGATGGCCGCGCTTGAGGCGTTGGAGACGAGTTGGGGAGGCGATATTACGACACGCATGGCAGCAGAGCGCGCGCGCTGGAAATTGGCGCAGGCCCCCGCCGCCGCCCCTGCTTCTCCGGCAACTACGGCCACCGGCTCAAGCCCGGCGGCAAAGGCAGGCGCGACGCAGTCAGGCTTGTCGGCCGCACTTCCACCGGCAACCGCCGCTTCGCCAGATGCTGCGGTTGCGGAGGGCGAAGATTGAGCCAGTCGTCAATCCTGCCGGAACCCTTCGCGTCGCTGCCGTGGCGAGTGATCTTCCTCGTCCTCGCAATCGGCGGGTTTGGCCTTATCGTCCTTTATTCCGCCGCAGGCGGCAATCTCAGGCCATGGGCCTCATCCCAGGGCATCAAGTTCGGCGTCTTCCTGGTAATGGCACTCGCGTTGTCCCGCGTTGACGAACGACGATGGAAGGACATTGCCTTTCCGGGCTATGCGCTCATTCTCGCGCTGCTGCTTTTCGTCGAACTTCTTGGCGCAGTCAGCGGCGGCAGCCAGCGCTGGCTCGACCTCGGGATTATCCGGCTGCAACCCTCGGAATTGATGAAACTCTTCATCGTCCTCGCACTGGCCCGCTTTTTCGACCTGCTGCCATCGGGCGAAATTCGACGCTGGAATGCAATCTGGCTGCCCGGACTGCTGATTGGCTTTCCTGCTACGCTCGTGATGCTCCAGCCCGACCTTGGGACGGCTCTGATGATCGTTGCCGGCGGCGTAACGGTGATGTTTCTCGCCGGACTGCCCTTGCGGCTGTTCGTTGCGGCCGGTGCGGCCTTGGCGGCGATAGCGCCGATCGCCTATTTCTTCGTGCTCCACGACTATCAGCGCAAGCGTGTGCTGATCTTCCTCGATCCGGAGAGCGATCCCCTGGGTGCGGGTTATCATATCACCCAGTCGAAGATCGCGATCGGCTCGGGCGGCATTTTTGGCAAGGGCTTCCTCAAGGGCACACAGAGCCATCTGGATTACCTGCCCGAAGGCCAAACCGATTTCGTCTTTGCGACAATGGCTGAAGAATGGGGTCTGCTAGGCGGACTGTTCGTCATTGGTGCATTCCTCCTCCTCTTCCGTTGGGGGATGCGGGTCGCAACGAAAGCCCCGACACGTTTCGGGCGACTGGCGGCCGCGGGCCTCACCAGCACGATTTTTTTCTATTTCACGATCAACCTCATGATGGTGATGGGCCTCGCTCCGGTAGTCGGCATTCCCCTCCCGCTCGTTTCTTTCGGCGGGACGGCCATGCTGACGGTGATGATCTGTATCGGGATGCTGATGTCGATCGAACGCAGCAGCAGGCGACGCTCTTCGCTCAGCTAGGCTTGGTTCAGTTAGGGGTTTGCAAATCGCAAACTCCATGCTAGCGGGCCGCCTTCCGCAGCGCCCCTGAACGGCGCTTCCGCCGGAATGGACGCATAGCTCAGTTGGTAGAGCAGCTGACTCTTAATCAGCGGGTCCTAGGTTCGAGCCCTAGTGCGTCCACCACTCTCTCCCTTGATATAACTAGATAATTTGTGGTCTCAGCGCGCTGGCACCGGCCTAAATTTCATTTTAGGCCGGTTTTTAGGCCGGTTTAAATTTCAACATTATTTTTTCGATTCAGACCACCATTAGATCTGCCGGTTGCGACGCCCCCCATTGTGGCCATGCAGGAGCACAATTGCTCTGCTTTCAGACGTAGGTCTCCAAATCGCGCTTACCCAGCTGCCTTTGAGGTGCGGGCTCAACTCTGATCGGTTTGGGGCTGGGCTACCGTCTCAATTAGGCGCAGGAGTACAAAGTGCCAAGAGGGAGGGAACTTTGCCAGTAAGCTATAAGCGCCAAGACTCTGTTACCATCATCACTATTGAGCGGCCTTCGCGCCGTAACGCGGTTGATCGTGCAACAGCCGACGCGCTGGTTTCGGCCTTTAATCGCTTTGACCGAGATGAGGGTGCCCATGTGGCCATATTGACCGGAGCGACTGGCGGCGGTTTCTGTTCCGGTGCCGACCTCAGGGCCCTGAGCGAAGGCAAAGGCAATCGTGTGTCTGAGGACGGTGATGCCCCGATGGGGCTTAGCCGGATGAAGCTTTCCAAGCCAGTCATAGCGGCAATTGAGGGCCATGCCGTTGCGGGCGGCATGGAGCTCGCATTGTGGTGCGACCTCCGTGTTATGGCAGAAGATGCGGTCTTCGGCATTTTCTGCCGCCGCTTTGGCGTCCCGTTGATCGATCTTGGGACAATCCGTTTACCGCGCCTGATCGGAGGGTCACGCGCGCTGGACCTGATTCTGACCGGGCGCCCGGTTGGAGCAACCGAGGCCCTGGCAATGGGACTTGCAAATCGCATCGCCCCATCTGGGCAAGCGCTCTTCCATGCCCTTGCCCTCGCTCATGAAATAGCGGCCTTTCCGCAAACCTGTTTGCGCAATGACCGGCGCTCTGTGCTCGAACAATGGGGAATGGAGGAGCCCGACGCGATGCTGAACGAGCTTCGTCTCGGCATGAGTACGATTGCCAGTGGGGAAACACTTGGCGGATCGAAACGGTTTGCAGATGGCGAGGGACGCCACGGGATGAAGGACTGACAAGCGCACCGAGCTAGCTTAATGGATGCTGCATCAACCTATAGTGTGCCGTCCTTCACCCTCACGTTGACGGCGTAAAAAAATGCCTTTTCAAAGGCATTGATGCCGCACCGATAGCGCAGGCATCCTCCGTGGTTTGTGAAAGGAGGATTCGCGGAAAAGGGCGCGGTTCGGCACGGCGAGTGTTATCGTATATCTCGATGTGCGGGATAATTTTTTCAGCAAGCGGCCTTGGAATGCGCCCCCCAAGGATTATGGCATCAGGATCGAGAATGGCGGCAACGGACGAAATCATAAGTGAGAACGAATCTCGTGTTCGTTCGATCCATTCATCGATTCCTGGCCAGTTCAAATCGAACCGACGTACCATATCCGAGATTCCCTCTATTTCCACACCATGCCTTGTCAGAGTCTGGCGCAACGTTTCAAGCGAGGGGTGCAAGTAAATATTCTTGGGCAGGATTAACGCCACTTCACCGGCATTGCCGTTGACGCCGCGAAGCAGCTTGTGGTCAACGATAACACCACCGCCAACCCCTGCGGCAATAAAAATGTAGGCAAAACTTGGGTGAGTTCGGCCAGCGCCGAGCAAGCTCTCTCCGATCGCGGCGGCATTGCCGTCATTTTCAACCCAGGCCGGGACGCCAAGCAGGTCGCTGAACATTTTGTCCAATTCAACCATCGCCCAGTCATCGAGCGCATGCATCGTGTTGTAACGGCTTACGCCGTCAAGACAGTAACCCGAAATGCCGACGCCCACTCCAAAGATGCGATCCCGGTCAATTCCATTCGAAAGAACAAACTCCGCCTCGATGGCTTCGAGGCGCTCGAAAACAGACGCACGCGACATGGACGGCATATCGACATGGCGAAAATCAACCACATTTCCGGTAAAATCCATAAGCAAAACCGACATGGCGTCAGTCATGAGCGCAACACCGATCGAATAAGCGTAATCTGGTGCAATCTCAACTTGCAGGCTTGGCTGTCCGCGCCGCCCGTTCGCCTGGCGCGCTCCAAATCGCAATGCACCGCGCGTGACCAGATCCCCGACAAGGCGGGAGACGCTCTGCTGCGAAAGCCCCGTCGCCGCCGCTATCGCGGGTTGGGTTACCTGCCCTCGCCGCACGACGAAGCCGAGGATAGCGGACTCGCTGGGGCTAGGCTGCGGAAACCGGTCCTGCACACGTGCGATGGAGGTAGCGGAAGAGCTTGAAGCGGATCGACGTGGCATGGTCCTTCCATGCCCAAGAACCAGCACAAAAGCAAATAACTCATATTAACACTTAATATAGGTTGTATTTCAAGACAGATCGGGTTAGCCCTGCTGCTGCGTGTCAAAATGACTGCGGGAGCAGCGCGAAAACGCGCAATTTTTGGGGAGGATTGACCATGAGAATTGATATTACGACGCGGTTGCTCTGCTCGGCTGCATTGTTCGCCTTGCTCCCGACCCCGGCCTTCGCGCAGACAGCGCCAGCCAAAGTAGATATGGCCTCAACCATAGAGGATGATGCCGAACCCATCATTGTGACCGGCACATCGACGAAAAGGACCGGTTTTGACACGCCATTGTCGGTTACGGCCTATGACAGNNAAGGCCGAAGGCGGCGGCGGTGAGGTGGCCGCCAATGTGCAGGTTCGCGGGCTGCCCTCATCGGGGCAGTTCCAGTTCACGCCGCTTGAATATGATGGCATGCCTGTACTCAGCACTTTCGGTCTCAACTCCTCAGCGTTCGACGTCTATGCGCGTAACGATCTTGGTATCGAGCGCCTTGAATTCGTGGCTGGTGGCGTCTCCAATCTGTTCGGCCCTGGTTCGGTTGCCGGGATCATCAACTATGTCAGCAAGACGGGCACCAAGGACACCCATGGCGCGCTTCAGGCAGAATGGGCCGACAAAGGGCGGATCCGCAGTGATGTCGCGGTGCAGGGGCCACTGAGCGATTCAACCTTTTTCGCTCTATCTGGATTCTACCGCTATGATGAAGGTCCGCTCAAGAGCGGGTTGCCCACTGAAGGCTTCCAGGTCCGCAGCAATCTCCAGCACAAATTTGCAGATGGCGCGGGAACGCTGACGCTTTTTGGTCAATATATTGACGACCGCGCCCAGTTTTTCCTGCCACTCCCGCTGGACGGAGCGACCAAGAAGCGCGTCAAGGGCAATGACGGTCGAACGGTCTTTACCGCCAACACGGGGCAAGCGCGCAATTTGACAAGCATCCTGCCCGATGGCTCGCGCTACAATACACCGATCGAAGATGGCGCAGAGTCGCGAGGAGGGATGCTGGGTCTGGTTTTCGACCGGGAATTCGGGAGTGGATTCAAATTCAACGCGAAGGCCAAATACTCGCGTTACCAGCACCAGTTCAACCTGTTTCTGGATGGTGACGGCATCATCAACGTCCCCGAAACCCAAACCCAGTTCCTGGCTAACCGCAGTGCCGGACTGCCCGCCACAGCGCAATTTACCTACGCTGATTCAGGTCAGGCTCTCGCTCCCGGCACGCTGCTGTTTGCCAACCGCATCCTCAATCGTGATCGACCGGTGAGGGATTTTTCGGGTGAAGTTACTCTTTCCAAAGAGCTTGCCACAGGCACGACGACTCACAATGTGACGCTTGGCAGCTGGTTTGCGCGCGCCACCGCCCGCGATTTTAACATCACCCAAACCTATCTTGCCGAATTCAACAATGCGCCAAGGCTCGTTAATCTCGTGGCGAATGGTGTGACCTACACGCGCAACGGCTTGCTCGATCCTTCGGTGGGCTATGTGAACAACGAACACACCGCGTTGCGCTATGCCGGCTATCTGGCTGACCAGATCGAAGGCAATCGCTGGGCACTTGATGTCGGGTTCCGTCTCGAGCGGATGGAAGGCGATCTCAACCGCGAGCGCTCCGCGACCAGCATTGTTGCACAAGGTGCGGGGCCTGAATCTGCTGCGCTGTCCACCGCCGTATTTGGCAACGGCGCATTTCTCAATGGTAAGGTCGCGCGGACCGAATGGGCCGCCTCGATCGGCGCACTTTACAATGCGACTGACAATCTCAACATTTACGGCAACTTCTCGCGCGGATTCTTTTTCCCGGAAATTCGATCGGTTGCCTTCAATGCTTTGGGACAGACTGCTTCCTATGAGGGGGAAATCATCCTTCAGTCCGAACTGGGCGTCAAATACAAAAGCGCCGGATTTACAGGTTCATTTGCCGGTTTCTGGTCGAATTTATCGAACAGGCGCTCAGTGAGTTTCGTCAACGCGCCTGGTGGCGGGCTGGCTGAGGTCGTCACTGAACTGACTTCACGCACATTTGGTTTGGAAGCGACCGCCAGCTACAAGGTCACAGGCGCACTTTCGATTGATGGGAATGCCACCTACTCCGAGCACAAAGTGACCAAAAGCCCTAATCCGGCTCTGATCGGCAAGGAATTGGAACGCAAGCCCAATTTGTTCGCCAATGCGGGGGTCAACTATGACGATGGCACATTCGATGCGAGTATATTCTGGAACTATCAGGGCTCGGCGTTCGCCAACGCGGCTAATACCGTTCCGCTTGGAGCCTATAGCCTTGTTCGCGCCAATATCGGTTACAAAATTCCGATTGGTGGTGAACAGTCGATCCGCCTAGGGGCCAGTATATTCAACCTATTTAACAGTCAAGGTCTTGCCGAAGGGTCGCCGCGCCAGGGAAACAACCAAGTTGCTGGTGGACAGTTCTTTGTTGGACGCCCGATCCTACCACGCCGATTTACGGTGACGGCGTCCTACAGCTTCTGAGAGTAGAGCCGTCGGCGGTGCGAGAGGATTGCAAGCAGCACCGCCAGATGTTTCTTGGGCAAATGCGAATGAAGGTGCGCAATTGCGGATTGGGCATGAGGCTTCCCGTTGTATCCCTGCCGCTACCAGCCAGAAAGAAGCCATGAGCAAGTATCGCCACATATTAACCGACTATTTTCTTGCTGGCATTGCATCGGCCAAACCCGGAGCAGCGCTATCAAAACTGTTGCCAACGACCCCTGCCAAGGGCCGTACCATCGTCCTCGGAGCTGGAAAAGCAGCGGCCGAAATGGCGAAAGTCGCATCGGAGTGCCTGACTGGTGATGTTTCCGGCTGCGTTGTGACCCGTTACGGCCATAATGTCGCAGTATCCCTTGGCAATATCCAGGTCATTGAAGCAAACCATCCCGTCCCCGACGAGAGCAGCCGGTTGGCGGGTCATATAATCCTGCGCTGGGCCGAGCGGGCTACTCCTGATGATCGGGTCATTTTCCTGATCTCCGGAGGAGGGTCATCCCTGCTCTGTGCGCCTCTGCCCGGCATCACCTTTGATGAGAAAATTGCTATCACCGACTGGCTTGTTCGATCAGGTGCGTCGATCCAGGAAATAAATTTGGTTCGGCGGCATATGTCGCGGGTCAAGGGCGGTCGCCTCGCGGCGGCGGCGGCGAGGGCCGAACTCATAACGTTTGTGATCTCCGATGTGGTGGGTGACGATTTGTCATTGGTGGCCTCCGGGCCGACGATGTCAGCGCCCTTTGAACCGGAAAATGCGCTCGGCATTTTAGGACGATATGGCTGGATGACTTCCCCCGGACTGGCATCTGCCATCCTTGGAAATATGTTGCCTAGGGTGCAGGATCATCCCGTCCATTTGCTTGCTGCCAATCAACACGCGCTTCAGAAGATCGGGCAACTTGCCGAGCATGACGGCTGGAATGTGGTTTCGGTGGGCGACGCACTCACCGGTAACGCAGCCGATATTGGCCGCGAACACGCCGCCATTGCCATTGCCTATGCCCGAAAACCCGGTCGGCATCTGCTATTGTCCGGTGGTGAACTGACCGTCACGGTCAAAGCCTGCGGCGGTTGCGGTGGGCCCAATCTTGAATATCTGGCGGCGCTGATGTCGGGCCTTCCTTCTGACAGCCTGGTCGAAGCACTTTCCGGTGATACTGACGGAATTGACGGCACCGAAGACAATGCCGGTGGCTATTTCTGCGCGCAGTGGCGCAACCTGGCGATCGCAAATGGGCACGCGCCAGATGTGATGCTGGACACTCACCAAACATACGACTTGTTCAAGAAGCTTGGCGGCCTCGTCTTGACCGGACCAACCCGAACCAATGTCAACGACCTCCGCATGATTGCGGTGGAGGGTAGCGCATGAATAATTTTGCCGAACTCACCCGGCGTGCGCAAGACATCCTGCTTCGCAATGACCGTGGCGGCTACACGGTGCCGACCAACGGGCTTTATCCCTTTCAGTGGAACTGGGATTCGATCTTTGTGGCATTGGGTTTTGCCGAGTTTGACCGCGACCGTGCGTGGCAGGAGGTCGAAACGCTCTGCTCGGGACAGTGGGAAGACGGGATGATTCCCCACATCATTTTTCACCAGGACGATCCGGGTTATTTTCCCGGCCCATCGGTCTGGGCAGCGGACAGGACGCCGCGTACATCGGGGATTACACAACCTCCAGTCCTCGCATCGGTCGTTCGGCGGCTTTGGGAAGATGAGGGTGGCGACCCCGATCATCCTCGGATGCGCGTGCTCTACAAGGCAGCGCTTGCCAGCCATCGCTGGTTTCACCGTTTCCGCGATCCGCTCGGCAATGGCCTTGTCATGGCAACGCACAATTGGGAGACGGGGCGCGACAACAGCTCGGAATGGGACAACGGCCTTGCGACGGTCGATGCCAGCAACGTTGCACCGTATGAACGCCGGGATACCAGCCACATCGACACCGCCATGCGCCCAACGGGCGAGGAATATGATCGCTATGTCGCAATTCTTGAATTCGGGCGAGACTGTGGCTGGGATCACCGCGAGATTGCCGACAACGGCCCGTTTCGCGTGATCGATGTCGGCATGTCTATGATCCTGCTGCGCGCCAATCGTGATTTGCTTGCCCTTGCACATGCCATCGGTGATGCGGAGGTGGCCTTCGAGCTGGAAAGCCGCATCAAACTTTCGGAACAAGGTGTCAAATGGCTGTGGAACGATGACATCGGTGCATTTTGCTCACGTGACGTTAACACCGGCGAGTCCTCAGGTCTTGTCACATCTGCCAGCTTTCTTGCCTTCTATGGTGCCGCCGGAACCGAAACCCAGCACGCCAGCCTGATTGGCGCTTTGGAACGGATCACAACAACTGCCAAATTCCTGCTGCCCAGCCTCGAGGCTGGCAGCCGTGACTATGATCATAAGCGCTACTGGCGCGGGCCTGTGTGGCTGGTTGTGAGCTACATGGTCGCTCAAGGTCTGGCGGAAACCGGTCATCTGGAGTGGGCGGAACGCATCCGGCAGGATTCGGCGCAATTGATCGAGGAATCTGGCTTCTACGAATCTTTCAGCCCCGAGACCGGCGCGGGATCGGGAGGGAGTGATTTTTCATGGACAGCCGCGATGTGGCTCGCCTGGTGCGGCAAGTGATACGTCCAGGGGAACAAATACCATGACCGAGACCGTGCGTCCGGCAGTTCATGAACAAGCTGCAAGGGGCCGCTATCCCTGGATATTGATTGCCCTGCTGTGGATGGTTGCGTTCCTCAACGCGGCCGACCGGTCTGTACTGGTCGCGGTGATGCCGCAACTGCGCGAAGAATTCGGTCTGACGCTCACACAGATGGCCGTCATCAACTCGGTGTTTTTCTGGGTATATGCCGGGATCGTCCTGTTTGCCGGACGTGCTGGCGATTCCCTTCGCCGCACCCGCGTGATCCTCTACGGTCTTTTGTTCTGGAGTGTTGCAACCGGAATTGTCCCGCTAACGACAGGCTTCGTCATGCTTCTTGGGATGCGCGCGCTGGTTGCGATGGGTGAGGCGACCTATTACCCAACCGCAACAGCCCTGATCAGTGATTGGCACCAACCGAAATTACGCAGCCGCGCCCTATCGCTCCACCAGACTGGCGTGTTTGCGGGGTCGGGAATTGGCGCGCTAGCTGCGGGGTTGCTCGCCGATCAGATGGGCTGGCGCGCACCGTTCCTCATCTTTGCCTTGGCTGGTATTGTGGTGTTTGTCGTCCTTCTAAAATTCCTGCGAGACGCACCCATTGACCGCGCCGCCAAAACCGAAGGCGGAGTAAACGAGCCCTACTGGACGGTGCTTGGCAACCGGCCGGCATTGCTGCTGTGTGCGGTATTTTTCCTGGCAAATGGCGCATCGTCGGCAGTGCTGGTCTGGGCACCGACATTTGTGCATGATGAGATGGGCTTCAATCTTGCCGAATCTGCGCTGTATGGGTCGGCAACGATTAACATTGCCGGGTTCCTGTCCGTACCGCTTGGCGGCCTTCTGGCCGACAGGCTTGCCACCAAGAATCCCATCGGCCGGTTTCAGACCCTTGCCATCGGCCTGTTTCTGGCAGCGTTATTCTTGTTGCCTTTGCCTTATGCGCGCTCCGCAGCGGTGATCGGCCTGGTGTTGCTCGCGTCCAGCGCAGGCAAAGGACTGTTTGACGGTTGCATCTATGCCGCGATGCATGACGTCATCCCACGTAATGCGCGCGCCACAGCGGTTGGAATGATGACGACATCAGGTTTTATCGGTGCCGGCCTGTCACCGATATTCGTTGCCAAGGCATCGGAGACTTATGGCATGGCAGCGGGCCTCACCTCGCTCGCCTTCCTCTATCTCGCAGCCATCATGATCCTGTTCGCAGGCCACAACTCAATTGCGAGAACGGTGAAATCCCTTTCCGGGCGCTGACGACAGGCTGGTTCACCCTTGACCAGTGTTTATCTGCATGATCAGGCCGCTTTTTGTTTCATTTTGCGGCAAGCTTGTTCGCCCGCTCCTTCCAGCTTGCCGCCAATGGCGGTCGCGCCGCCAATTCACATATCAGCGCCGGCATATCCTCTCCCAGCGCTCTCAACCGTCTCGCCTAAGGATTGGCGCGTAGATAGGCGATGATGTCGGCGCGATCTTTGGCGTCGGGCACTCTGATCCCCATGCGGGTGCCGGGCACCATTACCGGTGGGTTGGTCAGCCAACGGTCGAGCGATGGTGCGTTCCAAACGATGCGCGCGCGTTTGAGCGCGGGCGAATAGTCGAATCCCGCCACTGTTCCTGCTTTGCGCCCCACGACGCCACGGTGCATCGGGCCGATGCGATTGGCAGCGATGGAATGGCAGGCGCTGCATCGTGTCTCGTAAAGGGCCGCTCCCCGGCGGGGGTCTCCACCGAGGAGCGGGTTGGCCACCTTCGCCGTTTTGGGGGGAGCAGTGTTGGCGGGCGTCATCTGGAACAGGAGACCCGCCGCCAACGCAACCCGCGCCAACAACAGCCCCAGAGACTTAAGGTGTGCCAAGGTCATAACTTAGCCGAACATCAACGCTTGCTGCGGTACCGGGACGCCAAGGGCGTTGCCAAGGATGGCGGCATGAAACGCTTCATCGCCCGCCATTCGCGCCGCGAGGGTGTGAAACGCAGTCGCACCGAGCGAGGGGATGAGGCCAAGATAGGCATTGGCTGCGCCGCGTTCGAGCTTCAATGCCAGTTGCAGAATATCGCCCTGTGACTTGATCGCGGAAGCGCCAAGTGACGCGGCATAGTTGCCGAGCGATTTGGCTTCGGCGGGCTGGCCACCGAGCCGGCGCACTGCGGCGATCAGTTCATCGCGATGCTGTTTGTGATGACCCTGAAAAGTCACCGCGAGTTTGAGCACATCGGGCGCGAGCAGGCCTGATTCAGCGCCGATCTGATAGGCACCAATGCCTTCATGCTCCAGACTGATCGCCGCGTTGAGCAGCTGCACGTCCTGGTGTGGGTTGGCCCTCACCTTGGCCAGCGCCGGGGCCGAAGTGCCGAGCATCGCAACCAGCGCTGCACCAGTCAGGGTCGTCGCGGACAGTGTCAGCGCGCTGCGGCGATTGAGGGTATGAGTGTCGGTGGTCATCGTTCATTCTCCTGGTAGTGGGCTGGGTAATGTGGCGAAACGGGTCAAGACCTTGGCGGTCAGCGCGGCGCAGGTCGCGCCGCCGAACGGAAAAGTGCCGAGCAGTGCCGTTTTAACCTCGGGACCAAGCGCTTGTTGCAAGCGGCGCTTGGCGCGTAAGTGGCGCGTTTTGACGGTGGCTGCGGGAATGTCGAGCAATTCCGCGACTTCGTTGATGCTCAGCTCTTCCACCTCGCGCAGCATGAAGGTGAGGCGAAATTCATCGGGCAACAACGCGATGGCACGTTCCAGCACACTGCGGAGTTGTGCGCGGGCGAGATCGGCATCGGGAGCGACGGCGCTCGCCGAACCGCGCATCAGCTTCTCACGATAATCGTCAATGACAGTCACCGATGCCTCGTCGAGTGCCGCGTTGCGGGCCGCAGCGGCGCGGGCCCGGCGCAACGCTTCATTGATCATGATCCGCGTCAGCCAGGTTGATAGAGATGCGCGCCCGTCAAAACCTGCCATTGCCGCAAAAGCGTTGAGATAGGCGCTCTGCACCGCATCCTCGGCCTCGGTGCGGTTCTTGAGGATACCAAAGGCAATACGGAACAGCCGCTGATTGTTGCGGCTGGTCACTTCTTCTGCTGCCGCCATGTCGCGATTGACAACGCCTGCAACCAATTGCGCATCGGTCATCTGACCATAATCAAATTTGGCAATTGCGCTCATTGTCTGCATCCTTGTTCACGAGGTTAGATGCTGGCTTGTCGCAAAGGTTCCCCAAGCACGTATTTATTTTCAGTGCCCCTGAAACCGGATGGAAGCCATAAACTCGCGCTGGTGCTCGGTGTCGGTTTTGAAGTCGCTCAACCAGCATTTGGTCACCAGCGACACGCCATGCTGATTGACGCCGCGTGTTGACATGCAGCCGTGCGAAGCTTCGATAATCACCCCTACACCGCGCGGGCTAAGCGCGCCTTCCAGCGCCTGTGCGATCTGCGCGGTGAGCCGCTCCTGAATTTGCATTCGCCGCCCGAACGCATCGACCAGCCGCGACAGCTTTGAGATGCCGACGACATCTGGTTTTATCGGTGCCGGCCTGTCACCGATATTCGTTGCCAAGGTATCGGAGATTTGTGGCATGGCAGCGGGCCACACTTCGCTCGCCTTCCTCTATCTCGCAGCCATCGCCATCCTGATTGCGGGGCTCGGTTCAATTGCGAGAGCAGTGAAGTCCCTGCTCAGCGCCGACGGTATGGATCGATAACGTTCGGATTCATTTTGCGGCAAGCCTGTTCGCCCGCTCCTTCCAGCTTGCCGCCAATGGCGGTAGAGTCGCCAATTCACACATCAGCGCCGGTGCGTTCTTCCCAACGCCGCCAATCAACATGCCAAAGACATCCGCCACGCTCCACTGCGGCCAATGGCGATCGACCAGCATGATATTGTCCCCGGCGCGAACCCGCCCGGGTTCGATGACGCGGTAATACCACCCGCTTTTTCGCGATGTGACAACAAGCTCCGGAACCTTGGCATTCTTGAATCGGTGCCCCAGCTTCCAGCACGGCTGGCGGCCCTGGCTGATTTCAAGAAGTGCAGTGCCGAGCCGAAAACGGTCGCCGATACAAACCTCAGTCTCGATGATCCCGGTGGTCGAGATATTCTCGCCGAAGGCCCCGGGCCGCGCCAGCAATGAATGCTCACCAATGGCTTCTCGCCAATAGCCGTAATGGTCTATCGGATAGTGATGGATCGCCTTGTCATACCCGCCATGATGGACAAGGTCTGCCTGCTCATCTTGCGCCAATCCCAGCGGGCCGACGGCCAACTGCTCAAGGCTTGGCACCTTGGCAATTGCGCTGGGCTCGCCGTTCTTTCCGAATACCTCCGCTCTCCCCGTCAGGACAGCATCGATCCGGGCAATCATGCTGCCTGCTGTTCGATGCAGATCCTTGCTGCATCATTATCGCTCAGATCGACCATGAGCAGACGGCAGCGATGAAGGGTGCCGCCGCCCTGCTTGTGTCCAAAATGCATGCAATTCGCGCAAAGCCCGAACGGCCGGTCACCGCGCTTGGCCAAATGGCCGCGCAGCATCATTTCCAGTGTCATTCCCAACGCCAGACGATCTTCGTCACTCAAGACTTCGAGCATATCTTCCGCGCTGGGTATAGGTGGAGCGCAGACAAGCGCCTGGCCAGCAACGGTCAGGTTCAGCCGCACAACCCTGCGATCCTTCTGGTCTTCGCTGCGATCAATCAGCCCTTTGCCGACGAGGACCGCGATGGTCTGGGATACGCTCCCCTTGGTCTGACCCAACCACGCCGTCATCCCGCCGGGAGTGCGGGAAAAGCGGTTCGCCGACGCCAGAAAGCGCAGCGCCTGCCATTGGACCGGCTTCAGTCCCCGCTCATAGCCATCCGCCGCGATCAGGCGGGCCATGCGGGACAGAAGTTCCGATACACGATCAATAGGCATAAAATTTAGTATCGACTAAAAACAATCTTGGCAATGTTGATGTTGCCCGCTATCCATCTTGTATCGAGTCGAAACCAATTGACGCGGTTATCCAACAGGAGCTTCCAATGCCGACCAAAGCCGTTTTCTATCACGCAGGATGCAGCGTTTGCGTGTCCGCCGAACAAGCGCTTGCCGGTGCCCTGGATCCCGCCCGTTATTCCGTTGAAGTTGTGAACTTTGCCGACGCGCCGGAACGGATCGCCGAGGCCGAAGCGGCAGGCGTTGTTTCCGTTCCTGCCTATGTGATCGACGGTGCAGCCTTTCACATCAATTTCGGCGCATCCATGTCCGATGTAAAGGGCAGTGCCTGACACGATCGCTTTGCCGTTGCATCTGCTTCAATGGTGAGATTTTTTTGCAAACACTCCGGCCTCTCATACAATCCCCAAAGCGAGCGCTAAGGGTCGCACCTTCCCCCGGCGTGTTGCATAGCTGCCGGGGGAAGGCTATTTTGGAGCAGCGCGATGACAGTTACCGGAGCATCGGCGGCTCCGCCGCTTGCCGCCAGCACATGGTTCAACAGCGCCCCGCTCTCGCTCGGTGCGCTGCGCGGCAAGGTGATTGTGCTGGGCAGTTTTCAGATGCTTTGCCCCGGCTGCGTCACGGACGGCCTGCCGCAGTTGCAGCGCGTGCATGACAGCTTCGATCGCAAGCAAGTTCAGGTTATCGGGCTGCATACGGTATTCGAGCATCACGCCGCGATGACTGCGGTTTCGCTCGCGGCGTTTCTGCACGAATATCGCCTCAGTTTTCCTGTCGCGGTGGATGAAGCTTCGCCAGACGGCCCTGTTCCTGTCACAATGGCCCGCTATGCGTTTCGGGGAACGCCGTCGCTGGTGCTGATTGACGGCGCGGGGCGGATCCGCTTCACACGTTTCGGCCACGAACCTGATCTGCAACTGGGCGCAGCAATTGCTCGCCTGATTATTGAGTTGAACCCGGCAAAGGGCGAAGCGGACTCCAAATTCTCACAATTGTGAACTGTCTCGGGCAAGATATTGGGCGGCAATCGCGATTGCGGCGGGAAGTGCCTGAACCAGGAAAATGGATGGCGACGCGCTGATCCCACCAAATATACCCGCAACCAAAACACAAATCAGGAAGAACATAGTCACATCGGGTTTGCGCACTGTCACGCCCCAGACGAGTCCAGCTGCAAGAAAGCCGTTATAAAGACCCTGGTTCGCTGCCAGCACCGCCGTAGTTGCTGATTGCTCCGCTGTCATGGAAAACAAAACGCGGCCGAAGGGGTGATTCCAAAAGAACATTTCGAGGAGGAAAAAGCCCAGATGGGCTGCCGCAACAAACAAAATCGAAGTGGTTGCAATGGCTTTCATATATAATCTCGCATGGTTGGTGTAGCATGGCCATAAATGGAGGGCTCGCCAATGGCCACGTTACGACCGGTTGCTCAGCTTGATACACACGAGGTTATCAATCAGCCACTGCCCTTTGAGAATGTGAACTTGTTTACGAGCGACTGCGCCCTTGGCGAGGCAGTCACTCGTGCAGGCGGCAAACCCCATTTGAAACATCTGTCGGCATTGGGTGCGCGCACGGGCTCCGCAGAGGTGGTCAGCTGGGGCGTCGAGGCCAATCGCCAGCTGCCGGTGCTTGACACGTTTGACCGCTTTGGCCAGCGCATCGACGAAGTGACGTTTCATCCGGCCTATCACCAATTGATGGCGCTGGGGCTGGAAAGCGGCTTTGCCTCTATCGCCTGGAATACCGGCTCTGCAGGTCATGTGGCTCATACCGGTATCGTGTTTCTGACCACCCAGGCCGACAGCGGGACAAGCTGCCCGATGACAATGACCTACGCTGCGGTTCCTGCACTGCGGGCTCAACCGGACGTTGCCGAACAATGGGTGCCCCGGATTCTGGCTGGCCATTATGACCCCGCTGTCAGACCTGCGTCAGAAAAGAAGGGTGTCACGATCGGCATGGCCATGACCGAAAAGCAGGGAGGATCCGATGTTCGTGCGAACACTACGCGCGCCGAACCCGCCGCCGAGGATGGCTGGTATCGCCTCACCGGCCACAAATGGTTTTGTTCGGCTCCGATGTGCGACGCATTTCTGACCCTTGCCTATGCCAAGGGTGGATTGAGTTGCTTTCTGGTACCGCGCTGGCTACCCGATGGCGAGCGCAATGCCGGGTTCCGGGTCATGCGCTTGAAGGACAAGCTTGGCGACCGGTCGAATGCGTCATCCGAAATCGAATATCACGGCGCCCATGCCCAACGGATCGGCCCGCAAGGACGCGGCGTTGCGACGATTATCCAGATGGTGCAGCACACAAGGCTTGATTGCGTGGCCGGCTCTGCCGCGCAGATGCGCGCCGCACTGGCCCAGGCGCTGTGGCACACCGCCAACCGCTCGGCCTTCCAGCGCCGCTTGATCGACCAGCCTGCTATGGCATCCGTGCTTGCCGATCTGGCCCTCGAAAGCGAAGCCGCGACTGTTCTTGCGCTCCGGCTGGCCCAGGCCTTTGATGAAAATGACCCGCTTACCCGCCTGCTTACGCCAATTTCCAAATACTGGGTGTGCAAGCGCGCTCCGGGCTTCGTCTATGAAGCCATGGAATGCCTTGGTGGGGCGGGCTATGTCGAGGCTGGACCGATGCCGCGGCTGTTCCGCCAGTCTCCGCTCAACGCGATCTGGGAAGGTTCGGGCAATGTAATCGCCCTTGATGTGCTGCGAGCTGTCGCCCGCGAGCCTGAAAGCGTTGCGGCGCTCAATGCATTCCTTGATGCCTC